>ERZ773203.1407-NODE-1407-length-12207-cov-16.175280_pt1 | contig 12207 bp, 10 predicted proteins | sample MGYA00580529_ERZ773203 | MGnify/ENA primary metagenome ERZ773203 (study PRJEB29015, sample SAMEA2738176) | human oral metagenome | biome: human oral; feature: human-associated habitat; material: saliva | place: China | collected 2177 ... | reverse complement strand
CAGTTCTTTCGCTTATACTGACTGGGATTGAAAGGAGTTCGACCGTGAACTATGACCTCGTTGTCGTCGGATCTGGCCTTTTCGGCCTGACAATTGCTGAGCAGGCCGCATCCCGCTGGGGCCTCCGTGTTGCAATCGTTGAGCGTCGCTCGCACCTTGGTGGCAATGCCTACTCTGAGATTGATCCCGAAACCGGTATCGAAGTTCATAAGTACGGCGCACACCTCTTCCACACCTCCAATGAGCGCGTGTGGGAGTATGTCAATCGTTTCACCTCCTTTACCTCTTACGTTCACCGCGTATGGACCACCGTTGACGGTGTTGTCTACCCGATGCCCGTGAACCTGGGAACCATTAACCAGTTCTTCTCCGCCGCCTACGGCCCGGACGAGGCCCGCGCCCTCATTGCCCAGCAGGCAGCAGAAGTTGACGGCCAAGAGATCACCGACTTCGAGTCCAAGGGCGTTTCCCTGGTTGGTCGCCCCCTCTTCGAGGCCTTCTTCAAGAACTACACCGCCAAGCAGTGGCAGACCGATCCTAAGGATCTTCCCGCCTCGATCATTTCGCGCCTTCCCGTGCGCTACAACTACGATTCGCGCTACTTCAACGATAAGTACGAAGGTCTGCCGGTGGATGGCTATACCGCGTGGATGGAACGTATGGTGGCCTCGGAGCTCATCGATGTCTACTTGGATACCGACTTCTTCGATCCCGAGAACCCGCTGAACAAGGCCGCGGTCGTCGGCAAGGTTCCGGTTGTCTACACCGGCCCTGTCGATCGCTACTTCGACTACTCGGCAGGTGACCTGTCCTGGCGCACCGTCGACTTCGAGAAGGAAGTCGTCGACACCGGTGACTACCAGGGCTGCTCCGTTATGAACTACGGCGATATTGACGTTCCCTTCACGCGAATCATCGAATTCCGCCACTTCCACCCTGAGCGTGACTACCAGGATGAGAAGACCGTGATCTTCCGCGAGTTCTCACGCTTCGCTGATCATGGCGATGAGCCCTACTACCCGGTGAACACCGCGCAGGATCGCGAGCGCCTCGAGCAGTACCGCGAACTCATGAAGAATGAAGACCGTGTCTTCTTCGGGGGCCGCCTTGGTACCTACAAGTACCTGGATATGCACATGGCCATCGCTTCGGCACTGACGATGCTCGATAACGAGCTTGCCCCCTTGTTCGAGGATGGGACCGCTCGTTGAGTAACATCGCATCGCAGCAATTCCAAACCCCGGGTAAGTCATCGGGACTGATCGAGGTTTTCCGTCAGCCCTACCTGACCAGCCTCATCGTTCACAAGGAATTGCGAGCTCGCTACCGCGGCTCGATCTTTGGAATGCTGTGGAGCTACGCGAAGCCGCTGACCCAATTTTTGGTCTTCTACTTCGCACTTGGCGTCTTCATGAAGATGAACCGCGCCGTGGAGAACTACGTGATCTACATGTTCTCCGGCGTGGTTCTCATGAACTATTTCTCGGAAGTTTTTGGCAACGCAACCCGATCTGTCGTCGGCAACGCGCCGCTGGTGAAGAAAATCTATCTTCCCCGTGAACTCTTCCCGATGTCGGCCATGTGGGTTGCCCTTGTCCACTTCCTCCCGCAGGTCGCCGTTCTCTTCGTCGGCGCCCTCCTTTTTGGCTGGCATCCGACTGTGTGGGGAGTTTTGGCAATCCTTGCGGCCTTCCTCATCGTGTCAATGTTCGCACTGGGGATTGGCCTGTTCTCCGGCGCACTCAACGTGTTCTACCGAGATTCAGAGAACTTCGTTGACCTGATCCTGATGATGGCTACGTGGGTGTCTCCCGTTTTGTACACGTGGTTTAGCGTGCGCGACGTCTTGGACGCTCACGGCTGGCATTGGTTGTGGTGGGTCTACGAGGCCAATCCGCTAACCATTGCGGTTGAGCTTTTCCACTACGGTTTCTGGCAGCCGACGCTGGTTGATACTGCTGCGAATCCCTACCTCCCGAATCTGGGGCTTTGGACGGGAATTGCTCTTCTGATTTCTCTTGGCGCCGTCATCTTTGGCGAGGTCTCTTTCAGGCGCATGGATCCCAAGTTCGCCCAGGAGCTGTGATGACTGAAGTTATTCGCGTTGAAGACGTTGTTAAAGAATTCGCGCTGCGTAATACGCACACCTTGAAGGACCGTTTGGTCTGGAGCCTGACGGGACGCCGTAACCAATTGGTCAATCATTTCCGAGCCCTCGACCACGTGAGTTTCACGGTTGAACAGGGGGACTCGATCGGTCTGATCGGCTTCAACGGTTCAGGTAAGTCGACCATGCTCAAGCTCATTTCCGGTGTTATCACGCCGGATGAGGGCTCAGTGGGATACCGCGGCCGCATGGCTGGCCTCATTGAAGTTGGCGCGGGCTTTCACCCGGACCTTACGGGTCGGGAGAATGTTTTTCTCAACGGCGCGATTCTGGGCATGAGTAAAGAGCAGATCGAAGCTGCTTTTGACGATATTGTTGCTTTTTCGGAGATTGAGAAGTTTATCGATACCGAGGTGAAGTTCTACTCCTCGGGTATGTTCTTGCGTTTGGCTTTCGCAGTCGCAGTGCACACCAGCCCGGATATCTTCCTTGTTGATGAGATTTTGGCTGTGGGCGACGAGCCCTTCCAACGCAAGTGCCTTGACCGTATTCATGAGATGCAAGAACAAGGGACCTCCTTGGTGATTGTGAGCCACGACCTGGACCTGATTGCGCGCCTGTGCAATAGGGGAGTGCTGCTGCATCACGGTGAGCTTCTTGTTGATGGAAGCGCGCAAGAAGCAGTCGATCGACTGCGTTCCCTCTGATACCTCGCACCTAGATCAGGAGAGAAAATGGCATGGCTCTCGGTGATCGTTCCGGCGCTTGTGCTGGCTGCGATCCTGTACATTCCCGGAATTGCGGTTAACGCTCTTTTCCTGCGTAAACGTCTCTATACGGTCGGTTTTGCACCCGTGACGGGAGCAGCGATCTTGGGCTTCGCGTCACTTGCGAGCGGAGTTATTCCAGGACACTGGAGCCTCAAGTTTGTCCTGTGCTGCGAAATCGGTGTGTTTATCGTGGTTGCGGGGATCATGTGGTTGTGTGGTTCGAGGCCTAGGCATTGGGTTGAGAACTATAAGAGGCTTTTCTCGGGCTGGGCGGGTTCGCGCGCCATTGCTCTGCTCAGTGCACTGATCGTTAATGCAGTGATCGCAATCGGAGTTTTCGTTCGTTCTGTTCCCTCTCCCCGGGCTTTCTTTGCAACCTACGACACCCCCTTCCATATGTCGGTGATCCGCTGGCTGATCGAAAGCGGTGACGGATCCTCACTTCATAGCGCAGCTGTTGACGGCACCGTTGGCTCACACTTCTATCCCGCTCTTTGGCACGGCTGGGTGTCTATGGTGATTTCCGGCTTGGGAACCCCTATGACGGTTGCGATTAACGCCTCGTGCTTGGTGGTTTTGCTGACAGTTTGGCCTCTTTCTTCTGCAGTGCTGACGGACGTGCTTTTCGGGAAGAAGGTCCGTCTGTCGCCGGTTTTCGCTGTTCTGGTTTCTTCGCTGTTTGCGGCGTACCCGTGGGGATTGCTTGCTTTCGGCGTCTTGTACTCAAACTTCTTCTCCTACGCGCTTGCGCCTGCTTACCTTGCGGCATTTGTTGTCTTGCTTCGAGGCGTGCTTATGAAGCAATTCAAGGGTGCTGAGCTCTGCGGTCTGATTCTGATTGCTATTGGTGGTTTTGCAGCCATCGCCTTGGCTCAGCCCAACTCGGTCTTCACCCTTGCGGTCATTCTCTTCCCCTATGTGGTTGCTCTTGTCTTCAACCAGGTGCGTCATCGCAGCGGGAGCATGATTAAGGCAACCTTGGTCGCACTCGTGCTGATCGTTCTTGCAGCTTGCCTGTGGTATGCGCTGTATAAAGCTCCGTTCATGCAACGCACTGTTACGTGGCGTTGGGATTCCTTTCAAAGCCCGAAACGCGCGATTGCAGCGGTCCTTCTCCTCTCGACGAATGCGGCATCGGTGCGTTTGGCTGCACAGTGGCTTCTTGCTATTGGAGTCGCTATTGGTGGTCTTCTTGCCATGCTCAAATACCGTCGGGCGTGGCTTGTCATTTCCTACGCTTTCATTGCCGCGCTCTATGTTTTGTGCGCGGGCTTTGAAGGCAAATTCCGAGACATCGCGACGGGTTTCTGGTATCACGACTCCTATAGACCAGCCGGTGCGATGTCAATCCTTGCGGTTCCATTGATGGCGCTTGCTCTTGCATGGCTGATCGAAAGTCTTGTGAAGACATCACGTCCCAAGGGTGCCGCTCTTCGTTTCATCTCCTCTGCGCTCATCTATGCTCTGATCGCTGCGGTCACGCTGACTGGGGGAAACATCAAGTGGCGAATCAATTCGATGCAAGATGCCGCTGAAGACCGAGCAAGCCACTACACCTATTCCGATGAAATCGCCTTCATGGACGAGGCACGCCAGATCACCGGAACTCAGGGAAAGGTTGCTAACGATCCCTTCGATGGATCGATGTTCGGATATGCGACCAGCGGATTGCCAGTTGTCTTCACATCCATGCCGGGGAACTGGATTGGGCAGATGAAACCGGGTACTACTGTCATCATGGATGACTTGTATAAGGTTTCCGAAGACCCCCAAGAGATTTGCCCGGTGATCCAACAGGAGGATATCCGCTACGCGATTGTTCTTGAGCGTCATCGACAGATCTTTGATGAACACTCACCTTGGACTGGCATTCGGAACATTACTCCGGAAACACCCGGTTTTGAGCGTGTTCTGGAACGCGGACCATACAGCCTTTACAAGATCACTGCCTGCGGTCTTGGCTAAGAGTCAACGCCTCTGCGGTGCTGTGACATAGATTTTCCTCCGTTTTCTCACATAGACTTGCCACATAAGTGCACACAATGAAGGAGTGTCGCGTGAAAGAAAAAAGTGAAGCGGTCGCTGAAAGAACTGTGACCGAACAACAGTGGGTTCCCGTTCAGCGCGTGGTGTTTCCAGGAGAAAGCGACACTTCGTTGTGGCCGCTCTATGTGGACTGGGGAGTTGCCCCTTCCAGCGCGGCGCTGAGTGCGTCGCAAGGAGACGAGAAGGCCCTGACTCTTCGGCAGTTTGAGATGCCGCGCGGCGTCGATGCGACACGCACGTCAATGCTCATTCCTGCTCGTGAACGTCTCTCCCTTGCAACCTACTTCAACGCATTCCCCGCCTCCTACTGGCAGCGTTGGACGGATGTTCGAAACATTCGCCTGACTCTCAAGCTGTCAAAGAGGGCCGTTGTTGAGGTCATGCGTTCTTCTGCGCGCGGCACCTTTACTCCCGTTGCAACCCGGGCAGGATCTGGTGAACTGAGCTTTGATATTCCGCTGAACCGTTTCGGTGACGGTGGCTGGATCTGGCCGGAAATCACTGCCCTCAAGGAAGACGTCGAACTGGAATGGGGAACCTGGTCAGTTCCTTCTCGTGAAGGTGACCGTCACGCCAATGTGACCGTGGGTATCACCACCTACAACCTTCCTGAAGACTGCTTGACGCAAGCGGAGCGCTTCCAAGCAGAACCCGATGTCCTTGAACACATCGCCGAGATTCTCATTGTCGATCAGGGCAATAAGAACGTGAAGGACTGTGAGCGTTACCCGCGTCTGCAAGAAGAACTCGGAAGCAAGCTCCGTGTCATCGAACAGGCGAACCTGGGCGGTTCCGGAGGTTTCTCTCGTGGCATGTACGAGATGCTCAAGAACCCCGATTCGGACTACGTCCTGCTGCTCGACGATGACGCCGTCATCGAGCCTGAAGGCTTGCTCCGCGCCCTCGCCTTCGCAGAGCACACGCTGACCCCGACGATTGTCGGCGGCCACATGTTCAATGCGAATGAACGTACGATCTTGCACTCGATGGGTGAGACTATCGATGCTCACAAGTTCTGGTGGGGAGCTGTCAACCCCGAACTCGCAACGGTTGACTTGGCTCAGCGCACCATCCGCAATGATCCTCGCCTGAACCGCCGCATCGATGTTGCCTACAACGGTTGGTGGATGTGCTTGATCCCCAAGCCCGTTGTTGCTGAGATCGGTCTGTCCCTGCCCTTCTTTATCAAGTGGGACGACTCCGAATACGGTCTGCGTGCAGCAGAGCACGGATTCCCGACGGTCTCTCTGCCCGGCGCTGCCGTGTGGCACGTGCCGTGGACCGAAAAAGACGACGGTCTGGATTGGCAGGCTTACTTCCACCAGCGCAACCGTTGGGTTGCAGCACTGCTGCACTCTCCCTACCCGCGCGGTGCATCCTTCCCGAAGACTTCGCTGGCCTCGGACGTTCGCGCGCTACTCTCGCTGCAGTACTACAGCGCCGATCTGCGCCGCCAAGGACTCAAGGATGTCTTGCTTGGCCCTGGCCACTTGCACCCGTCAATGCACACCCGCGCTGCCGAGGCACGTGCAAAGGCAAAGGAATACACCGATGCACGCCTGATGACTGAGGCCGCAGACTTCCCGGCGGTACATCGCAAGAAGCCTGCTCCGGTCGGCACCAAGCCTGATTCGCGTGCCCAGTTCATCTCGAAGGCAATTGCTGGTATCACCAAGCAATTCCTGCCTGAAGGAGAACACCGTGAGGATCGTGTTGAGGATGTTCTCTCCAGCACGGATGCTCGTTGGTGGAGGCTTGCAAACCTCAACTCTGCTCTCGTATCGAACGCAGAAGGCTCCGGAGCATGGCGCTACCAGCGCGACGCCAAGCACTACCGTCGTGCTCTGACAGAGAGCATCGCGCTGCATGCGGAGCTCATTCGTCGTTGGGCCTCGCTGAGCCGTGAGTATCGGGAAGCTCTTCCTGAATTGGTTTCTGTCCAAGCTTGGGAAAAGACTTTCGGTCTGTGAGATAAGGGAAGGTGCGAGCGGCTCAAACTGCTCACACCTTCCCTTATTCGCGCGAGAATAAGTTCTTGATCTGTCGATCAAAGGTGGAAAGAACAAAATGAGTGCTGCACAAATTGGGAAGCCAGCGGCGAAACGTCATTGGGAACTCGAACTTCTCCGTATATTCTCGATGTTCCTCATTGTTGCTACGCACTATTTTGCTTCTGATGATTCTCCCTCACGCATAGATCCAGCACTCGCCCAGTCATGGAAATCAGCGCTCCACGCGGTCACAATCATGCCGGGGCAAGTAGGCGTGACGATTTTCGTTCTCATCTCAGCCTACTTTTTATCGCGTAGTACGCGCAGCCCGTTCACACGAGTAGCAAAGATCTGGATTCAGACCTTCATTTATTCGTGTGGATTATGGGGTGCTTACTTTGTTCTCTCGCTCCTTGTAGGATCCAGCCAGTATTTCGTCAATCCTCGTTCTATCCTGATGTCCGTATTCCCGGTGACATTCGGAGCCTACTGGTTCATCAGTGCATACGTCGTGATGGTGATTGTCGCGCCCTATATCAATATTCTTCTTGACGCGACCTCAGCTCGGCAGCACGGGGCACTGCTGTGCCTATCGCTGTGGATCACCTTTATCTGGCATATTCTGAATCCGGCCAACACATGGGCTTTTACCGATGCGTCCTATCTGTGCACTCTTTATCTCATCGGGGCTTTGATTCGTCGACACGAAGATCGTCTGCCTCGTGTGCGTTGGTATTTCGCGATGGCGATGATGATACTCTGTGCGCTCATTTGCATGGTTGGCACACATACAATTGCTGTTTCTTCTTTCCTCAGGCAGCAGCTGTACTACCCAGGAAATCTCTTCACAGCCGGTACGGGGGCGTCTCCGATTCTTTCCGTGATTTGTGGCGTGATTATTTTCCTCATGACGCTTCAGTACATTTCAGGCCGTACGCATGCTTCGACGCATGAGAGAATCTCTTCCCTCGTCCTGACGCTTTCTCCGGCAACTTTTGGCGTCTATCTTCTTCACGAGAATTTTATTTTTAAGCCCCACCTGTGGGGACTTGTTTTCTCGGTTCCCAGCCCCAGTGGAGTATGGCGACTTGCATATGCCTCTTTGAGTATCGTGCTTATTTATCTGGTGCTTTTGGCTGTGTGTTTCGTCATTTTCCGGCTCGTTGTCCAGCCTTGCGAAAAGGCTTTCCTGAAAGTGCTTTCCCGGCCCTAGAGTGCGGGCTTGCCGGCGGCTTCTTCCTCGACGAATACCTGAGTACAAGCATCCGAACAATCCCGAGGGCGCCAAATTAGGCAACTGTCTCCTCGAAACGCTGTAAGAAAACAGACTTGCCGGGGGCGCTATCTCGCTAAATTGCAGTGATCTTCGCTAGGCTATACGCAATTGGTTTCTGTCCAGGCATGGGAGAAGACCTTCGGTATCGCGTGATCTAAAGTCGCGTTAAACGGACTGTTGGGGATCTTAGATAGCATCTCCAACAGTCCGTTTGTTGTGTCTTAGCTTCGATGAGAAGAAAACAACGAACGAAGCGTTTCGAGCCAATCGTCGGGCAGCGCAACTTTCAGACTCTGACAGTTTTCAACGATACTGATTGTCTCGTTTGTGATGTAGAACAGAACCACGCTTGTGAACAGAACTCCACTGTTTCCAGCGATCAACCAATCGATTAGTTTCATTACTGCGATAATGAGGCAGATGGTGATCTTCTTAAAGATTCCGATACGGCCACTTTTTGAGCTCAAAGAACGTTGGCTCCACGCTGCCATAGTCCCCGTAATGTAGTCGGTAAACATGAGTGCAACGAAAACGATCGTGAGACTTACCCCCTGATCAACTGCGATTCCGAGGGATTCAACGAGTTTGCTCATGATGATTCACCTTGAGATAAGAGAGAAAACGCTGACAAGCTTGTTCTCTGTAGCGATAGGCGCTGCTTCGCTCAACGCAGAGATAGTCGCAGACGTCTTCCATTGCAGCGCTACGTGATTCGTGATGGTTTACGTAGAGAATGGTGAGAACCGCACGCTCTGATGGAGTAAGACTCTGCCATGCAGGAGTCACCCATTCATCGTAGAAATTTGCAACTTTCAGTTGATGTGTTCTGGTTTTCAGAATTTCGCTGTCAGTAATGTGAGAAAGAAAAGAACGGATCTCGTCAAGATTACTCGTTGGCGCGGCAAGCACCTTTTGTGCGAATTCATATTGCTCGAGAACATCTTTGATTGTCGCTTCCATAGCGGCAATGTGCTCCTTTCGGTGATGGGATAATACCGAGGACATGATCTGAGAGGGACAGCCTGTGGCACTCGCATCCTGGGAAACGGAATGCCACAGGCCGCAGCCCGAGTTGTCTCAGGTGTTACTTTCTTGCTAAGAAGTTCCTCAATTCGATCGAGGCGTTCGTAAACACGCTCGAAATTCGTTCGGTTCCAAGCTGCTTCATTGCTCAAGTCAGTGTGGATCCCGGTGTCTTGTCCAGCATGATCTCGGACCAAGATTCCGCCTCCGCACATAATGGCCCTCACTTCATCTGCAGTCATGTTGTCAAATCCTTCCAAGTAGTCTGTGTAACGCAGGTAGCATTTCCACGGTCGGTTGTAGTAGGTAGTGACATGAGTTTCATGTCCAGTCTGATCACCGGGGGTACCTCCAGTGATTCCTCCGAATTCGTTGATTGAGGCCTCGGCCAACTGCCCGCCGCCAAGGTAGACAGCGACATGAACTCCGTCGTTGAGCAAGAGATCGCCTGCTTGTGGGTGCCCATTTGCAGGCATTCGTCGCCAGCCTCGGGGAACTAACTGGCCACTGAGATTTGCTGTGCTCTCTGCGCTCCCGGTGTCGAAACCAGCTTCTTGTAAGCAATGGATGACCAACGCCGAACAGTCAGTTTCTCCGCCCGGGTAGATGTTCCACCGCTGCGGCCCCTGACTGTATCCAAGACTCACTTCTTCACACCAGTAGCGCATTCGTTCAATCAACTTTGAAATTGAAGGCATGTATTCCTCCTTTCGGATGTATTGGGTTTTGCTTTATCGGCCGACATCAGAAAGATTAGGAAAGAGAGAACTACGAAACATCCGACTTTTATTCGCCATGTCAAGAGATGCAACTCATTTTGTGTGTTTTCATGTAAAACAGACTTGCCGGGGGCTCTGTCTCGCTAAATTGCAGTGATCTTCGCTAGGCTATACGCATGAGTGCAGGCGCTGCCTGTAGCCCCCGATGTCGGAGAAAAGGAATTCAAGGTGCGTATCGCAGCAATCGTCCCGTGCTACAACGAAGAAGCCGCAGTTGGCACAGTTGTCACGGACCTGAAGAATGCAGTTCCCGGAATTGAAGTCTATGTTTACGACAACAACTCTTCGGATCGCACCGCTGAAGTTGCAGCCGCAGCCGGCGCAATCGTTCGCACTGAAACCCGCAAAGGCAAGGGCAATGTCGTCCGCCGTGCCTTCGCAGACATTGATGCCGATGTCTATGTGATGATCGACGGCGACGACACCTACGATGCTTCGGCAGCACCCGAAATGATCGACCTGCTGGTCCGTGAAAACCTTGACCATGTCTTGGGCTGCCGCGTTGACGACAAGGACAACTCCGCTTACCGCCCGGGCCATGCCCAGGGCAATAAGATGTTCAACTCCCTGGTTGGCTTCCTCTTTGGTGACACTGTCACCGATATGCTCTCCGGATACCGCGTCTTCTCGCGTCGTTTCGTGAAGTCTTTCCCGGCGCTTTCTCGTGAGTTCGAAATCGAAACCGAACTCACCGTCCACTCCATGGCACTGCGCGTTCCCCAGGCTGAGTACGGCGTCGGCTTCAAGGACCGCCCCGCAGGCTCAGAGTCCAAGCTGCGTACCTTCCACGATGGTTTCCGCATCCTTGGGCTGATCGGCCGACTGGTTGCGCACGAACGCCCCATGGCCTTCTATGGGATCTTCTCCGCAATCTTCATGCTTCTGGCCCTCTGCTTCGGAGCCCCCGTCATCTGGCACTTCATCCAGGTCGGAAATGTTCCCAAGCTGCCCAGCGCTGTATTGGCATCCTCGCTGGTAATAGTTGGCGTTTTGTCCTTCGTGGTTGGACTGCTTCAATCGGGTAACTTGAAGACCCGCCGCGAAGCCATGCGCTTGGCGTACCTGCGCTACTCCTCGGTACTCCCGAACTGATAAGCTACAGCGCATCTATGAACGTCTTTCAAAAGGCGTGGAAGCGTCTTCTTGAAGCGGGTTCCTTCTACCGTTACCTCTTGGTGGGTGTTGGAACCTCGCTTCTGGACTTTTCGCTCTTCTCGCTGCTCTCGGTGGGCTTCGATCTGCCGGTGATCCCGTCGAATATCACCTCAACGATTATCACCGTATGCGTGAGCTACTGGATTAACCAGCACTTCGTCTTCCAAGCAAAAGGTTTTTCCTGGGCCTCGTTCTTCTCTTTTGCGGGATTAACGCTGTTCACGGGAATGGTCCTTCAATCTGCCATCATTTGGGCGATTGTCCACGGTCTTCCCGCTCTTGGATTGGGACTCTCGCTGTCCTTCCTCAAGCCAGCGGCAAAGATCGTTGCCATGGGCACTGGAGCGGTGTGTAACTACTTGGGGTATAGGTTCATTTTTACGCGCAATAAGTAGATATACTTCCTTCCAACGCATCCCAAACAATGCTGTTGGAGGTCCTGTCATGCGTGGTCCCATCATCAGAGTGTCTGCCGTCGCCCTCATTGCTCTGTTTAGCCTTACTCTGACTTCCTGCACGGCCCACACAGACGGCGGGAGTGCGCAGAACTCGCCGGCGGCCTCGGCAAGTGAAAACGGAACGCATGCGGGCGCACAAAGCGAGGCTTCCCAAGGTTCTTCCCCCACGGCCTCGACGCAAAGTGCCACGGCGAATGCTGAAGATAGGGGAGTGACCCCAACACTCGGCTCAATTCCCCAGGGGGCAAGCCGCTTGGAGGACACCGGAGATGCCAAAGGGACCTGGGTGAATTCGCCCTCTGGAAACATTCATTGCTTGTTCTCCAGCGACCTTTTGCAACTATGCGTGGTTGATTCCTATCGAGTAGATAAGCCCTATGGTGATGCGGTGCTATTCCCAGGTTCACAGCCGATTGCGAAAGATACCATTTTTTTCGCAGGTTATTCCGAAGATCGGGAAATGCCAGAAATTGCCGCTCGTCGAGATGGACCCCTTCCTACGAACCAGGGCGAGCGTTTGCGAACCCTTTCCTATGGAGAGAGCGTTTATGCTGGCAATGACGTGTGTGCCAGCACAAGCGAGGCAATGGTTTGCTGGGATA
>ERZ773203.1404-NODE-1404-length-12246-cov-48.564843_pt1 | contig 12246 bp, 14 predicted proteins | sample MGYA00580529_ERZ773203 | MGnify/ENA primary metagenome ERZ773203 (study PRJEB29015, sample SAMEA2738176) | human oral metagenome | biome: human oral; feature: human-associated habitat; material: saliva | place: China | collected 2177 ... | reverse complement strand
CGGGCGAGGGATGGCCGGGGCGCGCCGGGGAGAGGCAGCAGTCGCTCGGGCAGACAGTGTGGAAGGGGCCGACGCCCGTCACGGTGACGCGCGCGGGTCTCTCGCCTCGTGCCTGGGCCGCGCGCTCTTCGAGCACGTCGACCAGGGAGGACACGAAGCCCGGATCGGTGGAGACGGTATCGGCGCGCTCGTAGGGGATCCCCAGGCGCGCGGCTGTCTCCTTCGCCTCGGTGTCGAGGTCGTAAACGACCTCCATGTGGTCACAGATGAACCCGATGGGGACGACCACGACGCCGCTCAGCGGCCTCTCCTCCGCCACACTCTGCGCCGCGGCAGCAGATGCGGCGTCCGCGGCGATCTCCTCGAGGAAGTCATTGATATCGGGCTCAAGCCAGCGCGCCTGCGGGGGTCCGGATCGCGAGCAATACACGAGGTCGTAGCCCAGATCCGCGCGCCCGAGGACACGCCCGAGCTCGGGCATGATCGCCTGGATGAGGGCGTGGTGCTGGGCGACATAACTGACTTCGGTTGCCGGGGTCCCCGCGTGCGACGAGGCCTCACTCCCCTGCTGCTCGGCGCGTCCGCCCGAGGCCGGTGTGGCCTCGTCGATCGAGGGGCGGAAGGGGAAGGGCGAGGATCCCGCCTCCATACTGACGGGGATGGAGTGGGTGACGAAGATCAGACGGATCCCGGCCGCGTCGACGCCGCGCGCCACCAACGCCTCCCAGGCGCGCCGGACGGATGCGACCTGCGCGCTCGCCATGCCGGGGGTCGAGTAGTAGGGGCGGACCTTGTCCAGGATGATGTCGGCGTCGGGATTGCTGGCGCTGTCCTCGGCCCCCAGGATGATGTCACCCCACTTCTCGCGCAGAGCCTCCGCGGCCTCGGCGAGGTCTTCGCGATACTGGCGACACCCCGAGTACGAGGCGTAGGCGGAGGTGGGCAGGACGAGGATGCGCCGGGCACCGGCCCCCGCGAGCTCGTCGAGGCCTTCGGCGACGAAGGGGTGCCAGTTGCGATTTCCCCACCCGACGGGGATGTTGTGCCCGCGGCGAGCGAGTTCCGCGGACAAGTCCGCGATCAGACGCTGGTTGCAAGCATTGATGGGCGAGACGCCACCGAAACGCTTGTAGTGAGCGGCAACCTGAAGCAGACGCTCATCGGGGATTCCACGACCGCGCGTCGCGTTGCGCATGAACGGCAGGACGTCGTCCGGGCCGTTCGGGCCACCGTAGGACAGCAGCATGATCGCGTCGTAGGTTTCCAAACCTGGCACTTTCAGTCCTCCTTCAGGCCTCGAGGAGACAGTGTAGGGCCGCTTCCCTCCCCGACGCAGCGACAGATTGTCAGAAAAACGCAGTAAATCAGTAGTTCTCCCCTGCGCACAAGACCGCCTTGCGTTCATAAGTTAACACCGTTAACCTTACCTGTGACACAAAGTTAACGGCGTTAACCGATGGGAGAAATACCGTGTCACAACCACACGCTCCAGCCCTGGACGTTCGGGAAATCCGCAAGAGCTACGGCACCCACGAAGTCCTGCGCGGGGTCGACCTGCGCGTCGAACCCGGGCAGATCCTCGGACTGCTCGGACGAAACGGGGCCGGCAAGTCTACGCTCATCACGATCCTGTGTGGCCTGCGCCGAGCCGACTCCGGAACCGCCAGCATCTGCGGCCACCGGCCCACGTCCGCCGACGCCGCACGGCTGATCGGATACGCGCCTCAGGAGCTAGGCATCTACCCCGACCTGAGCGTCACCCAGAACCTCGCGGCCTTCGGCGAGCTGAACGGGCTCGGTCGACGCGAGTCGGCCTCGCGCGCGGGCGAGGTCATGGAATTGCTCGGATTAAGCGAAAAACGTGGGCAGCGCGCATCCCACTTGTCGGGCGGGCAGCAGCGCAGACTCCACGCGGGCATGGCGATCATGCACCGCCCACGCCTGGTCTTCATGGATGAGCCGACCGTCGGCGCGGACGTGGAGGCGCGCAGCCAGATCCTGCGCGCAGTCCGCCAGCTCGCCGACGACGGAGCGGCCGTCGTCTACACCTCGCACTACCTCGCCGAGTTCGAGGAGCTTGGCTCCGACATCGCGATCCTGAACGAGGGGCGCATCGTCGCGAGCGGCACGCTCGAAGAGATCGTCTCTCACCACGCGCGCGCCGAGGTCACGCTCGAGTTCGATCGCCCCATCCCCTCGATCGACGGGTGGAGCGCCGACGACAGACGCCTCCAACTCATCGGGGACGAGGCCGACCCAGGTTCGCGGATCGGCGAAGCCTTGGCCTCGCCCACCCTTCAAGGCGCGCGCCTGACGGACGTGCGCATCATGCAGGCGAGCCTGCACAACGCGTATCTGCAGATCATCAAGGAGAGTGACCATGTCGCGGCTTAAGCAACTCGGGGCAATGACCCGCCTGAACATCCGCCTGCAGCTCACCGACCCGGCACCCACACTCATCCTGACGGTGATCCCCCTCGTCTTGATTCCCTTCATGATGCCGGCGTTCAAGTCGATGCTTTTGGCCGACGGCTACACAGGCGTCACCGGTGCCGAGCAGGCGGTTCCGTCGATCGCGATCCTCTTCTCGTTCCTGGCCGTGCAGAACATCATCAGCTCGTTCTTCAATGAGCGTTCGTGGGGCACGTGGGAGCGCCTCGAGGCCTCCCCCACCTCGCGCGCGTCCATTCTGACGGGCAAGGCGCTGGTCGCCTTCCTCATGCAGACCGTTCAGATCGCGGTTGTCCTCGCGCTCGGCGCGCTCATCTTCGGGTATCGACCGACCGGGTCCCTCGTCGCGTTGGCCGCGATTCTCCTTAGTTTCTCTGCGGTTCTGTCGGCGCTCGGCGTCGCGCTCGCGCTGTGGTCACGCAGCCGCGACGCGGCCCTGTCACTGTCGAACATTATCGGCATGCTGGCGGCCGGCATCGGCGGCTCCTTCTCCACGGTCTCCTCGTTCCCCGATTGGGCGCAGCACGCCGCACGCCTGTCCCCCGCATACTGGGCGATCACCGCGATTCACGAGGTGAGCCTGGACGGGGCGGGACTTGCCGACGTCGGGACGCGGATCGGCGTCCTGTGGGGTTTCTTCGCGGTGATCGCGGGGCTGGCACTGATACAGTTCCGTTATCACAGGGAGTAACGTCCACCGAAGCGGAGAGTCCATGCCGTCGTCACGCCAGCGCGCGCTATCGCGAGAGATCATCTTGTCGACCGCGCTCGACCTGGTGGACGAGGAGGGGCTCTCCGCTTTGTCTCTGCGGTCCTTGGGAAAGCGCCTCGGCGTCTCCCAGGCCGCTTTTTATCGTCATTTCCCCGACAAGGCGGCACTCCTGGAGGGCATCGCCGAGCAGGTCTGGCGACTCACGTTCGAGTCCTTCCTGGACCGCGTGGACGCAGGGGCGGTCGATTCAGCTTCGACGCCCACGCACGAGGCATCGGAGCCGACCGAGGGCACCCCGGCCTCGCCCCTGCTGACCTACATGCGCGCCTACGCGCATTGCCTGGCGGCGACACTGCGCTCCCACCCGGGCGCAGTCATGCTGCTGCTCACGCACCCCATGTCGACGCCCGAGCAGCTGTCGCTCCTGGCTCGCGTGTTCGTGACGCTGGCCCGGCGCGGTTTCACACCGAATGCGGACATGCTGGGGCTGGTCAACGCGGTGTCGATCTACACGACGGCGTTCGTCGCCGCCGAGGTCGTTCCGCCCGTGGGCGGCTCCCCCGAGCAGCCCGCCGACCTGTCGGCCGCGAGCGCCGCGCTCGACCCCGAGGACGCGCAGGCGCTGCGCCCGCTCATCGAGGATCTCCTGGACGGCCGCTACGACTTTAACGCCCAGTTTGAGCGGGGCCTGGAGGCGATCCTGCGCGGCTGGCACTGAGGCTAACGGACCAGCTCCTCGACCTCGCGCACGATGCGCGCGCCGCCGCCGAGCGAGGACAGCTCCGCGCACACTCCTCGGATTCCCGAGGTCAGCGCGGGTTCATCGAGGAGGGCGCGGGCAGCGCGCGCGATAAGCGCAGGCTGGGAAGCGCGCACGGTCAGGCCGCAGCGCGCGTTTTCCACGGCCTCGGCGTTGAATTGGCGCTCAAAGACGCGCCCCGGGACGATCACCTGGGGAACGTCGTAAGACAGAGCGTCCATCATCGAGTTTTGCCCGCCGTGGTGTACGAAGACGCGGGCGCGCGGCAGGAGCTCAGCGACGTCGAAGTGGGGCGCGCAGGCTACCTCGTGGTCCCCCACGGCGTGGACGGCCTCGGACACGCCCGCGACGTAGACGTCGCAGTCGAGGGCCTCGGTGAGTTCTCGTCCGGCGCACACGGCGACGCCCGCGGGGACGCTGCCCGCGCCGAGGTAGACGAGCGCCCAATCGCGAGGCGCGGCCGTCAGTGCGGGCGACTCGTCCAGAAACCCGCAGTAGACGGACCGCTCCCCCGCCCGCGGTTCCAGGGTCGGGCAGCTTGGGATGAAGCGGCGCCGCATCCCCTCGAGAACGGTCAGGGACGAGGCCGGGGCGGGCATTCCCATCTCGCGCAGCAGGCGTCGAATTCCCGCGGATTTACGAGGGTTGGAGGCGTAGGCGGCGGTCGTCGGCTGCGAGGCGCTCCCGACGCATGGGATGCCCTCGGCGCGGGCGGCGATGACGGCGGCGAGGTTGAATTCGGAGTAGACGGCGTCGGGGCGGATGGCACGCATGTGGGCGCGAAGCGCGTCGACGGCGACGCGCGTGTAGCGCTCGTCGAGGGCGCCGGTCAGCCAGAGGACCTCCTCGAAGCTGCGCACAGGCTTGCGGCCCATGAGGCCGAGGCGTGAGGCCAGGGGGAAAGTGTGGCGCGCGATGGCATCTGGCAGGCCGAGAGGTGAGGGCACCGGAATCTCGAGCGTCGGAGCGACGGGATTGGCACAGTTGCCGTCATCTCCCCACGCAAGCACGGCCTCATGACCACCGTCGCGGAACGCACGTGCGACGCGCTGCGCGCGCGACCACGGTCCACCCATCCGCGAGCGGGCAACCATGGGAACGACGAGAACCTTCACGCGTCAAGGGTACGACACTCACAACAGAGCGCTGACGCTCACCGAGCGCCATAACCCCGCCCCGGCCTCGTTCTGTCTCTCAGGCATGAGACCAGGCTGAGTTTTGGGACCAACTCACCGAGGTATCGCGGCTAAGCTGGTTCTCAATCGCGCACCCGCAGCGCGCCCACGCACCGACGCAAGGAAGGGCCACCGTGAACACCGACAAAATCGAGGACGTCATGTCCGAACTGCTGGGCGAGGGCTATCGAATCGTCTGGGAGGACGGCACCCTCTCCCCCGCCATCGACTGGGTGGACTGGATCGAAGATCCGGAGGATGAGGAGAAGGAGAAGGTCGAGGTCACCTTCCAGGACGGCTCGACCCGCACCTTTGACAAGGGCGTCCCCATGCGCCAGATCTGGCACGAGGACGTCGACTAAATCGCGTCGCCGCCATATCCTGGGTGGAGGGCCTCAACGACGTGTGCCCTATCGACAAAGAGGGAGATTCGCAATGAGTGGCATCGACTGGGAGGCTGCGGCAAACCACTGGATCGCGCAGGAGAGCGCAGAGACGCGCATGCCCGCGGCTGACTTGGTCACGGAGATCGAGGCCTTCCTGGCCAGGCACAAGATCTGCACGCTGGCGACCGCCGGGAACGGTATCGTGCGCAACACGACGGTCGAATATCTCTACGCCGAAGGGGCGTTCTGGATCATCAGCGAGGGCGGCCAAAAGTTCCGCACCCTGCAGGCCAACAAAAACGTGTGCCTGGCGATCCATGACGACGACATTTCTTTCGCGACGCTGGCGGGCTTGCAGGTCACGGGCACCGCCGAGGTCGTTGAGCCTTTCGGCGAAGACTACGCTCACGCCTGCGAGCTGCGGGGTCTCCCCATGGAGCGCCTGCGCGCCATGCCCTTCGTCATGAACATCATCAAGGTAACCCCCACGCGCTTCGACTACGTCGACGGCACGCTGAAAGAGCGAGGCTTCTCCCCGCGCCAACACATCGAGTTCTGAAGCGGACACACATGCACCCCGCCGACAAGGCATTTTCCGAGCAGGAAGAGAACCTGCGGGATCTGGCCACTCTACGCGCTGCGATGGCTACAGACGACGGCACGCGCTACACACACGCCCAGGTCTGCGAGGAGCTAGGGTTCTAGACTGCCGACCACAAACCGATTACCGCCAGATTTATACCGCCACTGGCGGTAATCGCGTGACCGTCAAGGAGAGCTGACCGATAAACAGCAGGAGGCCTCGTCCATTGACGAGGCCTCCTCGAAGTTAGCTCTTCACGCTCGTTGTCTTTGGGTAGGGGATCACCTCGAGATGCCCGGAGACGAGCTCACCCAGGAACACCTGCTTGACCGAGGAGTACCCCAACTTCTTGAGTTCCTCCTTGACCCAGGCTTTATCCTTGCCTGCAAGAAGGAGACCATCAGGTACGAGCTGACCGTCAGTCACGAGCGGCAGGAGCGAGCGCTTAGAGCCGTCACCTCGCACGCGAATCGTCAAAGACCCGTTGGTTTCCATGATCGCTGCGGCGACGTCACCCACGCTGGCAATCTTCTGCTCACGCAGGCTCCTACTCAGTCCCTCCGCGGTCATTCCCACCTTCGCACAGCGCGCAATATCCACTTCACCATCACGAACGATCAGCTCAGGCTGACAGGCCGCAAGCTTCTTAAAGGTTTTGCTGGTATCGATGAGGATCTTCGTCGCGATAACAACGAGCGACCAGATCAAGATGATGACGAGAAACTGCAAGACGGAAATCGACGAGTTGTAGATGACGCCGCCAATGATGCCGCCCAGCACATAGTTCTGCACCTGATTGAGAGGCGTATTCAGCGAGAAGTCGCGCTTTCCCAAGATGTTGATCTGGAGCAGCATCGTGAGGATACCGAGCGCGAACTTGATAGCGGTCAGCGTATAGAAGTCCATGTCAGCGCTCCCCGTTCACATAGATGCCATGGTCAATGATGTGCGTGCGCTCAAGACTGAAAGAATTGTTGTCATTATTGAGATGGACGGTGTAGTCCTCCTCGTTAAAGCGCACGATCATCCCGTCCTGCAGGGACGTCTTATTCACCATGACATCACGCGCCTGGACACCGTGATCGATGGCGACACCCTCCATGAACCCCACAAGCAGCTGCGCCTGCGACTGCTGATCACTGACCTTCAAATATTGCTCGGTCTGGATTCCCAGCAGGACGAGCGAGAACACGAGAAGTCCAATACCCGCGTCACGCCAGCGGGTTTTCACCCGGTTACGCAGATACAGGGCACTAAAAGCGAGAGCCACAACGAGCAAGACAATGATCGCAGCCAGACGCCGCGTCGAGTCCAGGCTCTGATGCGAGACGATGTAGTCGAGGGTATAAAAATTCATGTGCTTTCCCGGTTCACGAGTGCCGTGTAACGGGCTAACACTAGCACCGGATGACCCGCAGATAGAGGGCCTATCTGCCCCAGGATTCGCGCGATGAGCCACACGCCGACGCAGCCAACGACAGGAGGCCTCATCCATCGCCGAGGCCTGGGCCAAGATCGCGTGAAACACTCAGTTGATCCCGTGAAACACTCAGTCGGTTCCGTGGAACGTCCACGCGCGACCGCGCACGCCGCGCATGAGGAAACTGGTGCCAGCAAGCGTCAGGGCGAGGCCCAGGCCCGTGTAAAAGAAGGCGATAAACCAGTCGGGAACAATACCCGCGGCGCGCATGCCGATACCGAGGGACATCATGAACGCCATCATGAGGTAGCTCTTGCGATCGAAGAAGCGGACGACATGGTGGCGCTCCCCCTCCAGGTCGGCGATGCGCTGGACGTTCTTCTGGACGAGCTTGGAAAACATCGGATGGAACGCGCAGAAGATGGCGACCGCGCCGCCCGCGAGCGCCAGGAAAACAATCGCCGCGACTCCGCGCATATCGATGGCCGCGCGCACGACAAGGATCGCGACATTGAGGCCGGCGAGCAGCCAGACGATGCCGGCGACGGCGATCAGGGACTGCTTCTTGATGCGGAATCGACTCATTTCTTAGTGTCCTTTTCTTCTGCGGTGTCGTCGTACAGGGAGGTGTCAAGGAGGGCGAACAGCGTCTCACATTCATCGCCCGCCATGAGGGAGGCGAAGACGGCGCGCAGCACGTAGCGACACAGGGCCTCGGCACTCATGGGGCCGACGAGCCGGGAACGAACCACGGCCTCGTCCGCGTCGAGAACACGCGCGAGTCCGCGCTCGATATGGGCGAGCATGGGGGCGCGCACGGCGTCGAGGGCTTTCTGTTCGCCGCTGGGGAGGCGGCGCATTTCGGTGAACCAGTCGACGCTCATGTCGGAGCGCACAGCGCACAGAGCCTCGCGGAATCGCCTCACGTAGGAGGTGAAGCGTTCGCCGGGGCGCACGGCGCACAGCTCGTCGGAGAGGTTCTCGTCGAAGAAGCGGGTGAGCACGGCGGCCGTAAGATCGGCCTTCGTCGGGAAGTAGCCGTAGACGGAGCCGACCGCGATGCCGCATGCGCTGGCGACCTTGCGCACGGAGAGCGTGGAGATGCCGTCGCGCGAGGCAATGGCGTAGGCCTGGCTGACCAGCTTCCCCGGGTCGATCACTTGTTTGGGCACGATTTCCTATCGTCTTACTACCTGTAACAATCCATAATGAACAGTGTTCAGTATAGGCCTGAGCAAGCCCTCGTCAATCGCAGAACCGAGGGATCACAGCGCTCCTGACGCCAACTCGTCACATGTCACACGCCTACACGCGACCACCGTCAGGCATGCCTTCCCGGGATGACTATAGGCTGACAATCAGCGGCATCCGCGCAGTTCGACTACCGCACTGCCGTTCCAGCGCACGCCTCTGATGAGAACGAAGGAGCTCACATGGACCACATCACCCTGAACAACGGCGTCACCATCCCCCAGGTCGGCCTCGGCACCTACCTATTGGAGTCGGACGACGCGCAGTCGGCTGTCACCTACGCGCTGGACAACGGCTACACCCTGATCGACACGGCGAACGTCTACGTGAACGAGCGCGCCGTCGGGCGCGGAATGCGCGCGTCCTCGAAGGTGCGCGAGGAGATTTTCCTCGAGACGAAGCTCTGGCCGTCCTTCTTCGAGCGTCCCACCGCCGTCGACGAGACGCTCGAGCGCCTGGGCACGGACTACATCGACCTGATGATCCTGCACCAGCCCGCCGGCGACACGGTCGCGGGATACCGCATCCTCGAGAAGGCCCATAAGGAAGGCACAATCCGCGCGATCGGCCTGTCGAACTTCGACGTGGCCCAGACGCAGCGCATCCTCGACGAGTGCGAGGTTGTCCCCACGATCAACCAGGTCGAGTGCCACCCCTACTTCCCGCAGACCGAACTCAAGGCGCTCCTGGCAGAGCACAACATCGCGCTGCAGGCGTGGTACCCGCTCGGCGGACGCGGCAACGACTCGATCATGTCCGAGTCCCTCGTCCAGGAACTCGCCGAGAAGCACGGCAAGTCCCCCGCCCAGGTGCTGCTGCGTTGGCACATCCAGCAGGGACACATCGTCATTCCGGGATCGAAGACGCCGTCGCACATCGCTCAGAACATCGACCTGTTCGATTTCGCACTGACCGACGAGGACATGGCCCAGATCGACTCCCTCGACAAGGGGAAGCCGTTCTTCGAGCACAACGACGAGGTCTTGGCCGGGTTCCTCGCATACGTGCCCGACGTGGAGGGCCAGAAGTAGTCCCACTACCGCGCACTGAGCCGAACGCACGACTGTTTCGGTGGCGACACCAGGCGCACATAACGAGGCCTACCTTGCTTGGCAGGGTAGGCCTCGTTACAAGATAGCGATGTTATAGTCATTGCCAGTCAATGAAGCCCTATGAAGAAAGCTGCTCATGGACAGAATCGCACGCATCGCCGCACCCCTCTTCTTCATCGCCATGGTCTACGCAGGGTGGCGCTTCGACCTCAACCTCCCCATCCAGCCGCTGCTCTCGCCAGGCCCGTGGATCGTCGCACTACTCATCGCCACTTGCTTCAGCGCACTGACAGTACTCCACTCTCAAGACAAGGTCACTCCACGCGTACTCGCTTTTTGGGGACTCATCATCAAGCTTGCTCTCCTCCCCATTTTCCTCATCATGCTCATTCTCACGATCATCGTTCCGCTAGATAGCTCCAACGGCAACGTCAGCGGGTTGCTGATGATTTTCCTCATCCTCCCCCTTGACGCGGGAGTCTACTGCTTGATGCTCGTGTCATCCTTCCATGGGTTTGCTGCAACAAAACGCCTACTGGCCGAACAGACAATCCCATCAGCAACAGTGAAAAGACTCCGGAAGATGCACGCCGTTCCCATCGCAGACCTTGTCGCAGCTATCTGGCTGTACGTGCTTCTGCGTCGACTCGACAGCGCCGCTCCGGCCACCATGTAGGACGACTATCCCTCCATAATGGCCGTTCTCACCCCGTCCGTCAAAATTCCGTACGCAGTGACGCAATGTCCGAAGAACATGTCGTCGTCATCGAAGTAGGCTGAGAACGAGCCGTCAGGTTCCATCGCGATGCTGCACAGCTCGATCCGGCGAGCGAAGCTCTCTTCCGTAATCTCGGGGACCTCCTCGTCGGCAGACTCGCGCCACTCGCACGCGAGTTCGGTGAGTTCCCGCGCGCAAGAACCACAAGGCCACGGCTCACTTCGACCGCTTCAACGTGGCCGTGTGGACGATCTGGCTGGTCCCCTGCTTCTGCGGCATGCTCACGGGTATCCCCGCGATCGATCTGTCCGCGAACGCCGCCTTCGGAGCGGCACTCATCGGGGCGGGTGCGATCGGCCTGATCCTCTACCTGCGAGGGGATGCGCGGGGGGCAGCACATCGACACCATTGACGCTTTCGTGCCTTTCTTCGTCGCTGCACAATCGACATAACCAGCCAACGGTCGCTGTCGCCGCGCCCGAGCGCAAACAAGACGCGAAGGAGCATTCACTCCCCAACGAAAACGAGGACATTCACAAGAGAAGGACTGCTATATTCGTTTCCAGTCAACGATGATCGTCGAGGGGGTCTCCACGTGTCCAAAATACTCAGGGTCGCTCTGCCCATCGCGTTCATCGTCGTGTTCTACGCGGGCGAACCCGCGGGGACCTTGTTCGGCTGTCGGGCCTTCAACGTGATTCCTCCACTGATGTGGCTCCTCCTGCTGGTCACCCTCGGCGCCGCGAATGCGGCCATCGCGTTCGGGCTTGTACGCACGGAGCGCACGCGCGACCTCGCCTTGTGGGGCCTCATCCTCAAGGTATGCTTTCTGCCAATATTCCTGGTGAGCCTCGTTGTCTTTGCGCTTATTGGTAGCCAGTTCTCCCTCCGCCCTGAGGCATTACCGCTGGAATTTGCCCTGCTCACCCCCTATGCCGTCCTGTCATACGCTCTCATGATCGTCACTTCGTGCTACGGATTCGCGGCGATTATCCGCGCGCGCGACGAGCAGGTGATCTCCCCTGAAACGGCAAAGAATTACAAGCGTTGGCATGCCATTCCCATCGCCGACTTGGTCGCCTCGATCAGGCTCTACATGCTCCTGCGTCGACTCGATAGCTCCGAGGCACGGACGGGCACGCCTCCCCAACAATCCGCCTGCATACAATAGCGAAATGACCGAAACGAACAGCCAAGCACAGTGGTTTTCCGACAATGAGCAAAACTGGGACGACCGCGCCGAGCTGCACATGGCTGGCAACTACTGCGACTACCAGCGCCTTCTCGAGGACCCGACGGCCATTAGCGCTGAACTGGCCCAAGATATCGAACGATTCGGTGATCTCACCGGCAAAGATGTCATCCACCTGCAGTGCCACGTTGGAACGGACACGATCGGGTTTGCGCGCCGCGGGGCCTCGCGCGTCATTGGCCTCGATTTGTCCGAGGGTTCGCTTGCCCACGCGCGCAGCATCGCCGAACGCGCAGGCGCTGACGTGGAGTTCGTTCACGCAAACGTGTACGACGCGCGTCAAGCAGTGTCCGGCAACTTCGATCTGGTGTACACCTCGATCGGTGTCCTATGCTGGCTGCCCGATATCGCCCGATGGGCGCAAGTCATCGCTTCCCTGCTCAAGCCGGGCGGCACTTTCTTCATCCGCGACGACCACCCGATGTTCATGGCAATCGGGGAGGATATTTCCGACGGGCTAAAGATTGAGGCACCCTACTTCGAGCA
>ERZ773203.1403-NODE-1403-length-12248-cov-6.794800_pt1 | contig 12248 bp, 10 predicted proteins | sample MGYA00580529_ERZ773203 | MGnify/ENA primary metagenome ERZ773203 (study PRJEB29015, sample SAMEA2738176) | human oral metagenome | biome: human oral; feature: human-associated habitat; material: saliva | place: China | collected 2177 ... | reverse complement strand
CCACCACCTAGAGCCAATACAATCGTAAAGCTAGTGAAACATAGCATAAAAATCAATACAAAGGCTGACACGATTTGGCTTTTCAAATAAGGCCATTCAATTAAGCGAAAAAATGTGAAACCTTTGATATTCAATTGTGCCGCGAGTTGATGCTGTTCGGTCGGTACACTTTGCAAAGCCTGCAAACTCATTCGTGCTGCTAAAGGAATATTAAAAAATAAATGAGCAATAAGAATGCCACTTAAACCATAAATGGAGGGTTTCCACGAAATACCTAAGGTTTGCAGCAGTTGTGTTAGCCAACCGGCAGTGCCATAAATACCAATTAGACCGAAAATAGCCAGTAATGCCGGCAAAACAAACGTGAGAGAAAAAATGCGTAAAATGAGCGATTTGCCTTTGAAATCTAAATAGAAAAAAGCGCGTGCAAATAAAGTTCCAATTACGCTAGAAAGCAAGGCTGACAAGAATGCCTGCCCGATACTAAAAGCGATGACTTGATGCAAATAATCGTCTTGTAAGAAATCAGATAAGGCATAATCACTTCCAACTGAAAAAACAGCAGAAAGTGAAAATCCATAGAGTAAAACAATGAAAAAAATGACCGCACTTCCGCCCAAATAATGGCGAGGACGAAAATGCGGATGTTGCAATAAGCTCATTAACACTACTTAGATAAAGCTTTTTGCCATTGATTGATCCAGCCTTTAAGCTGCTCACTTGTCACCGTTGTGGTATCTAAAATTCGCATTGATTTTGCGCGAGAATTAAGCGCATCAATATGACTTTCGATATTGGTCTCTACCACGGGTAACATCACATTATTTTTGGCAATATCTGCTTGAGCTTGCGGTGAAAGTAAGAATCCTAGAAACTCATCAGCACAGGCATTATTACGGTTAGCGACTTTTGCCGCGACTTCAACTTGTAATACGCTACCCTCTGCAAATTCCGTTGCCACATAATTGTCTTTTTGTTCAGAAAGAATATGGTAAATCGGCGAAGTATTTACACTTAAAACCACATCCCCTTCGCCTTTTAAGAAGGCCCCATAAGACTCGGTCCAACCTTTGGTGACCGTGACAGTATGTTTAGAAAGAGTTTTCCAGGCATTTACCACGTCAGCTTCTGGATAAACCGCATTCATCCAAAGTAATAAACCACGTCCAATACTGCTTGTACGCGGATCTTGATATAACACTTTAAGATCTTGACGCTCAACTAATTCTTTTAAGCTCTTTGGTGGATTAGCCAGTTTATTTTTATCATAAATAAACGCATATTGCGCATAATCAAATGGTAAGAACGTGTGATTTTCCCACTTAATCGGCAAACGTAACTGGCTTAAATCCACTTTATTTGGCTCAAAAATATTGAGTTTTTGTGCATCCTCAATTTGATAACTATCTAAACCGAGCACGACATCCGCCTTAATTTTTTTACCTTCTAGACGAACACGGTTAAACAAAGTGCCATTATTGTCAAAAGCCACATAATTCAGCTTACATTGTGGGAATTGTTGTTCAAAAGCCGCTTTAACTTTTGGTCCTGCACTCCAATCAGCACTAAATGAATCATAAGTATAAACATCTACTGTTTGAGGAGCAGCTTGTGCAAAAGCGGAAGCGGTAAGAAGTGCGGTTAAAATGGGAAGCGTTTTGTTCATTATGCGTTCTCCTTATTTTTGCATAACGAAACAGCATAATGAGATAATTAGTTTCCTACGCCAGCATTATCTGTTTCAGGTTCACGGGTGTTTCTCAGCCATTAATATAGGCACCCCGACTAAGTGCGATGTAGTCTAACGTAAGGGAATTTTATCAACAAGTTATTTAACTTAAAAATGTTAATCTGATCACACTTTTATATCTGATTTATCATTTTTTGAGCAAAAGAAAACCTGCTAAAAAGCAGGTTTATCTTGGTAATCTATCGTCAATTAAGCTTGATGTTTAGCCGCTACTTCGCTTAATAAAGTTTGAAGTTCGCCAGATTGATACATTTCTAAAATAATATCACAACCACCAATTAACTCACCTTCTACCCATAATTGTGGGAAAGTTGGCCAGTTTGCATAAGCCGGTAATTCAGCACGAATATCTGGGTGTTGAAGAATATCAACATAGCCGAAAGGCACTTTGCAATTCATTAATGCTTCAGATGCACGCGCAGAGAAACCACAAGAAGGTAATTTTGGTGAACCTTTCATGTAAATTAAAATTGGGTTTTCAGCAATTTGTTTTTTGATTTTGTCTAACGTTTCCATAATGTTCCTTGTTCAAATAAGTCTGAATAGGGCGCTATTCTAACATAAGATAGAACCTGAGTGAAAGACTTGGTCTTACCAACTTCCACCAGCTCCACCGCCGCCAAAGCTACCGCCGCCAAAGCCACCACCGGAAGAACCACCGCCACCAAAGCCTCCACCAAATCCGCCTCCGAAACCGGAACCGCCACCACGGCGACGAGAAATCGTGCTTTGACGAATGATTTTATTCAGCTGGTCACGTTGATTCGGGCTAATATATACTTCATCTTTGTGATATTGGAATTCACCAAATAATACAATGGCAATAAACGCCAATACCATTAAGAATGGGATGTACTTATCGAACGCATCTTCTTCAACTTGTGCCGCATCGAACTCGCCTTTACTGGCCGCAATAATTTGGTTTAAGCCGTCATTAATACCTTGCGCATATTGGCCTTGTTTAAATTGTGGCAAAATTGCCGAACGGATGACTTGCGATAAAAAAGCATCCGGCAATACACCTTCTAAACCTTGCCCTGTTGCGATAAAGACTTTTCGATCATCCTTCGCAATTAGCATCAACACACCATTGTTCAGATTTTTACGTCCAATGCCCCATTTATCACCTAAAGCAAAGGTATAATCAGCAATTTCATATTCACCGGTTGTCGGAACCAAAACGACAGCGATTTGTGAACTCGTTTCTTTACTATAAGCAATCAGTTTATTTTCTAAAATTTGCTTATGTTCTGATGAAAGTGTGTTGGTGTAATCGTTTATGTAATGGAAAGGATTTGGTGCAGGCGGAAATTCTGCCGCAACAACCATTTGAGCAAAAAAAACAAGGCTAAAAATAACCGCACTTTTCATAAAAGATAAAAGCTTAGCCATTAATAATTACCTCATTAGATAATTCATTCACATCATCAGGCTGAATTGGGAAATGACGAGATAAAATATCACTGATACGATCAATCGCATCGACAATGCCTTGTGTATAAGCTTTTTGTTTAAACTGCTCAATCATTAAATCGCATTGTAACTGCCAATAAGCCACATCAACAAATTGATGAATGCCTTTATCACCTACGATTGCACAAAGATGATTTTTATATCCCACATAAATCAACACGGCATTTTGTGCCGCTGTTTTATGCATTTCCAGTTCGTCAAAGACTTCTAAAGCTCGTTCCATTGCAGACAGTTGTGCTGAAGCCTTTGGTACTTTGCGTTCAATATAAACACGTAACTCAGCCGAACTTAAGCTTTCGAGGCGACGAATCGCCGCCTCGATTTGCTTTTTATCTACCGGAATTCTGGAAAAGAATGGCATAGATAAACCTTAGTTAAAGTTTACAGTCGGTGCGTTTTCAGCGCCTTCAGCTGATTTAAAGTAAGGTTTAGCTTTAAAACCAAAAATCATTGCCGCTAATTTAGTTGGGAATTGACGTACTTTTTCATTATAAATACGTGCAGCTTCATTAAATTTATTACGAGCGACATTGATACGGTTTTCTGTACCTTCAAGTTGCGCTTGTAAGTTCATAAAGCCTTCGTTCGCTTTTAATTGTGGGTATTGTTCTACAGTAACAAGTAAGCGAGATAATGCTGAACCTACTTGATTTTGGTTTTGTTGGAATTCGTTTAATTGTTCTTCCGTTAAATTAGACGGATCAATTTTAGTTTGTGTCGCTTTTGCACGCGCTTCGATTACATTGGTTAATGTCTGTTGTTCAAAATTCGCTTGACCTTTTACAGTATTCACTAAGTTTGGAATTAAATCAGCACGACGTTGATAAGATGATTCAACATTTGCCCAAACAGAATCAATTTCAGTTTCTGCTTTAACTAAGCCATTGTAGCTAGACATTAAGCCAAAACCTGCAGCAACGGCGATAATAATCAAGATAATCCACTTTTTCATTCAAAAATCCCTTCAATTATAGGTTTAATTTATATAAGAAAAGACCTAAACCGAAGTTTAGGTCTTCTAATGTTAATCCGTTAATGGATAACTAAATAAAATTATTTAGTACCGTTAACTGCGATTTCAACACGACGGTCTGGTGCTAAACAAGCGATAAGCGCTTTACGACCTTTAACCGCGTCACAAGTAGAACCTGTAACTGGGTTAGCTTTACCGTGACCAACTGCAGAAATGTTTTGAGCTGGAACACCTTTAGCTACTAAGTAGTTAGCTACAGAGTCTGCACGACGTTGTGATAATTTCACGTTTGGTGCATCTTTACCGATACGGTCAGTGTAACCAGCAACAGCTACGTTAGCGTTGTTAACTTGAGCGATTTCACCGTAGATACCGTCTAAAGTTGCTTTAGCTTGTGGTTTTAAGTTAGCTTTACCGAATGCGAAAGTTACATCAGAGCTTAAGCTGAAAGTTTTGCTTACAACTTCAGGTGCAACAACTGGAGCAGCACCTTGACCGAAACGGTAAGATAAACCAGCGTTGATAGAACCGATCCATGGGTTGTAGTCTACTGAGCTATCTGGACCTGTTTGAGTACGTAATTTACCCACGCGAGCTAACCATTGATATTCAAGACGTAATGCTAACTCTGGTAATGAAGGTAATGCATATTCGAAACCAGCAGCGAACACTGGAGAAACGCGTAAGCTGTGACGACCATATGCGTGCTCACGAGCACCAGTAGTTTCATCGTAGAATTTATAGTCAGAACGAACTAAAGCTGCACCAGCACGACCGTAGAAGTCTAAACCTTCTGTTAAACCATAGCTACCTTTTAAGCTTAAGTGAGCACCGTGGTTAGTGTGTTTGAATACTACTTTACCAGCATCTTTGAATTTAACACGACCGAAATCATCGTAACCTAACTCTACTGCTAAACCTAAGTTATCACGGTTTAATACTTGGTAACCACCAAATACACCGTAAGTAACGGAGTTACGATTGTAACCATTACCGAAATCTAAGCTACGAGGGTTAGTAGCATCAGTGTTAGCTCTGATACCATCGTGGAAAGATGCATAACCAGCTTTAGCACCTGCATAGAAAGTGTTTTCTTGTGGAGCTGCTTGAGCTACTGAAGCTGCTGCTAAACCAGCAACGACTAATGCGATTGCAGTTTTTTTCATTTTGATGTCCTCTATTTAGTCATCGTTATTAATAAGAAAAGTTTCCTTGTTTATTGTGAACTTTATAAAAAAGAAACACTCTAAACATTGCTTAACTAGGGTTTTGAATTTGCCCTAACTTATCCTTTTGACAAATTCAATTCCTTTGCCATAGCCAAAGGAACGTTCAAAAGTATGGTTATTATCCTATAAAAACACCAAAGATCAAACTTTTTTTGCCCTTTTTGGTTATTTTATAGACAAACACCCCCTAAAATGAACGTTCATTCACAAAAAACGGGTTAATTTTTAACCCGTTTTCTATTCTAACAAAAAATATCTTTTGTTGAAATCGACTTTTTTTTGAGCTTCATATATCATCAAATTCACTTTCTTCTCTATTTATGTGTGAGTGATTTTATGTTGCCCCGTCTTTCTAATGTGCCACAACTTAATAATGTGGTAAGTGATTATCTTAGCGAACTCCAAAAACAGCATTTTGAAGGTGATATTGCCTCAAATTATGCCGACCGTTTAAGTCTTGCGACAGATAACAGCGTCTATCAACAACTTCCACAGGCTATTTTGTTCCCTAAATCTGTTGCAGATGTGGTACGCATCACCAAATTAGCCAATAAAGAGAAATACCTTCACTTAACCTTTACGCCTCGCGGTGGCGGTACTGGCACAAATGGGCAATCTATTAATAACAATATTATTGTGGATCTCTCTCGCCACATGACGGGCATTTTAGAGCTTAATATAGAAGAACGTTGGGTTCGCGTTCAAGCAGGTGTAGTAAAAGACCAACTAAACCAATTTTTAAAACCTCACGGCTTATTCTTTGCGCCAGAACTCTCCACCAGTAATCGAGCAACCCTCGGTGGGATGATTAATACTGACGCATCCGGTCAAGGCTCATTACAATACGGAAAAACCTCTGATCACGTTTTAGCATTACGTTCTGTTTTGATGAATGGTGAAATATTAGATACAAGTGCGGTCAAATCCGACGATGTTTTAGAAAACTACCCGCTTGCTGAAAATGGTAAAACGTTACACCAAACGATTTTCCAACGTTGTAAAGAGAAGCGCGTCTCAATCATTCAAGATTTACCACAACTCAATCGTTTTCTCACCGGTTACGATCTTAAGAATGTCTTTAATAAAGATGAAAGTGAATTTAATCTCACCCGAATTTTAACAGGGTCAGAAGGTTCACTTGCGTTTATCTGCGAAGCTAAGCTCAACTTATTGCCGATTCCTAAATATCGTACCTTAATTAATGTGAAGTACAGCTCATTTGATGCCGCCCTTCGCAATGCTCCTTTTATGGTGAAAGCCAATGCCCTTTCAGTTGAAACCGTTGATTCCAAAGTGCTGAACCTAGCTAAGCAAGATATTATTTGGCATTCGGTAAAAGAACTTTTAACAGAGGAAGAACAAAATCCAATTCTTGGTTTAAACATTGTTGAATATGCGGGCAACAATCAAGCTAAAATCGACAGCCAAGTGACCGCACTTTGTCAGCAATTAGATGAAAAAATTGCACAAGGCAAAGATCATATTATCGGCTATCAACTTTGTTCTGACTTGCCTTCTATTGAACGTATTTATGCCATGCGTAAAAAAGCGGTGGGGCTATTGGGGAATGCGAAAGGCGCAGCCAAACCGATTCCTTTTGTGGAAGATACCTGTGTGCCACCAGAACATCTTGCGGATTACATTGCGGAATTTAGAGCCTTATTAGATAGTCACAATCTGCAATATGGGATGTTTGGCCATGTGGATGCTGGTGTATTGCATGTTCGCCCGGCTTTAGACCTATGCGATAAAGAACAAGTCAAACTCTTTAAACAAATTTCAGATGAAGTGGCTGAACTCACGGTGAAATACGGCGGTTTGTTATGGGGGGAACACGGTAAAGGTGTACGTTCTCATTATGGCGAGAAATTCTTTACACCTGAACTTTGGCAAGAATTACGTTATGTGAAATTTTTATTTGATCCAAACAATCGTCTCAATCCAGGAAAAATCTGTACGCCACTTAATAGCGATGCGGAACTCTATTCCATTCTCTCGCCAATGCGTGCTGACAATGATCGCCAAATCCCAATTCAAATGCGAGATGAATTCAAAGGTGCGATGAATTGTAACGGCAACGGGCTTTGTTTTAACTTTGATGAGCACAGCATTATGTGCCCTTCCATGAAAGTGAGTAAAAATCGCGTATTCTCGCCAAAAGGGCGAGCCGCTATGGTGCGTGAATGGTTGCGATTAATGGCCAATGAAAACGTATCGCCTGATCAATTAGATTTTCATAAAACACAAGTCAAACTGACCGCACTTGTGGAACGTTTCCGCAATAGCGTGCAGAAATGGCGTGGTGAATATGACTTCTCACATGAAGTAAAAGCGGCAATGGATACTTGTCTGGCTTGTAAAGCCTGTGCAAGCCAATGCCCGATTAAAATTGACGTATCAAGTTTCCGTGCAAAATTTTTCCATTTCTACCACAGTCGTTATTTGCGCCCTGCCAAAGATCATATTGTGGCAAATTTAGAAGTTGCTGCACCTTATATGGCGAAACAACCGGCATTATTCAATTATTTCACCAAGCTCAAAGTCACACAAAGCTTAGTTGAAAAAACACTTGGTATGACTGATTTGCCTCTCCTTTCAGAGCCAAACCTTCAACAGCAATTAGTGGAAATTGGCTACCAAGGCAAAAAATTAGAAGAATTGGAAGATCTCAGTGCTACAGAAAAAGCCAATATGCTCTTTATTGTACAAGATCCCTATACCTCTTATTACGATGCTAAAGTGGTACGAGACTTTGTCGCTCTCACACAAAAATTAGGTTTCAAGCCAATCATTCTGCCTTTTAAACCGAATGGCAAAGCCATGCATATTAAAGGTTTTTTAGCTCGCTTTAGTAAAACTGCGAAAACACAAGCGGAGTTTTTAAATCGCGTCGCTAAATTAAATGTGCCTTTGGTCGGAGTTGATTCTGCCATTGTGCTTTCTTATCGTGATGAATATAAAGAGGCCTTAGGCGATTCTCGCGGTGATTTCCATGTACTCACGGCACATGAATGGCTGACCAATCAATTAGAAAGTAACACATTACAAAGTGCGGTGAAAAATATCGCAAAATCTGACCGCACTTTTGAGTGGCATTTATTCCCTCATTGTGCTGAATCCACCTTTATGCCAAACAGCCCAAAAGAATGGCAGCATATTTTTGCGCAATTTGGACAAACATTGAATGTCGAGAAAGTCGGCTGCTGTGGTATGGCGGGTGTATTTGGTCATGAGGTTCAAAATCAAACCATGTCAAAAGACATTTATGACGTATCATGGGGCAAAAAATTACAAGGTAAAGATCCGAATCATTGTCTCGCAACCGGCTATTCCTGCCGTAGCCAAGTGAAGCGATATGAAAAAGCCATCTTGAAACACCCAGTTCAAGCATTACTTGAGATTTTAAATTAGACCAAGGAAGAATATATGATTTGGAAAAAACACTTTACCCTTGAGCAGCTTAATGAAATGGGGAAACATTGTGCTGTTGGGCATTTAGGCATTGAAATCTCAGCTTATGGTGAAAATTGGATTGAGGCAAAAATGCCGGTTGATCATCGCACCACTCAGCCTTTCGGCTTATTGCATGGTGGCGTGTCTGTGGCTTTGGCTGAAACCATTGGTTCATTGGCTGGATTTCTCTGTATAGAAGAAGGGCAAATTGCCTTGGGATTAGATATCAACGCCAATCATCTTCGCCCAGTGAAAAAAGGTTTTGTCACGGCAAAAGCAACGCCAATTGCTTTAAATCAAAATACCCATGTTTGGCAAATTGACATTCGCGATGAACAAGATAAACTCTGTTGCGTTTCTCGATTAACGCTTTCTATCAAACATTTATGAATACAACAAAAAAAATTGGCATCATTTTAGCGAATCTTGGTACGCCAGATGCCCCTCAACCCGCGGCGATCTCTCGTTATTTGTGGGAATTTTTAATGGATCCTCGCGTGGTAGATTTACCTCGTTGGAAATGGTATCCCCTTTTAAAAACCATTATTTTACCTATGCGTTCTAAACGCATTGCACAAAATTATCAATCTATTTGGACGGAACAAGGCTCTCCCCTGCTTGCTATTACAAAGCAACAACAAGCGGGTTTACAAGCTTATTTGACTGAACAAGGCATCAACGCACAAGTCGAAATTGCCATGACTTACGGTAATCCTTCGATGCAAAGTGCGGTCAAAAATTTACTCAAAAATGATGTAGAACGCATGATTGTGTTGCCGCTTTATCCACAATATTCCAGCACCACAACAGGTGCATTAATCGATGCTTTTAATCGTGCGATTGCGCAAGAACGCAATATTGTGCCTTTTGAGTTTATTCATTCTTATCACCTTGATGAAAACTACATTAATGCGGTGGTGGATTCCATCAAAGTGCGGTTAAAACCAGATGAGTTTTTGCTCTTTTCTTATCATGGCATTCCATTACGTTATGAGAATATGGGCGATTATTATCGTCAGCATTGTAAACAAACCACGATTGCCATCGTGGATAAATTAGGTCTCACAGAAAACCAATGGAATATGACGTTCCAATCTCGTTTCGGCCGTGAAGAATGGTTACAACCTTATACAGATCACTTTTTAGAAGAAGCCGCTTCTCAAGGTATTCAAAAAATAGCGGTAATTTGCCCAGGTTTTTCAGTGGATTGTTTAGAAACCTTAGAAGAAATTGAGGTTGAAAATAAAGAAACATTCTTAAATCATGGCGGTGTGTCTTATCACTATATCCCCGCATTGAATGCTGAAAAAGCCCATATTGAAATGATGGGGAAATTGGTTTTGGATAAGTTGAAGTAGTTAAATCTCCCCCTAGCCCCCTCTTTACGAAAGAGGGGGTATTTTATTAGCAAATAAATGCTTTCCGTTCTTAGCTCTCTCAAATACTCCCTAAAATATTAAAAGTAACTCATAAAAAAGCCCCTCTTTTGTAAAGAGGGGTTGGGGAGATTAATTTTAAATAAGTTGCTGTAGTTAAATCTCCCCCTGCCCCCTCTTTACGAAAGAGGGGGGATTTTAATGGCAAATAAATGCTTTCCGATTCTCACTTAATAGATATTTCTAATTAAATATTTTATCTATTAAAACCTTTGACATCTTTTCCTCTAATAATAAAAAGCCCCTCTTTCGTAAAGAGGGGTTTGGGGAGATTTAAAAATAGTTTTAAGATTCAAACAAAAAGGCGAACCTTTCGATTCGCCTTTTCAGATTTTTTCTAATCAAAGATTAGAAGAATACACGCATACCTACACCGATAGCTCTGTCTTTAACTTTACCATCGTAAGAATCGTTAACGTACTCTTTAGTAGTCGCATATTTGCCTTCTACAAATAATACAACTTGTTTATGAAGTTTGTAATCTGCACCAAGTAAGAAAGCGTGAGTTTTCTCTTTATCAGCTTCGCCTTTCACGCGTTCATATAGGTAGTTACCATATACTTGAGATGCTGGAGTTACTTGATATGCAAAACCTGGAGATACATAGAATTTATTTGTTTTGTCACTATCTTTCTTAACATGTGCATAACCAAAATCACCAGTTAATTTGAACTCACCAAATTTATAGCCTAATGATGCTAAGAAACCATCTACACGGTGTTTATATGTTGCATTAGTTTCAAGGTTAGTGTGACCATAAGCGAAACGAGCATCTAAATCACCTGCTGTGTATAATGCACCTAAACCATATGCATTTTTAAGACCAACTTTAAGTAAGTTACCTTTATCGTTATGACGTTGACCGAAGTTGTAGTTTGCACTTAATTGTAAGCCTTCAATACCTTTATAGTCGTAACGAACTACACCTGTACCTGAAGTTGGGATATAAGCACCTTTTGGAATGAAACCATATTCATAGTCATTAGCTTGGCTTAAATCATCCGCGATAGTTAGTTGACGACCGAATGTGATATCACCAGTTGCTTTGCTACCTAAACCTACATAAGCACGTTTAGCATAAAGGCTACCGAATTGGTCACGAGAATCTGTATCATCGAAACGGAATTCTAAACGACCTAACGCATAGAAATCGTTATCTAAGTTGTGTTTTACAGTTACACCAAAACGTGAACCTGCGTTACGTAAAGCAGAGTTAGTTTTTTTAGTTGAGTGGTTAGCGGCGTCGTACTCTTTTTTATCCGCTTTTTCCAAGATTAAACGAAGAGAACCGTTTAATTCAACTTTAGTACCTTCGTTATCATAAACTACTGCTGCGTTTGCTGCTGAAGCTGCAACTGCAGAAACGATTAATGCTGCTAGTGTCTTTTTCATAATTGTTATTCCTTTTGGTTGTTACCGACGATTTTTGATTGAAGCAATTTTTCATAAAAAAGTTCAATCTCCGAAATAGACGCCGCAAATATTACAAAATAAACTTATAGTGTCAATGGGAGGAAGCGCACCAATTTTCTAAAATTGGATCAAGATCACATTTTTCGAGTAAAAAAGATTGTTTTTTGAGCTAAACAATCAAGTATTTAAAATTATTCTTACGAAAATAAGATAAAACGCTGTACAGAATTTTGGCGTATTGTAAAGAAAAAAGCGGCCAGATTTTAAATCTGACCGCTTTCTTTATTTAAAAACTACAACGCTTCAATCGCTTTATACTGCTCTTGGATTTTTTCTAATCCAGATTGATATTCCGCTTGTTTTTCGCGTTCTTTCGCAATCACTGCTTCTGGTGCTTTAGCCACGAAAGCTTCGTTGCTAAGTTTATTTTCGATACGTTTAACTTCGTTTTGATATTTTTCAATCTCTTTGGTTAAACGGGCAAGCTCTGCTTCTTTATTGATAAAGCCAGCCATTGGCAC
>ERZ773203.1397-NODE-1397-length-12275-cov-3.874468_pt1 | contig 12275 bp, 11 predicted proteins | sample MGYA00580529_ERZ773203 | MGnify/ENA primary metagenome ERZ773203 (study PRJEB29015, sample SAMEA2738176) | human oral metagenome | biome: human oral; feature: human-associated habitat; material: saliva | place: China | collected 2177 ... | reverse complement strand
CCGCGCAACGGATAATGATGTCAATTTGATACGGGTCGAATTCGATATTTGGATGAGAATATTATGTCAGCAGAAATGGCTGAAATTAGAAAGCGATTAGAACGGGAGAAGAAACGTAAATGAAATTAACAAATAATTTAGCGATCGAAACATTGATGAACATGTATTACGAAGAAGGTTTTTCAAACTATCAATTGCAAGAAATAGAAGAAGGGCTTCTCAAAGGTCTTGACGTATCAGTATACACGCATTTACACTTCTTTCCAGATCAAATGAAACTCATTCGCAAAGGTCTTGAAAAAGGCTATGATGTTTCTATGTATGCTACACGCGACTATAGTGTATGGCAAATGCATCAAATTTTCTCAGGTCTAGAGCACGGTCTAGACGTATCGATTTATGCAAAGCCATGCTATGGTGTAGATCAAATGGAAATGATTTTCGAAGGGCTAAGACGTAATTTAGACGTCTCATGTTATGCAGATCCTGCATTTGATTGGAGACAAATGCTGCAAATTCGTTTTGGTTTAGAAACAGGTATCGATGTGTCTCAGTATTTAGACCCAGGAATGCATTGGGATATTATGGAAAGCATTAGAAAACGACTAGAAGTGGAGATGGTTGATCATGCGATTAAAAAATAATTTATCAATTAAATCACAATTAAAGCAATACGAATAACTTGGCTTTTCGAATCTTGAACTCAAAGAGATTGAGAAAGGCTTAGCTAAAGAAGTTGACGTGTCATGCTACGCACATCAAAAATTTGCTCATTATCAAATGGCAGCCATTAGAGAAGGTTTAGAAAAAGGTATTCATCCTAGTTTATATCTAGACATTACCGAGAGCCCTCGAACAATACAAGCTCTTGTCAACGGCTTTGAGAAAAATATAGATTTGCGAGAATATGTGCAACTCGGTTTTGAAGGAGCTCAATTAGATTACATTTATAAAGGTCTACTACACAATGTAGACATATCAAAATTTGCAAAATTGCATTACACGCCAGGTATGATGCATCGAGTAGTTGATGGGTTAATTGACGGAATAGACATTTCGAATTACGCTGACAAAGGCTATGGTGGACTTGTCTTAATGCATATATTAAGAGCAGTTAAAGAAGGTTATGACGTTCAGCGTTTACTAAATAATGAATTTAGTGCTAAGCAATTATATTTAATTTCTGATGGTCTACGCCTTGGTTTAGACGTATCTCAGTATGCGGACCCAAGTATGCCATTTACAGAGATGCGAATGATTAAGTCTAAATTATTTAACGATAAATTCACGCTAATTGAATTAATTTTTGCATTAGTTGCAGAACTATTATTCACTAGCGCCGTTTCATCGGTCTCTGAATTCAAAGTTGCCGTATAGCCAGTCTTATTATTTGTATTTACTGTAAGATTTAGTGGGATTTCTGTGGTTTTATTCGTACTATTTATTACTTGGTTTCCATTGACCGAAGCTGCAGCATTGTCTACCGAAGCCGATAAAGTTGGCGTATACAGAGCAAAAACTGAAGCAGAATTAAAGTTAAAAATAAAAATCGACAAACAAAGTCCTAATAGAAAAGTAAAGTTCCTTCGAAAATTTACCCACAAAAAATTATGAGAGAAAGTGATTTTTGACATACCTCTATTTTATCATAAGCAAAATCAAAAATCAGTATTGAAATTACCTGTCAAAACTCTATTTCACCAAACAGTATATTTATATACTCGATTCAGCTTGTTACCTTAACCCCTCAAGTGTAACACTTGAAATATTAACTCAGATTCCAAGTTCTAGAAATCTCTAAAAATAGTATAATTGTATTATGATTATCAAAATAAAAACTTCTTCGGAGGTTTATTTATGAGTGAGTTCTTGCGTAGTAATCCAGAATCGTTTGAAAATGAGCAAGAATCTGATCCAGACATTGCAGAATTGGCTATCAATGGTTTATCTCGTGTTACTAATGAACAAGAGGACAGCATTGACAACGATGATTATTACGGAGAGGACAATTATAACGACGGTGAGTACGACGAGGAGGATAGTTACGATGATGATTATAGCGAAGAAGATGGTTATGATGATGACGACTATTATAGTGAATATGAGGAGCAACATTATGGCGAGGAACGTGCTAACTTCGATGAAGAAAAATTAACACTCCAAGAGATTCCTTTGCCGGCGGAAATATTAGAGCGTTATTCTTTCCTCAGCGAATTACCGCATGGCGTTGCCGTTATGGGCGGCGTGGCTCGTAGTATAGCAAGAGAAATTATAACTGGTGAACGTGAACCTATCCGCGATATTGATCTTATAAATATTACTGATGAAGATGGTAATAGTGAAGTTGATTATGATACTCTAGACGAGCTCTCGCGCAAGTTTATGCCAGATGACTATACTTTTGGCCATAGTGTCGGGAATGATATCCTAGACCACTATTTTAGAACTCGTGATTTTACAGTCAATCAAAGTTTGATTAAAGATGGCAAACTCATTGTCAGCGATTTTGCTTATAATGATTTCCAAGAGAACATTATTCGCCCTACATTTTTTGAACATCCTTATGATGGTGATGATATAAGTAGCCGGCTGTTTCTAAAAGCCTTAATGATGAGGAGCGTATTGTCGCAAATCTCAGATTCCATTCCTCTCATTGAAGACATGGAGCAACCAGAATATATCGGCTCTTTTGATATTGCACTATTCTTGAATAAGGCTATGAGTCGTGGCGCTAAGACGGCTCGCGCATTTACGGAAGATCTTGCGGATTGGGATATAATTTCTGAGGAATATGTCGGTCATCCAGTTGCTCTTGCTAAGGCATTACTAGAAGATGTCCCTGCGTTTGAATTTCGACCATCTACCGATGAGCGATTTAAAGATATTCAAGAATGCGAAGATATGGATGGATTCTTTATTCCGCCAGCCATGTCATACTATCACGCCTCAAACCCAGTAATTCGTCGCGCAATTGCCGAATATGAGGATGGTTTAGATGAGCCTATCGATAGTGGTGAAGAACGGATTTCTGGCTACTATACCCAAACTGAATATGATAAAATTAATCGTTCTTCTGCCTATGATGATAATACGATGATTATAGTTAGGCATTAAAAAATACCGCTAGACCTTAACGTTGCTACCCTAACCCCTCAAGTGCAACACTTGAGATGTTAACTCAGGGTTTTTCTTTACACACATCGTTTTCGATGTTATAATATAAAGCATGAAAAAGCTTCCAATTGTCGCCCTTATCGGCCAGACCAACGCTGGTAAATCCAGCCTATTAAATCGCATGGCACACAAAAATATTGCCATTGTTGCGCGTGAGGCCGGCACTACCCGTGACAGCGTAGTAGCGACTATTGATCAAGCTTTTACTCTTATTGACACTGCTGGTCTGAAAAATCCTGAAGATGATTTCGAAGCTTCCATCCAGGATCAAATCGAGGACGCCATTGATTCTGCGGATCTTATTTTACTTACCGTCGATTCTACCAAATACCCAGATTTCCGCGACAAAGATATTGCTCGCATGGCCCTTAAATCTCGCAAGCCAGTTCTTTTAGTGCTCAATAAATCAGACCTCAAAGAATCTCTACCATTTGCAGAATATATCAAATTTGGTATAAAAGCAGACGAAACTTATCAAACTTCTGCTACTACCGGACAGGGAATTAAAGATCTTAAATCCCGCATTTATCGCGAATTGAATTCTTACCCAAACACCAGCGAGCTTGACCCCGAAGAGAAAATCGAAACCGCCATTAAAGTCGCCCTTATCGGCCGCCCAAACGTTGGTAAATCCAGTCTCTTCAATCGTCTCGGTCAAAAACAGCAGGCCATCACCAGCTCCAAACAGGGAACCACTCGCGATATTAATCGTCTCGAACTTAAATTCAAAGGCCAAACTATTGAATTCCTCGACACCGCCGGCCTTCGCAAACCAGGCAAGCGCGAAGTTGGTATTGAAAAATTCTCTGCCATTCGTACTCTTTCCGCCATCGAAGAATCCGACATCTGTTTACTACTTGTCGATTCGACCGAACCACATTCCAAACTTGATCAGTCTCTCGCTGGTCAAATTATCGAAGCCGGTAAAAGTGTAATTTTGGTCATTACCAAATCCGACCTCCTCGACAATTCCACCCCTGTAGTTTCTACTATTTCCGACAAATCTAAACCAACGGAACTTTCTCAAATCGATAATATTCTTGACAACTTAGAGCACGATTTTAATTTCTTATCTTTTGCTCCAGTGATTATTACCAGTTCCGAAACTGGCAAAAATGTCACCAAGCTATTCGAACTTATTACCGAAGTTGATCTCGCTCGTCACACCGAACTTAAAACTTCAGAACTCAATAAAGTCCTAAACGAAGCGGTAATTTCTCATCCGCCAGCAGGACTAAAAAATACTCATCCAAAACTCCAGTACATCACTCAGACCGACACTTGCCCACCATGGTTTGTCATTCATGGTCGCGAAATGGAACTCCTTCACTGGTCTTACAAGCGTTATCTCGAACGTTGTATTCGTGAAAAATTCCCATTCCTTGGCACCCCACTGAAGTTCTCTTTCCATAATGACCGCAAAAACGGACCACGCAAATCCATCAATCGCACCAAAGATTTACTTTAAATAAATATCTCATATATGAGATAATCACAAAATGTCAAATCCTCACTCCAAGAATTCTAAAAACATCAAGTATCAAAATTTTAAGGGCCAAAATCCCAAAAATCCTGCACCTACCAAAACGCTTCGCATTGCTATTTTTACCGACGTTTTTCTTGGCATTCCCGGTGGAATTCCATCCTCGATTCGTGCCCAAAAGACCGCATTAGAATCACTCGGTCACCAAGTTACCATTTTTTGCCCAGGCACTCAGCAAGATTTCGAAAATCCCTTATCCAAATTTGGCGCTAATCATGACCCAAATATTATTCTTGTGCCTACCGACAAGTTTCTAATCAATGGCGCCCCTTTTTCCAAATGGACTAAGCAAGTCGTACGTTTTATTGAGCAGAAATACCCAAATCTCGCTGAAACTTTTGATCTTTTTCATATCCATTATGAAGCCACCACTAGTATGGCCGGTCTTTTACTTGCCAAAAAATATAACATCAAAATCGTTCAAACCATGCACGGTCGGGAAGATATGGCCATTGCCATTAATGTACCACATCCCTTTAAGACCCTTGTCGCCACCGGAATTAATATTATTCATCGCGCCACCCTAAAGTCTATAACGAAAAAATCCCCTAAGCCAGATTATCAAAATCCAGAGATCAAAAATCTCGCCCCCACCATTGCTCGCCGTGAGATGTGGCAAATGATGGTCCGCCAGGCTAATCTTGCCGACCAAGTGATTACCCCTTCCGCACATTTTGCCAAAAAACTTCAACTTTTCGGTGTTACTCGTCCAATTTCTGTCATTTCGAATGGCATTAATGACCAAGAAATTGCAAATTTCACCCCCCAAATCTGCACTTACCAGAATCACGAACCGCTTAGCGTTCTCTGGTTTTCTCGCCTCTCTAAAGAAAAACGCATTTTACCATTTTTAGAATCACTCCGAATCGCCCAGGAGCTTGAACCAAATTTCCGTTTTGTTTTTACTATTATTGGCGATGGCAACCAGATATCAAAAGTGCGAAAATTCTGCAAAAAACACTTCGATGAAGCATCCATTAAGATTCTCGGCACCATCCCACATCAAGAAATCCTCCAAAAATATACCGAAGGTCAGCATCTTTCCATTATTAATTCCTACCAGTTCGACACCCAAGGCCTCACTATCCTAGAAGCCGCCGCTTGCAATCTTCCGGTTATTTACGCCGATCCTGACATGTCCGAAATCGTACCAAATCATGGCGGCCTCTGTGCCAAATCCCCAGCACCTCGCGCCATGGCGGAGCTTTTACTTAAAATCCATCACCAACCAGAACTTATTCAAAAACTCAGCCAAAATCTTGCCGCCAGCAAAAAGACCTATCTTCAATCTCATCAAATCGAAAAGCTCCTCAAACTCTACCGTCAATTATCTTAATATCTCATTTTAATCCATCCGCAAAAAATACACATCCATATTTATTACTACCCCTATTTTTTCTTGAATTCTTAAAAAAATATGCAATAATTAACCTAATAGAGGACGCACCTCTATTCTTGGACCTCAAAAATCCAAGTCCCACCCTACAGAAATACCTAAAACGTATTTCTCGTACCTTAAAAAGGAGATAGTTATGAGTGAAATTAAAAGTATACTCAGTGCTCAAACAAGTCTTAATGAGAAGACCTCTGGAAGCATCTCAAGCACAGAACCTGTGGCTTATCTTTCCACTGAGCCCAAGGAAAAATATTACGTTATCGATACTAATATCATTATTGATAACCCCGATATTATTCCTACCAAACGCGGATTTAAGAAATTAGCTATTAAAAATATCAACTTGAAAAACTCATGTATTGTAATACCTGATACTGTACTTCATGAATTAAAAAGCTTTCGCAACGAAGCTACCGAGCGCGGCTTTATCGCCGGTAAGGTGATTCACCGTATCGACGAGCTTCAGCAATCCGTCTTAAATAATCAAGACAAACTCAGTTACGACTCTTACATCGACATTGGTAATCAAATTGCCTTCAAAAACTGCAGCCGTGCTTTTATGGTTATTAAAAGCACCAAATCTGCCGTTACTGCCTGGAATTTTGAACCCGTCAACATGGATGAACGAATCTTCTTACAGACTCTCGACCTAGCCTTCTGCCTAGCAAAGGCCAATCAGACTAAGAATGAAATAGATGCTCTGAACGAAAAGATTCGCTTAGTGACCAACGATAAAGAAATGCGTATCTGTGCCATGGCACATAACATTAAATCCTTACCGCTGGAAACCGACCCCAAGTTTAAGTTCACTGGCCGACGCAAATGCGTAATCCCACCAGACCTCTATAATAATTTCATGCAAAAAGGTGGTTTTATCACCTTAGAGGAATGGGAAGCACGCATGCCAAATGAACCGCTCTTGACCCCTAATGAATTCATCGAATTCAGCTGTGAAGACGGTTCCGATTACGAAGATATTAATTACAGTAAAGGAAAGTTCTGGAATATTGGACGCTTAGATGTTAGTGGAGATGAAGATAAAATCGTCCATCTCAACAGCCTCTTAAACGGAAAATTCAAACCCTTCCTTGAGCCATTATCACCAGGACAAGCTATGTATTTGGATGCCATTTATAACAAAGACATCAAATTCATCCTTGCCTCTGGCGCGACTGGCAGCGGTAAAACCTATATACCTACCGTTGAAGGAATGTATCAAGTTCAAAAAGGGCTATACGATGTAATCCCCGTAATTGCATCCATGTCCATCGGCAATGATGGTGTAGGTACGTTACCTGGCGGAGTTAAGGAAAAGTTATCTATTAAGTCCGGAAATATTCTCAGTGCCTTAATTAGCTATCATAAGGCCTACCCAGATGATCCATGTAACCCAAAAGTCATAGATGATGACACCGAGCAATCTCTCATGCATCAGGCGTTTATTCATAAGAAAAATTGGTCTCTGCAGGAAGAAGATGACGATGGATACTCCATCTACAACGAAGAGAAAACTTTTACTTACAGTAGTGGCAAAAAGCGTAAACAACAGAGTAAAAAGGACAACAAGGATAAGCACTTCAATAAGCCTGTAACCAGCTCTCAGCGAACTACTCAGGATATCATCGAAGAAAAGGCCGAGTTATCTTTCGATAGATCTTTTAGATCTGAACCTCTTTTCTATATTAGAGGTAAAAACTACATGGATAAATTCATTATTGTAGACGAAGCTCAGAGTATGCGTAATGAAGAAATTAAAAGTATCATCACTCGACTAGCCGAAGGGTCTAAGATGATTTTTACCGGAGATGAATCTCAGCCTCACCCTAGCGCGCAAAATATCAACCACCATCATAATGGTATTTTATTTGCCCGTCGCGCACTTCGAGGTGTTTCCGGCGCTGCTCAAATCCCCATGGATGAAGATGATATTGTAAGAAGCAGCATAATTAAAGAAATCCTAGAAAATATCAGATCAGGCGAATCAGATCTGTTTAATAACGAAGACGACGATAATTATGTTACAGATTAATCCTAAAGTTTCTATCTTTATCACTTCATTTCATCAAAAACTATTTCTTAATTTAATTCTGAGCCGTCACCTCCGTGGCGGCTTTTTCTTGACCTCAAAAATTTGCTATAATATTTCCATGAAACTTATTGTTGGACTTGGAAATCCTGGAAATGAATATAACCTCACTCGCCATAACTTTGGCTTTTTAGCCTTAGATTTTTATTTTAAAACTCACGGCCTTGAATTTGAAAAATCCGAAAAATTCCACGCCAAGTGGCAAAAATCCGGTCAAACTATCTTCATCGAACCACAAACTTATTACAACGATGTCGGTTCTAGTATCCAAGAATTTATGAACTATTATAAAATTTCACTTGGTGACCTCCTCATTCTCTGTGATGATTTTAATCTAGACTTTGGTACTCTTCGTTATCGCGAAAAGGGAACCGACGGCGGTAACAATGGCCTCAAATCTACCATCCGTTCACTTAATACCACCGATTTTAAGCGCCTCCGTCTCGGCACCGCGAATAACGATTTGCGCAAAAAGATGGGTGACGTCGATTTCGTCCTTGGCCGTTTCACTTCAGAAGAACGCGAAAAACTCCCAGAAATCCTCACTGATATCGCGAAACGCATTGACGATTTTATCCAAGAATAACACCCCGAGAATATCCTTAGTGATAAAACTAGAACCACCCACTGTGCCCACCTCAAGAATTTATCTAGATTGATGACTTATTTTTCAACGCCAAACTTTTCTGGATTTTACTCTGAATATTAAAATTTATTTTCCAAAGCATCCGTCCAAACAACACACGCTCCTCTCTGGTAAATCCCTCAAAAATCTCACTGATAAACTTTTTCTGTTCCATTTCGATATAGCTCGCTACAAATCTCCCCTCCCCGAAAAAATCTAACTGCAAGTATCGGCGATTTTGAGGATTTAGCACCTTCTTAATAAATTCACGCTGCTCTAGGTGATTAATCGCCCGGCACAAACTAGTCTCGCCAATCAGACTACACTCTAAAATTTCATTCAGATTCCGTTCAATCTGATTATTTTTGAGATAGCTCATAATCTTCACCTCGGTTAGATTCAACTCAAAGCGTTTTGCCACCACCATCGTGTGTAATCGCCGCATTTTCTCCATCCGCGCGAAAATATTCATCGTATCAATCCAAGTAATCGTCTTCGGTAATTGAAATTTTTCTATACACATAACATCCACTCATTATTACCTAACGGTTTCACTAATCCCTTCATTTGAAGATTAAAAATTGTCACACTAAAATCTGAGACCGAAAAATCCTTCTTCTGCCGTATCTGTGCCAGAATTTCCTCCCCCATCTTTACACCTCCAAGCATCACTGAAACCACCAAAGCCTCATTCTCCGTACTGCACATTTCCTTAATCTGTTTTAAGCTTTCCCTTGGCTTACGAATTTTTAGCCCTAACTCATCTAATAATTCGTCCACCTCGGTAAAAGCTACCGCACCACGCCCCAACAACCGGTTACAGCCCAGGGAATTACTACGGCTCACATCTCCCGGTACCGCATACACAATCACGCCCTGCTCCATGGCATGATGTGCCGTATTCAGTGAACCAGATTTCACTCCACATTCGACTACCACCACCAGATCGGCTAGCCCTGCGATTAATCGATTGCGTTTCAGAAAAGCCGATCGCATCCCTAACTGACTATTTAACATTCGCGACAACTTCTCATCTTTCGCCAAAATCTCTTGTGGCGGGTACTCCGATAGCACCATACCACCTTGGTCCACAATCTCCCGCGCCAAATCAGTGTGCCGAGCCGGATATATCTTATCAATTGGCGTCCCTAACACCGCCACTGTCAAACCACCAGCATCTAATGCCGCCCGATGCGCGATCGAATCAATCCCGTAAGCCAACCCACTCACAATGATCACTCCAAGCCTCGCTAATTCATAGGCTATCTTATACGCCCATTCTTCACCATATTTAGTGTATTTTCTGGAGCCCACCACTGCCACGGTCTTCGGTCGCACATAAACTTGGCCCGGCACCTTTTCTTGATCATTTTTCACCACTTCAGATTCAATATTCACCACTTCGCCAGGTGATTTTCCATAATAATACAATATTTTAGGCTTAAGCGCAATAAATTCTAATTTACGCAAAAACCCGTCTTCTAGAGGGGAAATAGATTTGACTTGCACAAAAACCTCCAATTTTGTACTTGATTTTAATATTTTTTACATTTTATGTATTGACTATTTTTATTTATAATGCTATAATACGAGTCAGTTAGGGGTTGGAGCCAGAAAAAGGCACGATCTCTAAACCGCACCTAAATAAATCATAATTTCTGTTACTAATATAACAGAAGTTGCGTGTTCTTAAAAGACTTTCGGCTTACAATTTTTCTTTTATCGGTTGTAAGTATAAGTATTACCTCCACTTGAAAGTCAATTTTTAAGAACATAGCAACCCCTATAACCGGCGGGCCCCAATAGAGTGAGGTGGGTCACGCTCCGGGGCTCTCCCGGAATCAATAGAGATGCGTTGTAGGGTCTAATAACCCCAAGTGATGCCCACCCTTACTTGGGGTTTTTTGATGCTTAATTTTTTAATGTCTAAGTTAAAACTCAAAAACCAACCCATAAAAAACTCGTCAGAAACTAACCCATAAAACCCACCAGAGCCCAATCAGAAATCAGCCAGAAAATTTGAAAACCAGAAAAAGACCACCCAAAAAGGCGGTCCCTAAAGCATCTCCACGCAGTTTTAAAACAAGATCCTTTAATAATTCCATCGACCCCCTGGAGCCCGTCGACCACAGGGAATCGAAAAGAAAGTGTTATTGGTTCGCAACTGCTGTAAAGAGCAATGTATTCGAATAAGTACCTACTGGAATAGAAGTAGTGGCACTTGCACCGACCGTAATCGTCTTAGCACTACCAGAGGTAGCAGCCGAAGTAGTCTTGGCAAAAATCGTCGAAGCATTTGCCGTGCCAGCTTGCTTCACTGGATTAAAGGTAGTGCCATCGGCAGACCAGCCCCAGCCCGTACCAGAAATCGTCGAATTTGACTCACTGATTGAAGGGATTTTATCGGCTACACCAGAGGCAGCTGGCTGAGACAAATCCGTATTCGTCGTCTTGGAAGTGACATAGGTAGTATATCCCTTACCGTTATTGGTCGAGACATTCACCGTGCCAGTACCAGTATTAAACACACCAGTATGGGTAGGCGTAATATTAATATCAATTGAGCTTGGCGTGGTAATTGAAATCACAGGATCAATCACAACGCTAATTGTTGTTGAGGCAGATTGTTGCACTGCCGATACTGGTGTTGGCAAATCAAACAGCATTGGTGATAACGCCGCACCAGATAAAACCATTAATGTTGTCGCAATTTTAATTTTTTTATGGTTTTTATTTTTTATTCTCACAGTATATTTCCTTTCTATACTGCCAGAAAACCTTCACACACCTAAACTTTAACATAAACATTTTAACTTAACAAGTCATTTTTCCAAGATTTTTTGGGATTTTTGCAAATTTTTCTAAAATCCATCCCCGAATCACCTCTATAAAAATTTTACGCCGCAAATTTACGAAAAATTTCTTCTAGTTGACAAGCGTGATAATATATAAATATATGTCTAAAAATCTCCTCATCGTCGAGTCTCCCGCCAAAGCCAAGACTATTGAAAAATACCTGGGTAATGATTTTAAGGTTCTTGCTTCGGTCGGCCATATTCGCAAAGATACCAAAGTCGATGTGCACGATAATTTCGCCGTGACTTACGAAATTGATCCAGACCACAAAAAAGTCATCGCTGAACTTAAAAAAGCTAGTAAAGATGCTGATACGATTTGGCTTGCAACCGACGAAGACCGCGAAGGAGAATCGATTTCTTGGCATCTCTTAGAGGTTCTGAAATTGCCAAAAACCACCCATCGTATTACTTTTCACGAAATTACCAAACCAGCCCTCCAAGAAGCCATCAAAAATCCCCGCACTGTCGATATGAATATGGTTTCCAGTCAGCAAGCTCGTCAGACTCTCGACATGCTAGTTGGTTACGACCTCTCTGGCGTAGTGCGCACTAAAGTACCAGGAGCTAAATCCGCCGGCCGCGTCCAATCACCA
>ERZ773203.1392-NODE-1392-length-12323-cov-23.565129_pt1 | contig 12323 bp, 14 predicted proteins | sample MGYA00580529_ERZ773203 | MGnify/ENA primary metagenome ERZ773203 (study PRJEB29015, sample SAMEA2738176) | human oral metagenome | biome: human oral; feature: human-associated habitat; material: saliva | place: China | collected 2177 ... | reverse complement strand
ACTATTTTGGTCGTGTAGTTGCGGCTATCTCTATGTACCGACCAGGGCCTTTAGCCTTCATTCCTCAGTTCATCGAGAACGCCCTACACCCTGAAAAGATTGAATATGTTGTACCAGAGATGGCTGATATTCTATCAACATCTTACGGTTTGATGATTTATCAAGAATCAATTATGAGTCTACTTCAGGTAGTTGGTGGATTTACACTTGGTGGTGCCGACTTGGCTCGTCGTGCGATTGGTAAGAAGAAGTTCGAAGTCTTACAATCCTTGAAACAAACGTTTATTTACGGTGATGAAAAAACTGGTGTCCTTGGTGGTATCAAAAAAACTGGTCGTAGCGCAGAAGAACTTGAGGATCTTTGGGCAGACGTAGAGGCTTTTGCTTCTTATGGATTTAACAAATCTCACGCTGCTGCATATTCAATGGTTACAATCATCGAGGCTTGGCTGTTTACGAATTATCCAGAATATTTTGCCGCTGCTGATCTAAATAAAGTTGGTGGAAACCAAAAAACAACTGAGCGTGAAGCTCTTCACGAAATGATTGAGTTTTACAAATCTCGTGGTTTGGATATTAGACCAGTCGATATCAATATTTCTGAAGACGAATTTGTTGCCGATAATGGTGCGGTATATTTTGGGTTAAACAAAGTATCTAACGTAGCAAGTGCCGCTGAAAGAATTAGTAATGAACGCAAGACTCGTGGGGAATTTAAAAATCTTTATGATTTCTTAAGTCGTATGCAAAGAAATCACGAAAAGGGTGTCAACAAGTCTGTTCTAAAATCTTTAATTGTTTCAGGAGGTTTTGACAATTTCTCTGGAACACGTAAAGACAAGTTAGAAAAACTCGAAGATTTATCAAATCTTGGTAAAATCTTGAAAGCTAACGAAAGTATTATTTTCGATAAATACGGAGAAAGCTATTTCGATACTTGGATGAATTACAAGAATGAAGAATTGGACATTCAAGACCTACTTGCAGAGGAAAAACGTGTAACCAGCTTTTATATTAGTGGTCACCCAACTGAAAAATATTTGAGTGTAGCTCAAAAAGAGTCTGATTATCAACCAATTGGAAATCTAGACAATTTATCATCGGGAACTTCTGTTTACTTGTTGGGTATTGTCAATAGTGTTAGACAGATCACTACAAAGACTGGTCAGTTGATGGCTTTTGTATCAATAGAGGATACAAGTGGACATTGTGATTTTGTTGTGTTTTCTGATTCATATAAAATGTTTGGTAGATATCTTGAGGTTGGCGAAGTACTAAATGTGTATGCAACCAAACAAGTTGGTGCACGTGGTACATCCTACATCGTAAACTCTATTAAGAGAGCAGGTGATATCAAGATTTTCACTACAACCGATCACATTCAAATTAAACTTTCAAAGGACAATGAGGTTGCCCAAAAAGAACTTGTTAAAATTCTTAATGAAGCCAACAACCCTCTTCACGAGTACAGTCCTTTTATAAAAATGTCTTATGTTTTTGGTGGGAAAGAACTTTTTAGAACTAAAGCAAAACAATCTTTAGAAATACCATTTGATTTGACTATGGTGAACTACATCAAAAATATTCTTGGTGCTTCAGGTATCAAAATTATTTGGAAATCAGATTATGAAAAAGAATTGAAAGATGTAACTTTAGAAGAATTATTGGAAGATGATAGCTTTGAATTGAAAATTTAAAAACGTTAAGACCGGATTTATTTCCGGTCTATCGTTGTTTAACACTGTATAACTTTAAAAATAACAAAAATAAAAAGGTGGTATATATTGAATACGAAAAAAGTGTTGATTATAAGGGATCCAAACATCTATTTAAAGTTTGTGAGCAGAATATATATTCTACTTGAAATTTTAAATAAAATATTTTTCGGTTTGTCATTCTTAGCTTTAATTGTTTCAGTTGGGATTTACTTTTTGCACGGAATGGAGAACCGGGTTTACTTAGCAATTTCGATAGTTGTTGCTTTCTTGTTGTTTGTATTTGGAATACTATTGTACGTTATGAGAGATAATATTTCTCCAGAAAATGAAATTGAAAAGCAAGGAGTGATCCTTGCTAATCAAATAAAAAACGTAGAATCAGAAGTGGAAGTTTCCAAGTTGAGCGGAAAAGTTGTTAAGGTATCCAGAACTTTCGGATATTACAACATTAAAATTAGAATGGAAAATGGAAAAAATTTAAAAATACGAGTTTCCGGTGACACACGAGATCGTTTCGTTCACGATCATACTTTGTTGTCCAAATCAGAGTTTGAAAACTTAGACGGTTCACCTGTTACAGTAAGACAGTCATCTATCAAAGTTAAAAAGTATGGATGGTTGAGGGATCACGCAACAGTATCTGTTTTGGAAGACAACGGGCGAACTGCATTTAAATTTGAAACGTTTGCACCAACCGGAGATTTATTTGAAGGTAGGAAGATTTTTGGTTAGAAAAAAGAAAAAAGTTGGGGGTGATATAATTATCGCCCCTTATGAAAAAGTTAAATTTCACGAACAATTCGGTGATGATTATATTGAGTATGGAACTTACGTTGCTGAACAGAGAGCTCTGCCAGATATTAAAGATGGTCTTAAACCTGTGGCTAGACGAACTTTATATTTGATGAAGAGGAATGGATACACAAGCGACAAGCCTCACAAGAAATCAGCACGTATTGTTGGTATTGTTATGGGAGAACTTCACCCACACGGTGACGTTTCCATTTATGAAGCTATGGTTAATATGGCTAAACCGTGGATAAACCCAATGCTATTTGTTGATTTTAAAGGGAATCGTGGTAATAGACGTGGAGATGGGCCAGCTGCACAACGTTATACCGAGGCAAGAATGTCATTATTGTGCGAACAATTATTAACTAGACTAAATCAGTCTAGTGTTCCTTTTGTTCCGAACTATTCTGATGAGTTTTTAGAACCTGTTGTTTTACCGTTCGAAATTCCGAACCTGTTGATTAACGGAAATAGTAGTATCGCTGTTGGGTTCATCAGTCGCATTCCTTCTCACAATCCTTTAGAGGTTATTGAGGCTTTTAAGTTATTTATTAAAAGAAAACGAGTTACTGTTGATGATTTATTAAAAGTAATGCCAGGGCCAGATTTCACGACTGGTGGTGAGGTTTTTGCGATTAAGGACTTACACAATTTTTATAAAACCGGTGAAGATACCAAAATGATGGTTCGTGGTAAAACAAAAATCGAAGGTAATTCTGTAATTATTACAGAGCTGCCTTATATCATTGTATCGAATATTGATAAGTATTTTGAGAGTTTGGTCGATTCAGTTCTTGATGGCGTTATCACAAATGCTTCAAGCTGTAAAAACAGATCAACGCACAAAGGTGTTGAAATTGTAGTAAACGTAAAGGACGGTTGTGATCCCAAAGATCTTGAAGCTGAGTTGTACGCAAAAACACAGTTGCAAGGAACAAAACCACTACGCTTCAATGTGCTTAGGAACGGTATTCCAACAAGAACTGACCTTCTTGAATATTTTTCTGAAGTTAAAGATTTCGCTCTTGAGACTATCAAGAACGACTCGTCACACCAGTTTGAGAAAATTTCAAAAAGTATACGTCTTAAAACCGGGTTGTTATCTGCACTTGATCAGATAGATATTATTGTTGAATTGATTAGAAATTCATCAAAAAAATCAGAAATTATTGACGGTTTGACAAAAGGCAAGGTGTCCGAAAAACAATTCAAAACGAAAAAGAATTTCTTGCAAGCTAAAAAATTAAACTTTACGGAAGAACAAGCGGAAGAGATCGTTCGTATACCTCTAGGTAGATTATCTTCTCTGTCAAAAATACAGATGGAAGATGAGCTGAAAAAATTACAGGCTGAAGCTAAAAAGTTAGAAAAAATTGTATCTGACAAAGAAGAGCAAAAGAAAGTGCTGTTGCAGGATATTGCAAAAATTGAAAAATTTTTGATTTCTATGGGTGGCTTCGAACGAAAAACTACACTAAGTGATGGAGAGGCAATTACTTATAAAGACAAGGAAATAATTTCATTGTCTGTTGTTTCGGTAGATAAATTCGGTTATCTCAGAAATTTATCTGTAAATTCTAGTGAAGCAAATCAGGAAATTTTCAGAAAAGAAGCCAAATCAAATCAGGATATTTTTGTATTTACAAACAAGGGTAATCTCGGAAGGATTAAGATTTCCGATTTGGGAACTCAAACCCTTAAAAACAAAGGTCAAACCTTATCAACTTATCTAAAACTGCAACCGTCCGAATATCCATTAATTTCAGAGGATTCAATACTGGTTGCTTCAAGAACCGAAGAACTGGAAGGTTTTTATCTCTTTGTTTCTAGTGACGGACTCGTCAAGCGTGTGCCAACGGAAGAGATTCCTGCAATTAAACACTTGTCAAAAGGAACAAGTTTAAGAACCAATGCAGAATTAGTTTTTGCTGGATCAATTCAAGAAGAAAAAACAAAAGCTGTTATTGTAACAGAAGGTGGGTTGGTTAAGACTGTAAGTATTGCAGATGTTCCAATTTTGGACAAGAAAAAAATCGGTGTTAAAGTTGGTAAACTAGATGATGATAAGATCGTATCAGTTAAATTGATTGATAACACTGAAGAATTGGAATTGTTTGGTAAAAAAGTTCCAAGTAAATCGTTGAAGGTTGAAAAATTTACAACAAAATTTAAAAAAATGAAATAGTAAAACAGCGCAGTTTCTTGACTGCACTGTTTTTTTGTGATAAAATAAAATATATAAAAGAGTCGGAGGTTTTTATTTGAAAAACAAATTATTCTATTTTATGATCTTTGTTGTAGCTTTGATTTTTATTTCCGATTTTCCCTTAAATAATGCAGGAAATACTCTGATAAATTCTACAGATTCGATGTATAAAAATGTCAATGTTGTAGAAAATGCAAGTTTTGAAGAGCAATTAGAATCGGGGATCATTCAAAGCCACGTTGTTAAAAATTCTGGTGCAGTTACTATAAAATTTATGGATTTTAATAACAATAAAACAATTGAGGCTGATAAAGTTGTGGATTTTCGTGATGGCGATGTATCTAGGGATGTTTCGTATTCGATTATTCAGACAAAATCAACTGATGGGGTTTCAATCAAGAAAATTATCGTTTTACACAATAAAATTTTAGGAAACGGTGATAGAGATAGAGCTATGACTCGAGATCACGAAATACTTAAAAACATCTAGTTTTTTGTCGGCATAGCCAAGCGTGTTAAGGCTGCGGGCTGCAACCCCGTGATCCCCGGTTCGAATCCGGGTGCCGACTTAAGTTTTGAAAGGTTAATATATTAAATGTTACAAACAACAAAAAAACTATCTGATAACAGATTTTATAGAGCATTAAAAGAGCTCACTAAAATATCTTTAGATGATAATCTGGCAAGAAACTCTTACGATTTTTTAGTAAATATGACCGTAGGGGATGAAAAAACCATAAAAACTTATTTTAATGTTTCCACGTTGGAATTTTCTAATAGGCCAATAATCAACGATACGCTCTTTCTTTTTAGTTTTTTCAAAATGAGTTTTGAAAAGTTTAAGGTTAAATTAGAAAAAAGAGTTGACGAATTGATTGCCTCAAAAAATATAAACTCTGATAATAGTACAATCCTTTTGTCTAGTGGTGATTTTGTTCTTGAGCAATTCTCTGAAAACATTGCGATAGAAATCATAAAATCTGAACTTTCCTTGGCTTCGTTTTTCGGAGAAGCGGAATTTTTGTCTAAAAACATAGTATTTGAAACTGATGAAACAAGAGGAAAAGATGTTCTGTACTTATTTAAGTATGATTCTGAAAATGTTTTTATAAAAAAAGAGTAGTTACCGTTTTTTGGTAACTACTCTTTTCCTTTTTTAAGGTTTAAATCCCTGGAAGTTTAGGTGTTTTGGGTATTGGTGGTGTAGGTGGCTGCAAACTTTCCAATTTTTGTTGTATCGCTTTAAATTCGGGGGCTTCTTGGTGTTTATTTTGAATCATTTTTTGCTCTACTCGCTCCAAAGTCGGTTGAATCTCTTTGCCTGACAATTTACGATTTAATTCTCTTTCTAAGCTCTCTTTTTTGTCTGCGTGGTTCGCAGGCACTTCGGTCTGATTTTAGAAGACCGAACCTTTTTTCGAGAAAAACGCTTGACGTTTTGTGAGAAAAAATCAAGGAATTTTTATTGCGTTGAGCAATAAAAAGGGCTGAAAGCCATAAATGTTTAGCTGATCTGTAAAGTGGCTTTAAGCCACTTTTATGGTCGGCTAAACATTTATCTCGGATAATTTGCGGATATTTCATCATTTATCTATTAAAGAGAAAACAAAAAAGTGTGAGCTTGATTTTTTTATTTTATTTTTTGTGGCATACTATTAGTATGGATAATTGATTGGTTAGAGAAGTAAAAATAAGCAACTGATTTTTAAGGTTGCAAAAGAGGAAACAGAATACAATTTTAATGGGTTTTGCATCAACATATTTAGAAAAAATAAATTTTAATAGCTAGTTGAAAAAAATAATTTATATTTAGTTTAGATAAAAAAGAAACAGAGATTTTTTAAAAGATTTTACAATAAAGGAGGAAAAAGAAATATATACGAGGAAACAAAACAATTTATCTTTAGCTATTAAATTCAATTATAAGTATAAATCTATTTAAAGTCTATTGTGTAACGTTATGTGATTACACGATAGATAGGCACACAAACGAAAGAAAAAGGAGGAGAAAGTTGATAGTAAAATTCGTAGCAGTTAAAGTTGGTTATCCCAGTGATTAGCTATCCTGGGACGTAAAGAAAAAACAAATAGTGGGCGTGTTTTAAAGTGCCTACTGTTCTCATATTTTTATTTTTATATAGCTTGTCATTGCTTCAAATGACTACGTTTTTATAGCTTTTTTAAGAAGGAATAAAAAGCATCGTGGGACGTTTCACCCTCGGTCCGACTGCTTGGACAAACTAAAGTTAATACTCGAACGTGCGAGATTATCTGACAGTACCAAAGATACACGACATTGCTTTGGTCGGTTCCCTTACCGAGTTAGTTCATCTAACTGAAAAGCAGAAGAATTGTCGCTTTGTAACTAGCATATTAGCCTAGTTGCAAAGCGGTTTTTTAATACCAAAATGGAGAGGTGGCTTATGGCTAAATCAAGAAAAGAAAAACGTCTAGCACGCAAACAGAAAGCAGAAGAGCAAACAAGGAGTTTGCAGACATCGAACGAGGCTAGATTTGAGAAAGTGTACGAGATTGGTCGTCAGATCATTGATAAAAAATGGTCTGACGGTCAAGGTTTGTCACGTCATCAAGCCAAGAAAGAGGGCGACGTGTATCGCTATATAACCTCTAGAAAGGCGTATAGAGACGCTTTGGCAAATTGGCGTAGGTTTTCCCAGTTCGTAGCGCAGAAGAGCGTAGGAGACGATTTGGACGACTTAGAAGCGATTTTAAAGTATGCAGACCGCTATATCCAAAGTTGCGTTGATAAAGATTTGTCGGCTTGGACGTTAACGACTTATAAAGCTCACTTAGGCAAGGTTTTTGATTTACCGACTACGGCTTTTATTCCAACAAAGCCAAGACGTAGAGCTGATGCCAAGCGCTCACGTGTAGACGTGGAGAGCGACAAACATATCTCACAAGAGAAAAAGGACTTTTTCGAGATGGTGGGCGGAGCTACTGGCTTGCGTAAGTCTGAATTGCAAAATATCAAGGGTTCAGCGCTTGAGAAAGAACGTGACCTAGACGGATTTTATTACTTTCACATCAAAGGAAAAGGGGGCAAGTGGCGTAGAAGTCCGCTTGTGGCAAGGAACGAGGAAGAAGAACGTCTTATCGTTTCTTTATTCCGTCAAAACGAGGATTTTTACGTCTTTAACGACAGAATAAACGAGGTTCAGACTTACGCAGTACCGAAGAAGTTAGACGAACACTCGGCACGAGCTGAATATGCCAAGCGTGTCTATTTGATGTACGAGAGAGACGTGACCGTTCTTCCGAAGTCGCAAAAGACTTTTTTGCGCAAGGATCTGAAAGGTCACGTCTTGGATAAAACGGCAGAACGTGCAGCATCAAAGGCGCTTGGGCATGAACGAGTGGACGAGTTTAGAAAATCTTATGCTTACAAGCTTGTAAAATAAGCGTTTGTAGGAAGTTTTCATGATAGATTATCCACGTTCGAGGTCGAAAGTGCGTCATAATGCTCGTCTCAACACCTCAAAAACCCAGTCATATCAAGGATTTGCGAGTTTTATGGGTGTAGAAATGTCGGTAGAAAAAAGATACACATTACAAGTGCATAGATAGGGTACAAACTGTATCAATCCAAGGGCTACAAAGGGTTAGAGCTTCTGTATTAACTGTATTAAAGCAGTTTAGTTAGATTGATTGCTAATAAGCGAGGGTGTAAGCCCTAAAGAGCGAAGCTCTCTTGGTGCGTGAGCGTAGCGAACATGGTTCACTTGGATAAACCAGTCAAGAAGATTTTTAAAAAAGAAAATGGATAGAGGAAAAACGAGCGTAGCGAGTCTTTTTATATATATATTTAATTTAATGTTTAATAATATATTTAGCACCTCCGCGAGCCTTAGAGCGCCAAGGGTTTTCGAGTTTTATGGGTGTAGAAATGTCGGTTTATGGGTGTAGGAATGTCGGTTTATGGGTGTAGGAATGTCGGTTTATTAAGAACAAATATAAATATTTGCTTTATAAAGTTTTTAGTGGTATAATTAAGAAGAAATGAAAAGGAGTTCTTAATGGCTAATGAAGTAGTTAAGCATCACAATGATTTAAACACAGTTATCATGAGAAAATGGACAGCGGAAGAGATGAATTTCTTTTTTGCGATTATTGCAAAAGCAAGGGATAAAGGCACTTCTGACCTTGTTTTCGATAAATATCAGTTAGCAGAACTGGCAAACTATTCTATCGAACACAATAAGCGATTTTACGACACAATGGACAGTCTAGCAAATAACATTTCTCAATTAAGATACATCGAGAAAACAAAGAATTCTATCGAGTACATGCCACTTTTTACACGGTTTAAAGTTGAATGGGAAGAGGATTTGTCAGACATGCAAGCCCAAGTTTCTGTATCCCCTCTTTTTGAGTATATTTTGAATAAGTTATCAGCAAATTTCACTCAATACGAGCTACAAGAGTTTACTTCCATTCGCTCGACTTACGCAAAAACTGCTTACAGACTTCTCAAGCAATGGCGAACGGTTGGACGAAAAGAGTTCAAGATTGATGAATTTAAACTTTTGTTAGATATGCCAAGTAGCTATAAATCAAGCGAAATCGATAGGGCGGTCATCACTCCGATTTTAAAACAATTATCCCCGTATTTTGAGGATTTAAAGGTTAAAAAAATCAAGTCAAAAAAGCGTGGAAATCCAGTTTTAGCGTATGAATTCACTTGGAAAAAAGAAGTCGCTGGCACGTATGATCCAGACAAGTTTAACAAACCAAAATCAGAACCGAAAAAGGCTAATAAATCAAAATCAAGCAAGAAAACAAACGTGCCGGACTACTACAATCCTGGCTATAAAAAGAAACCTTTGACCCCTGAACAACAGAAATACGCGGACGAGTTGAAAACAAAAATAGAGAATATGAAAAAAGACGACGTTTAAGCCGTCTTTTTTTGTATCGTTTTTTTAAGGCAATATAACGTATTTTGAGAGCCTTAATCGTGGGGGGTGGTATATTTACCCTCGGAAGATAGTTCATGTCGTTTTTTATTGCAACTGATAAGCATTTCAGAGCTTAAAATCGATTCTCGATAAATACTTTCTCAAAAAAATAAAAATATAGTATGACATCTATAACCAGATTAACAGAAGAAGGAAGACAACAATCAATTTTAAAATGCTTTTTAAAATTGATTGTTTAAGTGTTTTCATAGAATTGCGTGTAGAATTGTGTAGAATATGCTACAATGTATCTATACATAGTGCTATATTTGTGTAGCGAACAAAAACAACTAGGAGAAAAAATGAGCGTTCAAATCAGTGTGAGAGTTTCAAAAGAACAAAAGGAGAAACTTGTAGAACTAGCTAAAAATGAGAATAAAACAATTACACAATACATAGTCAATCGCTGTATTGTAGAAGATAGCTATACAGATGCTAGCAATGTAGATGATGCTAGCAATCGTGTAGCAGAGGTTCTACACGAGCAAATTGAGCAAATTCGTGCTGATTTTGAGACTGAACGTAGCTTTTATGTTTCTCAAATTGAGCAAAAAGATAAACAAATTGCTGAAATGTTAGAGACTAATAATAATCAACTCCAGTTGATTGGAGCACTCACAATAAAAAATGAAACTCTACTTTTAGAAACAAAACAAAGCTGGTGGAAACGATTGTTTTCTAGTAAGAAGAATAAATAATGGTCTATAGCTAAATGAATAGTTGATGTGCTGTTTAGAGCGGTTATTACAAAAAATAAATGTTGTAAACAGTACATCAGCATAAAGGGAAGGATAGAATAAAGATGCAGAAAGATTGTTGTTTTCAAAGTAAAAATAAAAGATTCAGGTATAGAGCTGCAGCAATTATTGTTGAAAATGGCTGTGTTCTATTTGCCGGAAATGAAATAAATGACTATTACTATTCGATTGGCGGAGGAGTTCATATTGGTGAAACGGCCGAAGAAGCCGTGCAAAGAGAAGTGTTTGAAGAAACCGGAATTCATTATGAAATCGATCATCTTGCAATTATCCATGAAAATTTCTTTGTTGAATCTACAGGAAAATATAAAGGATTAGATTCTCATGAAATAGCTTTTTATTTTTTAATGAAATCAAGAGGTACACAAAAATTAATGAGTAATAGTTTTACTCAAGGAGTTAAAGAAAATATGCATTGGATACCTATTGAAGACCTTGATAAGGTTGTGGCATATCCTGTATTTATGAAGTCATATTTACAATCTAAACATAAAGAAATTTTACACATTGTGACAGATGAAAGATTATAATTATCTAAATTGCAATTTGCGGAAGTGTTAACATGAGAATAGAAATAAACAAATTATCTTCAAAATATAAAGTAAAAGAACTAAAGGCATCAGATGCTGCAGCTGTATTAAAACTAGAATGTAAGAGCTAAATATTCTACAAGTAGTTTTGCTGCTTTGTACGATGATAATATTATGCCTTCTGATCTGAGAACGGCACACCAAAAAAATGACCGAGCGATCATGGAAGCTTATGGTATGACAAAGGTCGTAGATGGGAAGAGAACTTGGTTAACTGAAAGTGAAACAGTTGCAAGATTATTTGAGATGTATGAAGAGTTAAAAAATAGACCTCAATGAGGTCTATTTTTTGTATAATCGACTTCGATTTGCGGGATTTTATACAAAAACTCTGCATTTTTGATGCTGACATGATAATTCTGAGCGCTTTTCAGTTTTTTTCGTGAACAACTAATTGTATCGACTCTTAGAGCCACAAGGGCTTGCAAGAATCCTTTAATCAAACTTTCCGAAAAAGACCAATTTTTCGGAAAAAAGATTTCTATGAAGAAGTCAGCTTTTGTATCTTTCAATTCTTGTTCTGTTTATTCAACATTTAAATTCTCCTTTTTAAAAAAGTCCAGCTAAAGTTTTTCCAACTTCTACTCCAACGTAGTATACACCCTTAACAACTCCAGGTGCTAAAATTAGTGCTATGATAGCTCCTATTAGGGTTTTTAAATCCATATCTTTCAACTGCTTCAACATAATCAGCCTCCGTTTTGTATCCGTTTTTTTTATGATTTAAGTATATCCTAAACATAAAAAAAACAACATGACTTCTAAGTCAGGTTGCAGAAAAATCTCCTTGTTTTTCTTCTAAAATTCTTTGTGCTAACAGTTCATCTCCCAATAATTCTGCAGAAGTAACAGCTTTACCGTATAATTCTTCTGCATATTCCTCATTATTATCTACATGTAAAACATATTTCGCTTTAAACATATAAATCATCGGCCTATAAAAAACATGTCTTGTTTCCTTTATTATCTCTTCGAAACATTCTATATATTTTAAAGTATCCTTTTCTTCTAATTGTGACAAAATAACTAATAATATCTTTTCCAACTGTGTTAAGGATTCTTTATCCTCGTAATGGGGTACATTTAACTTGACGGTGACATCTCTCTATTGTGAGTTATTAGTGGTACAGTTTTCAACCGTTTTAATTATAAAAAAGTGGTGCATTTTTAAATTGGCACAAACAGGTAACGGTTATTGCAGGTGTATTTCTTATCTATGGGTTTAACATGGATTTTATCATTAAAATCATGAGTATTGTCCGAGAGTGATTGGTCTTGCG
>ERZ773203.1391-NODE-1391-length-12327-cov-6.044247_pt1 | contig 12327 bp, 9 predicted proteins | sample MGYA00580529_ERZ773203 | MGnify/ENA primary metagenome ERZ773203 (study PRJEB29015, sample SAMEA2738176) | human oral metagenome | biome: human oral; feature: human-associated habitat; material: saliva | place: China | collected 2177 ... | reverse complement strand
CTGACTTGCCTTTTTCACGACTGGTAATGCGCCACACCTGCTTCTTACCTGGCGTCGACACTTTTTCCGCATTATTAGACAGCTTGATGGTATTACGCATATTACCATTTTCATCTTCGATCGCAACAATCTTATAAACAGCCCCAAGAGCTGGTTGGTCATATGCTGTAATCAGCTTGGTACCCACACCCCAAACGTCAATCTTAGCGTGTTGCATTTTGAGGTTAAGGATGGTATTTTCATCAAGGTCATTTGATGCATAAATCTTAGCATCAGTAAATCCTGCCTCGTCCAGTTGTTGACGAACTTTTTTAGAAATATAGGCAATGTCTCCAGAGTCAATACGGACACCAAGGAAATTAATCTTGTCACCAAGTTCACGCGCAACCTGAATAGCAGCTGGCACACCGATACGAAGGGTATCATAGGTATCTACAAGAAAGACGCAATTTTTGTGGGTCGCAGCATAAGCCTTGAAAGCCTCATAGTCATTGCCATAAACCTGCACCAAGGCATGGGCGTGAGTTCCTAAAACAGGAATGTCAAAGAGTTTACCAGCACGCACATTACTAGTTCCATTGGCGCCACCAATCACCGCTGCGCGTGTTCCCCAGATAGCAGCATCCATTTCTTGTGCCCGACGTGTCCCAAACTCCATCAGTGGTTCATCCGCAATGACCGAACGAATACGAGCTGCCTTGGTCGCTACCAAGGTCTGGTAGTTGACAATATTCAAAAGAGCCGTTTCGACCAATTGACATTGGGCTAGAGGACCTTCCACCTGCACAATCGGTTCATTGGCAAAGACCAAGTCCCCTTCTTGGGCAGAACGAACGGTCAACTCCAACTTGAAATTTCGAAGGTAATCCAAGAATTCTCCATAATAGCCAAGCGACTCTAAGTAGTCGATATCACTATCTGAAAAGCGCAAATCTTCAAGATACTTCACAATCCTTTCCAAACCAGCAAAAACCGCATAGCCATTATTGAACGGTTGCTGACGGAAATAGACCTCAAAAACCGCCTTTTTATTGTGAATCCCTTGGTCAAAGTAAACCTGCATCATGTTAATCTGGTACAAGTCCGTGTGCAATGTCAAACTATCATCTGGATACATACTTTTCCTACTTCCTTAGCTAGAAACTCATGAAAATTTTCAAAAACTTTCACATATTCCAATAAATTAGTACTATTATATCACATTTTAGCTGTATTGAGAAAAGAGCAACAAGCTATTCACCACTCTCCAGTTCATCCATGTCTTGCTCAAACTTTTTCTGAGCCCATTCTCCATAGCTCAATGCAACATACATATGTCATTTTGTAATATTTTATTAACAAAAAACCTCTACCACCTAAATGATAGAGAGTTTTCTGCTTATTCAATTTTTTTCAAAACATCTAAGACATCGCTTCTTTTCTTGACGTGCTAGGCTTTCACATCTAATGTCTCAGCTGCGATTGGATTGTCCTCCATATCGTCTAGAAAGATACAATTTCTAGGTTCTAACTGCTACTTATCGATAGTTACTCATATCCATCAGTCCACCTCCATACTTATGTCAAGCTTCCCTCTTCGATTTATGCTTTCATATTCTCCTTACAAATCCTTTTGGTAATAATATCTTTGCCCAATGTAGGGATAGTCTTGCAAAGCAAAGACTGCCTTGTAGCCATGCCTTTTATAAAAATCTGGAGCTTGAAACTGGTAAGTATTGACAAAAGCAAAACGACAGTTTCGATTCTTAGCTTCAGTTTCTGCTTGCTGCAATAGCTTTGAACCGATTCCTTGCCTTCTCAGTTCCTCTTTTACAAATAAATACTCGATTTCTAGCCAATTTCCAAAAGTCTCTGCTATCAAACCTGCCAGGAGATTGCCATTTTCATCTTCGACATAAAGATTCAGTGGCTCACTTTCAGCCTCTTCTCTTTTAAAACGGTTATAAGCACGAATCAGATTCCCTATTTCTTGTGATTTATGGGATTCCTTATTTTCCAATCTAAAGTACATCTAAACCTCCTTAAACACTGTTACAGCTTGATTATAATCTTATTTCAATAGACTGTCAAACTAGCAAAAACTCACCAACCTGAGTTGATGAGTCCTTAATCTATTTAAACATCTTACAATATACGTTTTTCTGATTTTAAAAGACTTTTTTCCTATTGTTTTTTGAAACATTTTATCTTAAACAATACAAAATACAGATTTTAATCAACCCTATATGATAGATAAAATAGATTTCTTTTTATTCCCCAAAGACTCCTACTCTCACTGTACGATGTAATTTCTGAGTCTCTAATAGATGAATTGTTTGAATGACAGATTGATAAGTAGCATTTGCTTGAATAGAAGCAAGACTCTTTTGCATAACTTCTTGACTATACTCGACCTTATCACGGTGTTTCTCCTCCGCCAATAAGTTTGCTGCCTCTTTAAAATTATCGGCTCTATAAGTCTCTAAATAACTATAAAGTAAATAAAGATCATTCATATTAAAGTAAGTTTCTGGAATTTCTCTTTTATATGCCAAAAACTGTTCATCTTTCATCAACTCAATACCTTTTTGGCGATAAGCATTAGAAGCATCATTATTCGCAGCATTTGCAAATTCTTTTTTTGCGATGTGCTTATACACAGCTTTTACAATCAGAACAAGTGGGGAAAACAGAAGTTGGAACATCCCATAGGAAATCGCTCCCCATATAATATATTCAAATAACGAGAGTACAGTTCCTTGAATAATTCCTAACAAGAAGCAAAATGCTATAAAACCTAATACACTTAAATTATAAATTTTTTTAAGCTTGCCATAGTTCCCCATAATACCACTATATGCTTTATTTTGTTCTGCTGAAATAGCTTTATTTAAATCAGATACAGCTTTCAAAACTTGGAAACTATATCCAAACATTTCAATCAATTGTTCTCTACTATATTTGTTCATACTTCAAATCTCCTATAATTAATCACCCTTAATTTAGTTTTTCCTCTTAATAAATAATCCTGCTAGACCAATCATTGCTAATAATCCGTAGCCAACTGTAACAATTGAATTTGCTACCCTAGAATTTTCTCCTGTATTTGGTAGAGCATGTTGTTCTGCTATCTTGTCTGCTGATTTATCTACCGGCTTGTCCGCTGGATTATCCACTGGCTTATTCGCTGACTTGTCCACTGGCTTATCTGCTGGCTTGTCCGCTGGTTTATCCGCTGGCTTATCTGCCGGCTTGTCCACTGGTTGATTCGCTGGCTTATCTGCCGACTTGTCCACTGGCTTATCCGCTGGTTTATCCGCTGGCTTATCCGCTGGCTTATCTGCTGGCTTATCTGCTGGCTTATCTGCTGGCTTATCTGCTGGCTTGTCAATGATAGCACTTGGATCTAATTCTGGCAATTCATCCACTGTTGGTGCTACTTTTGGCGTTGCGCCAATACCATCAGGATTTTGTTTTGTATTTAAATCACTTGGGATGTCAGCTGTGATGTCCAACTCTGGTAATTCATCTACCACTGGTGCGTCTTTTGGTGTTGCGCCAATACCATCAGGATTTTGTTTTGTATTCAAATCACTAGGAATGTCAGCTGTGATATCCAATTCTGGCAATTCATCTACGGTTGGAGCTACTTTTGGTGTCGCACCGATACCGTCAGGGTTTTGTTTTGTATTCAAATCACTTGGGATGTCAGCTGTGATATCCAATTCTGGCAATTCATCTACTGTTGGGGCAACTTTTGGTGTTGCTGAAATGGCACGGTTTCCATCAGTATATACATTCAGCATCTTATCGATTGAGAAGATATCTGATTTATGTTTGTGGTCAACTTGAGCTTGTGTCAAACGAGCTTTGGCATCCGCTAAGTCTTGCTCTGCAACTGTGATGCGTTGTTCCACATTTGTTTTATCGGCTTCTGCCTGAGTCAAACTTGCACGCAATTGTGGCAATTGCGCGTGGACACGCATAGCGTCATCACGTTTACTTGTTGCCGCATCAATTTCACTTTGAATTGTGTTGATAAGTGCAGTTACATCATTTACACGAGCTGTTGCTTTATCTAACTCTTTTTGTTTTTGGATAACAGCATTTGCCTTATCTTGAGCTGTCGCTGTAAGTGTAGCTAAATCAGATTTTGCTTGATTTAGAGCTGTTGTTGCATTCGTACGTGCTGTAGCAATATCATTCAATTGGTTGTTTAACGCATCCAACTCTTGAGTCAAACTAGCTTTCTTCGCAACTAATGCGTCACGTTCTCGTTCTTGTGTCGCTTTTTGCGCTTTCAAAGCATTTAACTCGGCTTGCATTTTTGGTCGGTCATCAATCACTTGACGCTTCACAAACACATAGTGTGTATCAGCAATAAACTTCATCTTTTTGCCATAGAATGTAGGATTCATTGGGTCATCTTCGTTGAATGAGTTGACGTTCGCCCGATATTTTTTATCGGAATCGCTTTTAGTCACTAGGTAAAGTATTTGATAATCTTCATCCCATCCATAAGTGTTACCAGTACTCGCTAACGCGTTGAAAGACGTAAAGTATATTGTCTTTTCTTTACCATTAACTGTGGACATAGCTAGACCCATTTTACCACCCATTGGGGCTAACAAATTAAGACGGTGACCATAGCTATTACCTAGAAGATTGTGATAGTCAGAATACCAACCTAGTAATCTTTCGTAGGCTAATGTTTCATTTGTCACGATTCGATTGAATAATAAATACTCGCCGTCACGACCTAAAAGTTGTCCATAACCACCGCCTGAAATGTTTTCGACATCATTTTCCAGTTGTACGCGAGGTTTGTCACTCGGTGATTGTAAGTTTGTGTTATGACTCAAAACACCCGTGTTTTGCATTTCATCCGCGCGTTTTTGCGCATATGCAAGATAATCTTCGTCCACTGTCATATTACCCAATAAACCGTTATTGATGCGCAGTTTGTTGAGCATTTTGGCAAACGCGTCAGCAAATCCTTTATTGTCAACTTTGTAACGATATGCTGGATGTTCTTTTAATTTTCTAGTAACAGGGTCAAACGGTTCTTTCTTATAATCCGCTAAAGCCTCTGTGAAATCAATCATGTCTTTAGTTGCATCAATTTCTTTGATGTCGACACCTTGGAAATTAACAGGTTCCATTTGTTTGTTACGATATGGTCCATGGTTATACTCATAATCATTAAGATTATCATGAGCTGTGTGATTACGTTCATCAGGGTTTAAATCTGTTGAGATAACTTTAACTTTGTAGCTATCGATTTCACCTTGTTTCGCAGCAATTTTAGCGTCTGTAGCTGTGATTTGCGTACCTTTTGCATTCAAATCGTTATCCACGTTTGAAATTTTGTCATTGGTGCTTGCAATATTTTTACGCACATTTGCGTCTGTGATTGCGTCAAGGTCGGCTTGTTTGTTATCTACATCCGTTTTCTTAGCATCACGGGCATTGTCAGCTTCTGTTTTTGCTGCGTTTGCGTCGTCTAGTGCTGTATGTGCATCACGTTCACTGTCTTTAGCTGTGTTCAAATCATTTGTAGCATTTACCTTATCCGCTGTTTTGCTAGTGATAACATCATTTTGTGTGTTGATGATTGTTGTCGCATTGTTAGCAGTATCAATGTCTTTGTTGATTGACGCAATTTTGTCATAAGCTTTTACTTTATCCGCCTTAGCTTGGTCTACGGTGCCTTGTTTTGCGTCTACATCAGCTTGGGTTTTGTTTACTTCAGCTTTTGCTGCGTTCACATCTGGTTCGGTAACATGAACAGGAGTCGTCTTCAGCGTAGGCTTGGGTTGACCAGAATCCACCTCTTCTGCTTGGACAGTTGTATTTGCAACACCAGTCCCAACAAGAATAGTTGTCAAACCAGCGCTTAATAAAATATCTTTTTTCTTCATATTGGCTCCTTTTTATTTTTTTGTATAGTATACAGTAAATAATCCCCTTTTTGGAACTTTCTATTATAAACAGTATAATTTTATTCCTTATCTTGAGTTTTAAACAAAAATCTACTAAAAACAGTAGATTTTTTCAAAATTGTAGAAATTTAAGTTATAATAAAATAAATCAAGACTAAGGAGACTATCGTGGAATTCAAACACTATGGAGAAATCATTCAAAAAATCCGTCAAGATCGTAATATGACCCTCAAAGAAGCTGCTGGAGATATCATTACTCCCAATAACCTCAGTCGCTTTGAAAAAGGGTTAGCCACTATCAAAGTCGATACTTTTTTTGAAATTTTGAGCAGATTTAATATAGATGGGGCAGACTTTCTAGAAATTTTATATATTCAGGACGAGTCAGGCCAAAGAATAAAACAAATTAGAAATGCATTGTCTAAAAATGATAGAACAAAAGCTAGACAAATACTAGGAAAGAAAAGTGAGTGGGAAAATATCATAGAGTATTACACACTAAAATTAGCCATTTTATATCAAGCAAAAGGAAATACAATAGATAAATTGACTCCTGATGAAGAAGAAGCTGTTAATTACTTGCTCAACTATATATTTAGTATTGATACTCTTTATATTCGTGATTTTATTGTTATTGAAATTCTTTTAACGTTTAATATTCAATGTTTTGAGTTAAAATTCCTTGAATACCTCGAAAAGCTAATTGTCAAAGGATTAGAAGAAACTAAGTATAGAACTGAGTTTTTTGTTGCTCACAGATATGCTACAACTGGAATGTTTTTAGTTAGAACATATTCTCGCTATGGATACTACGATAAAGCAGAAAATCTCATCTATAAGTTGAGGATCATAATATCTCAAGAATTCTCTCCTGATTATTCAGCATTTCACCTATTTCATTTAAACATATATGAAGTTTACAATCTACTTCGACAAAATAACCCAAAGGGTATTGAACGAGCTAAAGCTGTGATTCATTACATGGATGCCCAAAACGACCTCTTCCCACTAGCAAGTATATTGGAAACAAAGAACCTGTTCGTCCAAGAAGTTCAACGACTAAATAAAACTGGTATTCCATTCCCTACAGAAGATGAGGAATAACTATCAACACCAGTCTAGAGCAAGATGTTTATAACTTCAAAGCACCAAAGTCACTTTGACTCTGGTGCTTTTTGACTTGATTTTAAAGCAAAAACCCACCAACCTGAGTTGATGAGTCCTTATACTCTTCGAAAATCAAATTCAAACCACGTCAACGTCGCCTTACCATACTCAAGTACAGCCTGCGGCTAGTTTGCTTTTTGATTTTCATTGAGTATTAATCTATTTTCTAAATTTCCACTGGCTATAAATCCCAAAACCGATAATCCAGATAGCTGATCCGATTGCTCCGACAAATGTAGACTCTTGTAAAAAGAGGGTTACAAAGACAAAGGCAAAGAAGATCATGGTTAAAGGATTTAAGAAACGATAGTGGGGCATGAGATAGCCATCCGCCATAAAGTCTGCTGACTTGCGGTATTTAAGGTGAGCCACCATAATCAAGATGTAAATGGCGATATAAACACCTGATGATGATGCTGTAATCAAGGCAAAGGCATCCGAAACACCTGGCAAGACATTAATAAAGGCTGCTAGGGCAATCAAAACCGCTGAAGCGATGATAGCATTTTGTGGCACATTGTGTCTAGAGAGAGTATCTGCCTTAATTGCTTTTAGAAAGCGATTTGGCGAATCATGGGCAATCTGATACAAATGGCGACCTGTTGAATAAAGAGTTGAGTTAAGAGCAGATGCTGCTGACGTCAAAACGACGAAGTTAATTAAGGCCGCTGCCCACTTGATACCTGCCAATTCAAATACTGTTACAAAAGGAGAATCAGCCGATGCAAGTTCACGCCATGGAATAATAGACATAATAGCCAAGAGAGCTCCACCATAGAAAAAGACGATTCGTAGAGGAATTTCCTTAACAGCTTTTGGCAAGACCTGACGTGGATTTTTTGTTTCAGAAGTTGTGACCCCGATAAACTCAATCATAAGGTAGGCAAAGAAAACCATCTGGAAGGCCATGATAAAGTTGACTCCACCATTTGGGAAGAGGGAGAAATTGTCGGCAATATTGGCCAAACTTGCTACACCATGAGGTGTCTTAAAACCTGTCAAGACCATAAAGACTCCTGTCGCAATCATAGCTAAAATAGCCACAATCTTGACCATAGCAAACCAAAACTCAACTTCCCCAAAGAGCTTAACCGCAATCAGATTGACCAAGGCTAGAATGGTTAAGAATCCAATCTCAATCATCCAACTTGGCCAGCTAGGGAACCAGAACTGAACATAGTGAGAGATAGCAGTGATTTCCGCCATACCGATAAAAACAACGGATAGCCAGTAAGACCAGACTGAAAAATATCCCCAACCCTTACCCAAATGGCGCGTGATAAAGTTGATAAAGGTATGTTGCTCAGGGTCTTGGTAGAGCATTTCCCCAACCGCACGCATCATGAGGAACATAAAAGCCCCAGTAATCATATAAATCAGTACAATAGAAGGACCTGTTAGGCTGATAGAGCGACCTGCTCCCAAAAAGAGTCCTGTTCCGATTGTTCCCGCAATGGCCATAACCTGCACGTGACGATTAGTCAGACCACGCTCCATCTTATTTTTTTTCTTCTTTGAACTCATAACGTCTCCAATTCAATTTAAAATGGAAAAAGGAGTGAGTGAAGCGCACTGCCTCCCCACTCCTTTTTTTCTGTTTTTAGGCTGTTTTTTCAACCTTCAAGATTTTTACATCATAGCTACCAACAGGTGTTTCAATGGTTGCTATATCACCTGTTTTCTTACCAATCAAGGCTTGTCCAATTGGGCTTTCATTTGACACTTTACCTGCAAAGGCATCTGCACCAGCTGAACCTACGATAATATAAACTTCTTCTTCGTCCTCACCAATTTCTTGGATAGTGACTGTTTTACCAATCGCTACTTCGTCTTGGGCAACTGAGTCGCTATTGACGATTTCAGCATAACGGATTTTTGTTTCCAAGCTAGAGATTTGTCCTTCGACAAAGGCTTGTTCATCCTTAGCTGCTTCGTATTCACTGTTTTCAGAAAGGTCACCGTATGAACGGGCAATCTTAATCCGTTCTACCACTTCTGGACGGCGGACCAATTTCAATTCTTCTAATTCTTTTTCAAGTTTTTCCTTTTCCGCAAGGGTCATAGGATATGTTTTTTCTGCCATTTTTCTCAACTTTCTTCTAATGATATTCTCTAAAGAAAATTATGTGAATCATCACATAATTTTAGTTTGTTTGGTTTAATTTGCTGTTGACATGTTCAGCGACATTACGATCATGCTCCTCCTGAGTAGCAGCATAATAGACCTTGCCATCTGTAACATTAGCTACAAAGTATAGGTTATCACTCTTAGTTTGATTAATACTTGCCTCAATGGCATCCAAACTTGGACTATCTACTGGACCTGGCATCAAACCAGCTTTCGTATAAACATTATACGGTGAATTAATTGTCGTATCAATTCCAGCATCATCAGCAAGACTAATCTTCTGACCAAGTTTTCCTTGGGCATACAAGATGGCAATATTGCTTTGAAGTGGCATACCAAGATTCAAGCGATTGTAGAATACACCTGCAATCAACTTACGATCTTCAGTCTTAGCACCTTCTTTTTCGACTAGTGAAGCAATGGTCAACAATTCATTGACTGTCAAGTTTTTAGACTTAATCGCACTATAATGAGGTGCCAAAGTCTTGTCCATAGTTGCAAGCATCTCATCAATCAAGTTTTCAATCGTTGTACTTTCCTTGATAGAGTAAGTAGCTGGGAAGAGGAAACCTTCTAAACGATAACGAACGCCACTTTCCTTTGTAGGCAAGCTTTCGAGTAGATTTGGATATTTAGCAACTTCTTGACTGATAAAGTTGTCATCTTGAACTTTAGACAAGAAAGCATCCGCTGTCAAAGGTTCTTTAAATTCACCTTGCAATTGACCTACCGCTTGTGCAATTTGATCAATCGTATAACCTTCTGGAATTGTCAAAGTCGCAAGCGCAGGTTCTTGAGCTTCAGCTGTTCCACCTTTTTGTAGTTCATGGATGATATCTTCTGTGCTCATGCTCTTTTGCAAATTGTAATAGCCAGACTTCAAATCTGAATAATTTTTATATTTCGCATAAAGAGCAAAAATCACTCCGTGTTTAATCAAGCCAGACTTTTCAAGAGTTGAACCGATTGTTTGAACATTAGCTCCTTCTGGGATTTGCACTGTCACATATTGTTTCGATGAAGCATCCACAGGCTGTAAAGATGACTGAACATACTGATAACCAAAGTAACCACCTGCTGAAATCAAACCTAGGAAAATCAGCAGAGAAATGAAGAAGGCCTTGAATCCTGATTTTTTCTTCTTAGTAGGCTGAACTGTCTCTCGACGGCTACGACGTGGAGTTGCAGGCATTTCTTCTACAGCTTTCTTTTCCACTACTGGTTTTGAAATAGGAACTTCTCTTTTTACTTCTCTCTGACCTTCTGTCTTATAAGAAACAGCTACCCTTGTTGGGATTTCATTAAATTCCTTCTCTACGTTTCTAGGACTAACAGGTCCTGGAGTTGGTCTTGATACTCCTTCCGCTGATGGAGTAGAAGGTCCTTCTTGACTCGGGTGACTAGGAGTAAGTGAAGCTTGTCTTGCAGCCTCTTCTGCTGGAGAAGAAGGAACATCTTGACTTGGATGGCTTGGAACAGTAAGAGTTTCTCTTTTTATCTCATCTGATGGAGAAGCTGGTAAATCTTGGCTGGGGTGAGTCGGCACGGTAGGAGCGTTTCTCATAATATCCTCTACAGCTGATAGAGAATCTTCCATCAAATCTTCTATTGACTGATCATTTTTAGAAGAAAGTTGGGGTTTTATTGAAGCTAAATTAACTTCTTCCTGATCTTCTTCATGTTTTTTAACTCGTTCTAAATCACGTAAAATCTGCTCTTTAAAGCTTAATTTTTCGTCTTCTCTTGATTTTTCACTCAAAAGTTTTTCCTCCTCGTTGACAATCCATAATATTATATCTTAAAAACGAAAGAAAAGCAACCTAGCATGCTTTTCTAGCCTATTTTTTACCTTCCCAGACCATATCATACCAAGTTTCCCCTGCAAAGGTTGACTGGGACAAGCCTTCGTTAACAAATCCATGCTTTTCGTAGTAGGCGATGAGATAGTCATGACATGTTAGGTTAATACCTTCTCTTTCGTGTTCAAGAGCCAACTCTTTCAAGGCTGTTAGTAATTTCTGACCAAGTCCAAGTCCCTGTGCCTCCTTGGCAATAGACAGGCAGGTTACAGAAATATAGCCACCAGTCTCATGACTATAGTCTTTTATGTCTTCTGTAAAAGAGTGATCTTGCAGATGGCGTTGTGGGCCAACTGGCCCTTCAATATAACCAATAATCTTACCCTCTTTTTCTGCAACCAGAAACGAGGTCTGAATTTCTCGCAAATGCGCCTCAAAAACAGAGCGAGGAATGGCTTCTTCAACCGAGAAATTTTCTAGTTCAATCTCAACGATACGATCTAAATCTTCTAATCTTGCTTGTCTGATTTTCATTTTACCTCCAGATAAAAGGGATTAAACCAAATCATACTAAAACCCTGGCTAGTTGCATAAAGGGAAGTTTCTTCATCAATAAAACCGTTCATTTCAAAATAGGAAAGCAGCTCATCAGGACTCTTCAAGCGAATCCCTTTGTACTCCAGCTCAACTGCCACCTCTTTCAAGACTGCAAGAAGAAGCGTTCCCAAGCCCTGTCTCTGATGGTCAGCCTTGATGACTAAAGAATGTATTTCTAGACATTGCGGATTGTGTGGGTAAGGACCACCTAGAATATAGCCCAGAAGCTGATTTTCATCCCTAGCTAGAAGAAAGGTATCCGCACACTTACGGATACTTTCTTCTAAAATATGGGAAGGTTGCTGCTTTTCAGCTGGAAAAGATGAAGCCTGAAGTGCCACTACCTCAGTCAAATCAGACTTACTTACCTGAATGATCTTAATTGGAATTTCCATGGAAATAGCCTATTGAACGTTGCTTGTCAGGTTAGACAAGAGACGCTCGAATGAATACTCATAGGTTTGAATGTCTCCTGCTCCCATAAAGACATAGACAGCATTATCATGGTCTAGGAGTGGAGAAACATTTTCAACAGTGATCACTTGGTGTTTCTTGTTGATTTTGTTAGCTAGGTCTTCTACCTTAACATCCCCATGGTCCACTTCACGCGCAGATCCATAGATTTGTGCTAGGTAAACAGCATCCGCTTGATTCAAAGCGTGGGCAAATTCGTCCAACAAGGCAATGGTTCTTGTAAAAGTATGAGGTTGGAAGA
>ERZ773203.1387-NODE-1387-length-12350-cov-6.295974_pt1 | contig 12350 bp, 8 predicted proteins | sample MGYA00580529_ERZ773203 | MGnify/ENA primary metagenome ERZ773203 (study PRJEB29015, sample SAMEA2738176) | human oral metagenome | biome: human oral; feature: human-associated habitat; material: saliva | place: China | collected 2177 ... | reverse complement strand
CGGGTACGAGGACGGCTGGATTTCCCTTCCTTTTTGGAGGGGCTTTCATTGAGGCGGCTGTTGCTCCAGCTCTGGCCATGAGAACCGGACCATTTCCCTTCCTTCTGGGAAGGGCTTTCATTGAGGCCCCATGAACATACCGACGAGGCCGGACGCGGCGGACGCATTTCCCTTCCTTTTTGGAAGGGCTTTCATCGAGGTGCGGGTAGCGATGAAATACAGGATGCTAAGCACGGCGATTTTCCTGCTTTTTCGTAGGGACTTTCATTGAGGCCTCACCAAGACCGGAACCCTAGCAACTGCAACCGCAAATTTTCCTTCCTTTTTGGAAGGGCTTTCATTGAGGCCAAATCTGCGGAGACTCATTCAGGGTCTTCGAGGCCAATTTCCCTGCTTTTTCATAGGGAATTTCATTGAGGTAGTCTGAAGAAGAAAGGAAAGGCTGCTAGTGTGGTCATTTCTCCGCTTTTTAGCGGAGATTTTCATTGAGGCTACACTCTCACGCCAGAGGGCGAGCCTACCCTCCAAATTTCTTCGCTTTCTAGCGGAGACTTTCATTGAGGCTCGACGGTGTAGCTGGAGGAGCTCTTGTTCTTCTGGATTTCCCTTCCTTTTCGGAGGGGCTTTCATTGAGGCGCCCCAGACGAGAGGCATTCAGACATGCCGCCACTGATTTCCCTTCCTTCTGGGAAGGGCCTTCATTGAGGCCCGTTAAGGCCAAACACCATTGCCGACGGGGAGGTATTTCCCATCCTTTTTTGGAGGGACTTTCATTGAGGCTAATCATGCCGTTCTTGGTACTTGGTTTTTTTGAGGAATTTCCCTTCCTTTTGGGAAGGGCCTTCATTGAGGCCCCTTGGCGAGCTTGCCGCCCTTGGTGATTTCGACCATTTCCCTTCCTTTTGGGAAGGGCTTTCATTGAGGCAGGCCGCCGGACTCGTCGTGCAGGACGCGCGCCACGATTTCCCTTCCTTTTCGAAGGGACTTTCATTGAGGCGAGACCGCGCGCAGGCACAGAGGAGCCGGAGGCGCGAAGGAGTTTCCCTTCCCCTTTTGGAGGGGCTTTCATTAAGGCCGATTAGGAGAGAGCAGAGGGAACAGAGGGAGGGAATTCTTCGCTTTCAAGCGGAGACTTTCATCGAGGCATCACCCTGGTTGCTGAAACCCGCACCCTCACCCAGATTTCTTCGTTTTCTAGCGGAGACTTTCATTGAGGCGTCGCAATCCCAGTACACGGGTACGAGGACGGCTGGATTTCCCTTCCTTTTTGGAGGGGCTTTCATTGAGGCCAAGGCGAATAATGAAAGATTCTCAACTCAGCGATTTCCCTACAGTTTTGTGGGGACTTTCATTGAGGCTGGAGTATGGAAGCGCGCCAGGCTGACGCCGCTGGCTATTTCCCTACCTTTCCGTAGGGACCTTCATTGAGGCTCGATTGCGAGGGCGCTGGCGGCGACGTCTATGTCCTTATTTCCCTTCCTTTTGGGAGGGACTTTCATTGAGGCGTCGAAGTTCAAGGCTGATCTGAAGAAGGATTTGGCATTTCCCTTCCTTTTGGGAAGGGCTTTCATTGAGGCCAGAACTCATCCATGAGGCTGCTGAATCCGCGCCAGATTTCCCTTCCTTTTTTGGAGGGGCTTTCATTGAGGCAAGTCAAGCCAGGCGGTGAAGAAGATGGGTAGCGGTATTTCCCTTCCTTTTTGGAAGGACTTTCATTGAGGCATGCAGGCGTGCGGCGCGTTTTATGAGGCGCTGGAAATTTCCTTTCCTTTTTGGAAGGGCTTTCATTGAGGTTCAGGCTCGAAAGAAGCTCGCTTGCGAGGTGTCTTGATTTCCCTGCAGCTTTGTAGGGACCTTCATTGAGGCGGGGGCTCATCCCTGCTTGCGCAGGAAACACCTCAACTTTCCCTACAGCCTTTGTAGGGACTTTCCCTAAAACCTCCCTGCTCCGTTCTTGGACCCACCACAGTCCAGGAACGGAGCTTTTCCTTTTTGCCGCGCAGGAAGCAACCAGTCTAAAACACCGAACGCAACCCCCACCCGCCAGCTGCTACCCGCCTCCTCCACACCTCCAAGCAGAAAACTCAACACGCCGGAATAGCGTCATAAACTCGCTGATAAGCCAAAACACTCCGCCGCAGTGTTACTCTCAAAACCAAGCAGCCAAAGCAGACTGCCCACCATACTCGCTCACACCAAGGAGACACCGATGTCTACCCCCTACAGTGCAGGCGACGAACTTCCTATTTCACTCGTCATGCACACCGTGTACTGCCCCCGCCGCGCATGGATCGAATCCAATGGCGAAAAGACCGATACCTCACAAATGCAAGAAGGGCAATCCGCCCACAAACGAGTCGACGACCCCAAAACATCCCGCGGCACGCAACAGCGCGCAGTCACCATCTCATCAACACGCCTCGGGCTCACCGGACGATGCGACGCCATCGAACCCCAAGAAGACGGTTCTACCCGCATCATCGAATACAAAGCGACACCGGTACGCCGCAACGCATCCGTCACACCGGCCCACAGGGTGCAGCTCGCACTTCAGAAAATCTGTCTCGAAGAAGCCGGCGAAACAGTCAGCGAATGTGCGGTGCACTTCACCAACCACAACAAAACCGTGCCCGTCGATATCTCAGACGAAGACATCCGCACCGCAGAGGAATACGTATACACCACCCGCGCACTCATCGATAGCCCGAAAGCACCGCAACCCCTCGAAGACTCACCCCGCTGCAGCTGGTGCTCCCACATCTCCGTGTGCCTACCCGACGAATCCCGCGGAAAAGAAAACATTACACGCGTCGTCGCCAGCAACCCCGACAGCCAAGTAGCGCACCTCACCACGCAAGGATCAAGGGCGACCGTCCAGCAAGGACGCCTTATCGTGCAGCACCTCGGCGAAACAACCAGCAGCATACCCCTTGAACGCGTGCACAGCCTCGTTGTTCACGGAAACATCGACGTTTCCTCCGCACTTCTACGAGAACTCATGTGGCGTAACTGCACCATCATCTGGTGCTCCAGCACCGGCCGAGTCTACGGCTGGTCGCAACCCGGCACCGGACCGAACGGCCTGGCCCGCGTGCAACAACATGTCCTCTCAGCGCAAGGGCACCTGCCCATAGCGAGCGCCATGATTGCCAGCAAAATCTCAAACCAAGCCACCCTGCTGCGCCGCAACGGCCATGCCGCAGACGTATGCCGCACCATGCGAGACATTCAGAAGCACACGCCGGAGGTCACCTCAATCCCGGAACTGCTCGGCCTCGAAGGTGAAGCCGCCTCGCTCTACTTCGGCAACTTCGCAACCATGCTTAAAGAAGATGTACTCGCCGAACTCGGCTGGACCTGGACCGGGCGGCAGGGGAGAGGCGCCAACGACCCCATCAACATTCTGCTGAACTACGCCTACGGGTTGCTCAGCTCAGAATGTATTCGAGCAATCCTCACCTGCGGGCTCGACCCTCACGCCGGGTTCCTGCACAGTAGCTCTCGCAATAAGCCGGCGCTCGCGCTTGACCTCATGGAAGAGTTCCGTGCAGTCATCGCGGATTCTGTGGTGGTTTCTCTTATTAATAGGAAGCAGGTCAAGGCGTCGACCTTCACCGCGGTTGGTGGCAGCTACCGGCTCACACCCGAAGGGCGGAAGACCGTCATCGCCGCGTTCGAGAAGCGAATGGCCACGGAGATTACCCACCCCACTTACGGGTACTCGGTGACGTGGCGCCGCGCTATTGAGGTGCAGGCCCGCATGCTCCTGGGCGTAATTAACGGAACTACCCGCGAGTACACGGGGGTGACCGTACGATAATGCGTGATGACGCCCGACGAACACTTATCGCTTACGATGTGCCCAGCGACCGGCGGCGCGCCAAGCTGGCCAAACTCATTCTGAGTTATGGGGACCGTATTCAGTACAGCGTCTTCATTGTGGATGCGGCCCCCGCCAAGGTGCGGCGCATCAAAGATGAGGTTCAGGACCTTATCGATCCGGATGAGGATTCGGTACTCTTCTGCGACCTGGGGCTGCTGGCTAGGCTTGATGAGCCGACCTTCAGCTACATCGGCCGGGCGCGTGAGGTGACCGAATCGGATGCGCTCATTCTCTAGCCGCGTGCTGCTCATTCGCTAGCGATGCGAGGCAGGGGAGCGAGGGAATGACGAGTTCGATTGCGGACAGGTCGAGGGGGTGAGATAATGGAGGAGGTTGCAAAACCCTCGAGGTATGTACTTCCTATCTATTCTTCGCACCCGTTGCGGTGAGAGCATTCATTGAGGACTCCAGTAGTACTCTCAAGGGGCAACCTTTCTTACGCATCTCTCAATCTGAGCTATTCGGGCTCTTTGAGAGCTTTCAGTGTGATTCCCCTTCGAGAAAAATTCTGGAAGGGGAATCAGAAAATATACCTCCATTAGAATTCTTATGGAGCTCGAGGGTTTTCATGATTTTGACTATTCGGGGAGGGTGTGGTACGTTTGAGCGACTGAGGCTGATTATGTCGCTTGAACCTCAGTCCGGCTCCTGGGAAATCTGGTGCAGCTGGTCGACATGAAGCGGCGGTAAGGAAGTTGGCGGTAATGCTGACTACTGGAATTGATCCCATCTCGCAGGCTACGTCGATGGCCACGGGGGTGATCGTGAATCTTATTGCATTTGTGCTGATTGAAACGGTGTTCAAGCCTATCCTGGCTCGTGTGGGATACTTTCCCGAGCCGGGTATTCCTCGAATGGCACATTCTGAAGAAATGCTGAGCTATGGGGCTGATGCAAGCGCTCCGTCTCTGAGTATTGGAGAGGAATCTGCGCATATTCATGTCTCGGTTATGAGTCGCGGTGGAACGGTAATTACCGTTCTCACCCCTCATAGTCATGTAACCGTGCACGTGTCAGGGGATGCGCAAAAGCCGCCTACCACGACGGAGTCGCAGTAGGCGGCTTTGAAGTACGTTGATACCACTATGAGCGGAAGTCATGTTTTGCTGCAACAAAACACGACTTGAATCAGTATATCGGCGATGCGGGGTGGATTTCCAAACCGTGCCGAATACTGACCGTTTGTGTGGCATCCTGCTAGTTCCTCCTCCAGTTACGCCAATCTCATTTGAATAATGAAGCAAGCACAGTATGAGTAGGAAAACCGACCCCCTGAATTTGTGCTGAATAATGCCTGAAGTATGGCTGTTACAGTGTAGATTCAGGGGGCATTACCGTCCTTGAAATAGCGGCGTGACGAAAACGCGCGCACCATTTGAAAAAGCAGAGTAGCTTAAAGCTATACAACAAAAAAATCGTGCACAACCCACGCATCGACGCGAGATGTGCACACACTACCTAAGGAGACAATCATGTCCCAGAACACCATCACCCTCGCCGATCTCCTCGATAACCTCGAGCTCGGCGGCGGCTCCGTCATCACCTCCATCACCGAACTCGAACCCGCCGCAGGCCCCCACGCATCCGTAGCACCCGCCAAGTTCGTCGACGGCTCCAAGTCCGTCTTCGCCTACGAAACCCGCTACATCGTAGAGAAGCCTGAATGCCAGGACGAACCCAAGAAGGAAGAAGATTCCAAGGACACCGAGAAGGCTGTTAAGGGCAAGCCCCAGAAGGTCGTCCTCATCGACAGCAAGCAGTCCGAACTCAACCGCGCAGAAGCCGCCATCGAACAGGGTCGCCAGTACGGCGACGAAGCAGCTGTAAAGATTCCCCGCGCCGTTGTCACCTACAAGACCGAAAACGGCCCTGTAGAATACAGCGACATGGAACTGTCCCACCGCATCTTCGACGGCCACTTCCGTGCCGGTCACGTCGACGGTAAGCCCATCACCGAAAACGACCAGTACCGAGCACTGCGCAACTGCACCCCCGCAGACATGAGCGCACTGCTCAACACCGCCCCCGCAGCACTCCTCTTCGGTGCTTGGGACTCCACCCGCAAGAGCAATCAAGTCCGCCTGCGCAGTGCCCTCGTCGGTGAAATCATCGGCGTTCTCGCAGACCAGGAGCCTGGCGCTGAACACCGACAGGCACGCCGTGGCGGCGCCCGTGTCGACGCTGTCGCTGCTAGTGTGCAGCTTACCCCTAAGGACATGGAGTCCCTGGTTAATGACCAGGAAACTGAACTGAGCGCCAAGAATGTTGCCGCACGCCGCAAGGAAGCGAAGACCGCCAAGGCTGACGCCCGCATCTCCGCATCCACTCTCGGCCTGGGTAGCATCCCGCCTGTACTCGAAGAAACCGGTGCTGTAGCCTGCCGCCGCATTATTCGCTCTTGGGTTCTGAGCCTCGCCACCCTGCGTCAGCTGCGCTTCGGCACCGACGAAAAAAAGAACGTTGCTGCGCGTGCACTCCTTGCCGCACTCGGCCTCAACGCCATCGCCCGTGCGGAGCGTGAACTCTACATCCGTGCCAACTGCGACCTGATCGAATCCTCCGCACCCGTTGTCACCCTCGACCAGCGTTTCGGTGAGAAGAAGCCCTTCGCACCCCTGACTGTTGAACACACCGACCAGCTTCTCCTCGAAGCCATCGAGAACGCCAAGAAGGCTGGCGTGGCTGACTGGAACAGCCAGACTTTCAACGTCGACGGCAACCCCAGCATCATCGCGAACGCCACCGCGGAGGACGCAGAATAATATGACGAACCTCGGAATTCTCGCGAGGTTCCCGCTCGGCGTATACCAGGGCCACAAGGCAGACGGAAGCCCCGACGCCTTCCCCGACCCTGCCCGCTTGCAGGCCGCGCTCCTCAGCGCGGCCGCGCAGGGACCTCACGCAATTATCGAAAACGGGCAGTTGACCCCCTCGGAAGAATCTCTCAAGGCCCTCCGATGGCTTGAAGAGAATCCCCCGACCGGGCTGCAGATTCCCGACATGTGCCCCGTATACCGCTCACGCAACAAGATGGACCGTTTTATGTACCGCGAGGTAGCGCGCTCTGCCAACGGGCGGCAGACCGAACGTCGCGCCGTATCTGACGGCTGGGCAGTATCCGACACCATCGGCTGGCAGTACGATAAGGTGCCTGCAGACATCGCGGAAACCATCACCCAGCTCTGCGGAGAAGTACCCTCCCTCGGAGAAGCCAGCAGCTTCACCGCCCTCTACACCGGAGACGTGGAACCCACCCACACTATCGACACTAAGTCGGGCCCCTTCGAAGCAGGCGGCATGCCCGTCCGTGTACCCGTACCCGGTCGAGTTGACGCGCTCATGCGTGCTCACGCAGAAGCGTACCCCGTCAAGGTTCCTACCAAGGCAGGCGACAAGACCGCAGCGAGCGACACGATGCGCCCCTCATCGGTACCCACCGCAGGCCTGGGATCCATCAAGTACCAGCCTGTGGAGGCTGAAGCTTCCAACAGCCCTTGGGAATACTTGTGGATTCTCGAAGTAGACGGTGAGGAGCTGAAGCCCGAACAGTACGTCAAGGCATGCTCCCTGTTGCACAAGGCTCTCGTAGCTGCCGCAGGATTCGGCGCGCCGAGCCTCATCACCGGCAGGTACCCCAAGGGTCACAAGCCCGCCAACAGCCTGGCGCTGCAGTACCTGCCCACCCGGTACCTGCCTGACTACCTGCGCCGTGAGGTGAAGTCCAAGGGAGTTCTGCTCGTCTTGGTCCCGGCCAACGCCCCGACCGATGAAGCAGTAGAACTCGGTATTGCGCTCAGGAGTGTAGAAACCCTCTACGCTCAGGACTTCCCGCGACTGACCGTGAAGCTTCGACAGAAGCGCCTGCCGGCGCAGGGTTTCTGGGATGCTCCCAAGACCGGGTACAAGCGCCTGTGGCGTACTCTCAGCGCGGCCGTTCCCGAATCGCGCGTTTTCAACCGCCCGAAGAAGACTGAGACGAAGGCCTGGACCTTCGCTGACGCCGCTCTGCTTTCCATGGCTTATGTGTGGCGTGACAGCTTCGAAGCGCCTGAGGCTGAAACCTCACGCGAACGAATTCGCAGCTTGAGGGATCAGGTCGAGGAAAAGGCTGAAGCCAAGGTTCTGGAAGCCCACCGTGTAACCCAGAACCCCGCCGCCTACGCTTATAAGCTGCCCCGCACTCTGCCCGCAGAACCGTGGCGCGGCGTCGTAGACCTCGGCAACCTGGCAACGGACACGACCCTCGTAGCCATCGGCCAGTCCCGCCACATGGGCGGCGGCCTGCTGGTTCCGTTCGACGTGCCCACCGAAGAATACGACCGCCACAAGAAGGAGGAAGAGCATGACTAGCCCCGCTACCACGCTGCCCTCCATTACCCGTGAAGAGTTCGGTGACTTCTTTGCCGCACTCAACGGAGGGCACGCCCCCTTCAGCTGGCAGGAAGAGGTACTCGACCACATTTGCGAGCATGGCGTATGGCCGGAACGTATTAACGCACCGACCGGCTCCGGTAAGTCCTCCGTGGTTGATATCCACCTCTTCGCGAATGCGCTCGCAGCGGTTGGCGCCGCGCCGCGCGTTCCCCGTCGCCTCTGCGTGACCGTGGGACGCCGCGCACTGGTCGACAGTCAGGCAGACCGCGCCCGCGAGAAGATTCTCGACCCCATGGGGAAGGCACTCGCTAATGAATCCGACGAGTCCGATATTCTGCGTAGGGTTGCTGAAGCTCTCCAAAGCTTCCAGACTCGCAACGACAAGCAGGGGAGCGACCCCTTCGAAGTTGGCCACATCCGTGGCGAACTCTCGAACCGCGCCCTGCCGGTAACCGACATTTCGGCCTGCGCAATCATTGCCGCAACCCCCGACATGTACGGTTCGCGAGCGCTCTTCCGCGGTTACGGCAGCACTAAGGCTGCCCGCCCGCGTGAGACCGCCCTGCTGACCATGGACACCGTCATGGTGCTTGATGAGGCTCACATGAACCGTCAGCTGTTGCACACCACTCAGCGTATTGCGCAGTTGCAGAAGCGTGAGGCTGACCTGGGCGTTCCCACCCTGCAGGTGGTTGAGACGACCGCTACCCCTTCCACTGGGGACAGTGAATCGACCACCCTGGGCGTGGATATTGAGGCTCTCGATAGCCCGAATGATAAAGAGCTGCGCAAACGTGTCTACTCGCATAAGGAACTGGTACTCCGCCCCATCGATAAGTGGGATGGCAAGCCCGGTAACTCTCCGACCGTGAATGCTGCTGTGGGGGCTATTAAGGATTTCCTTGCCCGCCGTGAGGCGGGCGAAGGCTCCAAGGAAGCCCACACTATCGGCTGTATCGTCAACCACGTGCGGACGGCTATCGCCATCAAGGAAGCGCTAGTTAAGAACAAGGTGCTTGAAAAGGAGAAAGAGGTTCAGCTTCTCGTAGGACGCATGCGCCCCTCGGATCTGGAAAAGCTGCAGGAAGACCACCCTAACCTCTTCAGTACCCGCGGTGATGAGTCCGTAAAGGTTGTTGTGGCCACCCAGACCCTCGAAGTCGGTATTGACGTTGACTTTGCCGACCTGGTGACCGAGCTGGCTCCGGCCTCTTCCTTGGCGCAACGCTTCGGACGTGTCAACCGTCTGGGCCGCCGTAAGGATTCCAAGGTCATCGTTATTGAGCCTGCGAGCGGTGACTCGGTGAAGAAGGACGCGCCGCCCTACAAGGCGGTTGACCTGAGCAATGCGTATGCATGGCTCGAAGTGCTCAACGGTACTGAGAACCCGTCGGTGAACCCCGCCGCAATGGTCAAGTACCCGCCGGTACAGTCCTCCCCGGAGCGTCTGCTCTACCAGCGCCCGGAATGGCCTGACCTGCTGGAATTCTCGCGTACCGACGAGAACCCTTACGATGAGCCGGACCTTGACCTGTGGCTGCACGACTCCCTGGACGCAGAAACCGCAATGGGTGGTGTTATTGTGCGTGATAACCTGCCGAGCAACACTTCTGCTGCCATGGAGATTCTCAAGACCAGCTACTTTGCACCGAGCGATCGGGAAACCTTCCCCGCGAATCTGAAGATTCTCCAGGAGATTCTGGACTACCAGGATGAGCACGGCGTGAAGCCGCGTAAATTCCTTTACCGTCAGGGTGAAATTTCCCTGTGGCAGGATGCTGATCATGGGGAAGAGAACAGTCAGTCGTTGGCTCCCGGTGATGTTCTGCTTCTTGACACGGGCAGTGTTCCGTTCACGAACCAAGGCATTGCTGTGACTCAGCGTGAGCTTCCCTCCACGAAGGACAAGCTGGAGGCTGTGCCCTTCCCCAAGAGCATCAAGCTCTACGTGTACGAGAAGTGCGCGGACCGTGAGAAAGACTTCGGGGAATACCTGGGCCTCTCGCCCGAAGAAGTAGCGGAGTTGCTCGACAGCCAAAGTTCGGGCAGTGAGACGAGGATTGCTTCTGAGCTTTCTATCGAGGCTGAGGACGGTCAGGAAGTTATCTCCTGGTACGCCGTTGTGACCGACGAAGAGTCTGTTGAAGATTCCGATATCGCTCAGGAGTTGGCCCCGACCGATCCTGTTCTTCTGGACGACCACCAGAACGATGTTGCTGAGCGTACCCGCCAGCTTGCCGAGAACCTCGGGCTGGCGCCGGAATTCTCTGAGGCCCTGGAACTGGCGGCAAAGTACCACGACGAGGGTAAGCGTGACCTGCGTTTCCAGCAGATGCTAGGCGCAGACCCGGATGCGGACGCTCTTGCAAAGAGCGGCCACCGTTCCGTGGCAGAAGCGTACCGTGCCCGTAGCCATAGCGCCCTGCCGAGGGGCTGGCGTCACGAGCAGCTGTCTGCACTCATGGTTGCGGCCTCGCCCGAAAAGGTGGGGGAGCACCGCGACCTGGTGTTGCGCATCATTGGTTGCAGTCACGGTCACGGCCGGTTCTCCTTCGCCCACGACGCAGGCTTCCTGCTCAAGGAAGGCTACCTGCCCGAAGGAACGGACTACGAAGCGCTCAAGGAACAGGCGACCCGACTCTTCAACGTCGGTTACTGGGACACCCTCATGGAGCAGACGAGCCGCACCTACGGCCCGTACGCTACCGCCTACCTTGAAGCTGTAGAACGCGCAGCAGATGCCCAGATTTCACGGGAGGGACACTAATGGCAACGTTGACTATTGCCGGTGACTACACCTCGGCATTGACCCATTTTGCCCTCTACGGGCTGTCCCTGATGGTTGAGCAGAAGCACCCCGGAGCCGTTACTGTCGGTTGGTCTCAGGAAGGTCAGCCGCGCGCCCAGATGCATGCTGAAGGTGTGTCAGAGGAAGAAATTGCCGAGTGCGTGCACTCCTACGTTTCTTCCCTGGCCGCTGAAGATAGCTGGGTGAACGTTGATCAGTCCTACGGTGCGGGTAAGGAAGCTGCTGTTTTCTCCCCGTTCTCCCCGCGTATTCGAGGAATCAACGCGGAGAAGTACCCGGACGACTGGGCTTCTCACCAGAAGACCCGACAGGCTCATCTGGATGCGCTGATGGAACGTGACGACCTGCTGTCTCTGCTCTGGATCTCCGGCCTGGGTGAACCGGCATACTGGCGTTTTGAAGCCAAGGCCCCTCGCCCCGACCACGGTGCATCCCGCTGGGAGATGAAGACTCGCAATAAGGGCCAGGAGTTCGTTAAGGACCGCCTGCGCCTGATGTGCGCGGACCTGGCCACCTGGGAACCTTCCGCGATGCTCAGCGGTATTACCGGGCAGACCCTGTACGACTCGCTGGACAAGAAGCCGGATTCCCGAACCGGAACCGGTTTCACCGTCCCGCAGCCGACGGACACCGCGCTCGCATTCTGTGCCCTGGTGGGTGTTGCGAATTTCCCGGTGATTCACCAGATTCACCGGATTGGTGTGACCCCCGGTGCGTACCCGTACAATGCTTTGCACCCGCGGCTCATGGTGCTTCCGGTATCCTCCGGAAGGGTTACGCCCGCCCGGTTGCGAACCGTGCTGCGCAGCCACCCCTACCGTAGGGTGGTTGACGAGGTCGGTAAGGCGATGGAACGCGGTTCCTTGAGCTCTGACATTTTCGTGTCTGAGCTGGCGGATGAGAAGGCGATTCTTCGTGAGAAGGGCGTTCAGGCGTTTGTTGCTTTCCCCATTGCGAAGGTGGGTAGTGACTCGGCTCCTGAACGTCAGGTTCTGAAGGGTAGCGCGATTCCGCTGGGCTAACCTAGCCGCTTACCGATACTGGTAAATAACGCCGGCAAATATGCCCACAAAATGCAGGGGAGGGGCCCTCCGGTTGAATGACCGGAGGGCCCCTCCCTTTGTGCATCGTTCAGCGGATATTCGGTGGCTAGCTCTCTAGCGCACTAGCGTACCCAGGGGAGTACCCCTACGCTGCCGCCGCTACAGCTCCCTTGGCTGCGGTGCCGCTTCGGGTCCACAGCAGGAGCGCCGCCACGCTGTTGATGATGTAGAAGATGTACTT
>ERZ773203.1383-NODE-1383-length-12385-cov-8.421655_pt1 | contig 12385 bp, 9 predicted proteins | sample MGYA00580529_ERZ773203 | MGnify/ENA primary metagenome ERZ773203 (study PRJEB29015, sample SAMEA2738176) | human oral metagenome | biome: human oral; feature: human-associated habitat; material: saliva | place: China | collected 2177 ... | reverse complement strand
TGCGGCAAAGGGGGCAAAAGAAGATGAGAATCTCTGAGAAAAATCAATTATCTGCTGAACAGTCCGTTGCCTGTAATTCTTCTGGGATGGGTATTGTCGTTTCCGCATCTGCTGGTGCAGGTAAGACAAAAGTACTCGTATCCCGTTTGGTAAAAAGATGTATCGAGGATAATCCACGTGTACCCTTATCACGTATTCTTGCGTTAACATTTACTGAAGCAGCCGCAAGTGAAATGAAAAAGCGTGTTGCCCAAGAACTAAATGAAATCAAACAGCTAGCTGAAAAAGAAGAAACTGTTGATCAAGAATTGATTCAATATATTGATAATCAGATTATCGCACTTGCAAGTGCGAATATCACAACCATCGACTCTTTCTGTTTGTCTATTATCAAAAAGTATTACAACATCATCGGTCTAGATCCAGCAACAACAGAAAATATTCTCTCAAGTGGACAAAACGAAAATATCCAACGTGATGCGTTCATGAACGCATTAGAATATGCATATCAGACAAATCCACAGGAAATTGTTGCGCTCGCTTCCTATTTTTCAAGTCGTGCGGATGATTATGAAGGACTATATGATGCAGTTGTTAAAATCAATCGTCATGCGGAATCCTCCGTAGATCCACAGGAATGGTTTAACCATGCATTCAATATGTATCCTGAAAAGTTTGATTCCACAAGTTCAAATCATTTCACATCATTTAATGCATTTGATATTAATATCCGTAAGTATTTCTTTGCGTCCTTGTATGGACAACTAGCAGTATTACAACGTGATATAGAAATCTTGCAGGAGCTACCAGAAGCAATTAATGGACGTGGAAAAGTAATTGATAATTCTACAGCTTTTGATACTTTCTTACATATCATTCAAACATTACAAACTGAACTAATGCCGGAAGATGAAAGTTCTGCTTATACTTTTGAGATATATCAAAACTATAAACAACAAATTCAAATAATGGATGATACAAAGCTTTCTAGTTATAAGAAAGAGAATTATCCTGAACATGCACGTGCAATGGATCATTTGAAAAAGACTCTCAAGAATATGGCAGAGGAACGTCTAAACGAAGATGATTTTGTTTCGGACGCAAGAGATGCTTCTATCATCAATACAGCTCTTATCAAGCTAGCAAAGCATACATATCAAAATTGCGTACGTATCAAACAAGAAAATACTGCAATGTATTTCTCAGATATGGAACGCTATGCGTATGAAATTCTAAAACATGAAAATGTAGCGAAGGTTATCCGTGATAACTTACAAGAAGTCATGATTGATGAGTTCCAGGATACAAGTAAACTACAGGATACAATCATAGAAATGATTGCTAGTCCTAACTGTATCTTCCGCGTAGGTGATACAAAACAATCTATCTATCGTTTCCGTCAGGCAAAGCCTGCACTAATGCGTTCTAAATTAAATGAGTCAGAAAAGATTGTTGAAGAAACAATCAATTCATCCATGCAATCAGCAAAGATTATCCTATCTAGAAACTATCGTTCAGATGCACGGATTATTCAGTTTACAAATATACTCTTTCAAAAGATTATGAATGTAAAAGAGAGTACAGAAAAGTATGGTGAAGATGATATCGTAGACTGGTTCCCAAAGAATGATAGTCCAGATGCACTTATTGAGTTTGCAAGTTATACTCCGAAGAATAAAACAGAGATTGTCAGTGATGATGAGGACGAAGATGAGGATATCAAGATGATCAAGGCAAATTGGATTGCCAATAAGATTATTGATACCTATAACCAAGAACTTAAATTTGCAAGAAAGAATGATACAAAATTACCATCTTTCCATGACTTTGCGATACTCTTACGAAGTCATGGTGATAAAGCATATCTCAAAGCAGCCTTCGAAGCGAAGGGAATCCCTTACAGCATTGATACACGTGAAGGATTCTATCGTTCAGAGTTATGCCAGACAGTCATTGCATTGTGTACTGCAATGTTAGACGAAGAAGCAGATTCAGCTCTCTTTGCATGCATGGTTTCTAATCTCTACAACTATAGTGATGAAGAAATTGCTAGGGCAAAGATAAGACTAGGTTCAATCAAAGCGGTCGCTAAAGAGTTTGGTATCTATGATGATTTGCAGATGTATAAAGAGCTTGCGGATACCTATGGTATTCCAAGGATGTTATCAGAACTTGCAAATCACAATACTTACTTTAATCGTCTAAATATCAGTCAACAGTCAAACTTTGACTATCTATTTGAAATGACAGTATCTGCGAAGTACCATTCTGTTGCGGAATTCTTAAATGCCTTAAAAGCAGTTGAAGATGAAGTATCCAATGAAGCAGTCTCAAAAGGTTCAGCGGATGATATCGTTACCGTCACAACAATTCACCACTCAAAGGGACTCCAGTATAAATATGTATTCCTATGGAGTAATGCAACAAATCCGTTTAGAGATAGTGCCGAGGCAGTCAATGTCGATGATGATTTATATCTAGGATTAAACTTCTTATGTACAAATCCGTATCGTGCAAAACGAAAGACAATTCACAAGCGTGCAATCGAATACAAAGCAAACCTTGAGGATGCAGAAGAATTTATTCGTATCTTATATGTCGCAGTTACACGTGCGGTACGTAGACTCTATATCGTAGACGCATTGCCAAAACCAATCCCATATCGTGGAAAGAAGTTCATGTTAGGTGATTTACTCATTCGTAATGGTATGTCGGGGTTGATTCTAAGCACAATGGCAAATGAACCAATTATGAAACAGGTTGATATTGATCCATCATGGAATGTCTTCCTAGAACATAAAGAAACAGAAACTGTTACAGAGCTTCCACACTATGGATATACAAGTATAGAAGAGAAGGAAGTATTAACACCAAGCTCTACTGAGTTTGGTAGTAACTTACCAGCTCTAGACCTAACAGAAACAAATGCTGGAAGAGAATATGGCACACACATTCATGCATGTTTTGAACAGTTACCACCAAGATTATTTAACGAAGATGATTTAGCATTCCTAAATCTCTCTTCAACGGAAAGAAAACATCTACTCGCATTTGGTGATGCAGAGATTTACCATCAAGCAGTAGAAGGTGAAATTCATCATGAGTATCCTTTCTATGTACAAACAGAGAAAGAAAAGATACATGGTATTATGGACTTTGTGTCAATCTTAGAAGATAGAATTATTCTGATTGATTTTAAGACAGACAACACCGCATTATCTAAGATTAAATCGTTGTATACAGAACAAATCAATACATACAGAAAAGCACTACAATTGATTTATCCAGATAAAAGAATTGATGCGTATGCATGGTCTGTACATCATGATCAAGCCATTAACATTGAATAAGAAAAAAGATGGAGAATCGTGTAATCTCCATCTTTACTTTGTAGGATTAATTAGCTTCTGTTGTAGAATCCTTCTTTGTGACTTCTTCTGGTTTTGCGGCCAAGATAATGTTTGTTCTAAAGAGGTCGCCATCAATAACGATATTGAAATGACCGTTTTGTAGGTTCACCAAATTCTCTACGATATTGAGACCTAGTCCACTACCTTCGCTATGACGAGATTCATCACCACGCACAAAACGCTGTGTTAACTCTTCTGCAGAAATATTGAGCGCTTCACGACTAACATTCTTAATTGAGATCATAATATTATTGTCGATTGTACGAATACTATTGATATAGACTCTGGTTTCTGGTTGTGCATATTTTACTAAGTTAGAGAATAAATTAGAGAATACACGCCACAAGAGTCTTCCATCAGCCATGACAGAACGTGCATTATCTGGAATATTTGTCACAATATCTAGTTTACAAGCTTCGAAACGATCAGAGTATTCACCGATAGCTTGTTCCAATAATTCATGTAAATCATTTGGCATAATATTCACGGTAATATTACCAGTACTTGCCTTAGAGGCTTCGATGAGATCTTCTGTTAATTTTTGAAGACGTTTTGATTGTTTTTCTAATACTGCTAAGTATTTTTTGGCTTGTTGTGGATCTTCAACATTTTGCAAAAGATGAACATAGTTAATAATTGAAGTAAGAGGAGTCTTAATATCATGACTGACATTTGTAATCAATTCATTCTGCAAATGTTCAGCACGAATTGATTTTCTGGCAGCCGCTTCCGCAAAGTCTTTAATCTTGTATAGGTCGTTTGCTTGTACTTTAAAGAAATTCGATAACTTTGAAGTGCTAAATGAGAAATCAGTTTCTCCATTTGCGAATTTATGAATTGCCTTCTTTAAGAGTACGGATTCATATGCACGCCAGAATAGAGCGTACGATGCGATAAATAAGAAGATACCTAACAATACATATAGTTGGAGTTGTACTAAGAAGTAGAATATAACCCAGAATACGAAGGAGCCTAATAAGAAAGTAGGGAAATATCCTCCAATCTGTAGAAGATTTGAGAGAATTGTTCCAATATAGTAGATCAATGTATTCTTATACCAATCGCCATATTTGATACGTGCCGCAAGACTTAAGAAGAACAACAATGTAAATTGCAGGAATGGGATTACACCTCCAACAATTACCATGATGTACTTAATGATACTAGCTTTCGCAAAACCGTAATAATATCCTTGTTGATAGAAATTGATTGCGATATCGGGGAAACCATGATTATAAACATAGTAACTAGCGTTTATCCAAACAAGCAAAACAACAAAGGCAAAGATATCAAGAGGAACCTTATCAATCCATGCTAAAGTAATACCCGGTTTATCATCTACGTGTCCTGAACCATAGAATAGGAATACAACAGAGCCGATGAGGACGATAATACTGATTAATTCAATCGGGAATACAATATAACGGAATTTATACTGGATGTTATAAACCGTATCGCAATAGTAGAAGTCATCTTTTGCGCTTAAATCTTTCGCAAGTGCATATTCAATACGATATGTTGGCACACTATTCTTATCAATGTAATCTTGGAAATAACCATCAGAAGTATCGCCATAGAAATAGGCAGTACCATGCAATGTGGATTCTTCTATATCAAAATTTTTATAGATTAGCTGATTCGTGGTAAAATCATAGATTTCCACCGCAAGATTAGAATTTTCACGGTCATAACTTCGATTCGAATCACCAATATAAGATGAATCGATACTTAATGCATATAAAACGCAGTTATTGGCGGTGGCTGCTGCACGTGCTTTTGCGTCCGCAGTATCACTATATCTAGAAATTCCATCGTAGGCTCCGGCAGTAGATAAGTACGCAATCGCATTCATACCAATTAAATCTAGTGTAGCCGCAAGCGCAAAAAGAAGGAAAGCAATCACTTTCCATATATAACTTGAACGTAATCTTTTTTTACTGCGCTCTTTCATGACTATCCTCCATCTTATAGCCTTGTCCCCAAACTACTTTGATATATCTTGGCTCAGATGGATCAATCTCAATCTTTTCACGTAAGTGACGGATATGAACAGCGATAACAGATTCACTACCAATTGGTTCATCATTCCATACATTTTTATAAATTTCAGCAGAAGTAAATACTTTTCCTGGCTGTTTCATCAACATCTTTAAAATACCAAATTCCATTGGTGTTAGAGCAACTTCGTTATCATCAACAGTTACTTTCTTTGTGGAGTCATCTAAAACAATTCCACCAATCACAAGCTCATTTGAATCAGCACTGACGCCACCAAGTTGGTGATATCTTCTTAACTGTGAGTTAATACGTGCTAAGACTTCAGATGGATTGAAAGGTTTTGTGATATAGTCATCAGCACCGCAATCTAAACCTGCAACCTTATCACTATCTTCACTCTTTGCAGTTAGTAAGATAATTGGGATATTTGTAAGTTTACGAATTTCTTCGGTTGCTTTAATGCCATCCATAATGGGCATCATAATATCCATTAATACCAAATCCACAGTTTCTGATTTAACGATATCGACGGCATCTTTTCCATTTCGAGCAGTTAATAAATGATACTCGTCTTTAGATAAATAGATTTTCAGGGCTTCTAAAATATCTATATCATCATCCACAATTAAAATTGTATGTGTTGTTTTCATATGTTCCTCACGATTTCTACAATAAAAAATGTATCACAAAGAAAAAATAAATCCACTATTTATCGCATTTTTAGTGCTAAACTAGGCGTTTTTGGTATCCTCCGGATACAGAAACACGTGTATGAGCGATTACGAAGGCATTTGGATCAAGCTTCCGAATCTCTCTTTGAACGGAAGAAACCTCACTTTTTGCGACAATTGTAACGAGTACTTCTGTGTGATTGTTGGTATAAGCACCTTTACCATCCCAACAAGTAACACCTCTTGCGTATTCATGCATGATCATCTGTTTAACTTCAGGAACATGTGTGAAAATCATAAGTTCAACTTCAATATTTTGATAATGCCAACGATCAATTGTCACAGAGAATACAACAATATAAATAATAGAGTATAGTGCAGTTGAGACATCAAATAGTATTGCCATTAATGTATATAGAATAATATTGTAAATAACATTAAAGATTCCTACAGAAATCTTCTTTGACTTATGACTTAGATATAGACCTAATAAATCTAAGCCTCCTGCACTTGCACTATTGGTAAGTATCAATCCACATCCAACACCACCCAATAATCCAGCAATGACGATACATGCAAGTTTATCATCAAGGATAGGTGTGGAAGGGGCGATGATATATGTAAAGATAATTGTTTGTAAGGCAACGGATAGCACTGTTCCTACAACCATGCGTTTCTTCATCTTCTTTAAAGCGAGGAGAAAGAGTGGAATATTAAACGCAAGGTTGATCAGACCCGCAGTATCCACATGATGCACATTAGAAAAGAATACTGTTCTTAACATCTGTGCTGTACCAGGAACTCCACCAGAGTAAAGCTTTAAAGGTACTAAAAAGAAGTTTACTGATAATGCGTATAGAGATGATCCTATTAGAATAAGTAGGATATTTAAGGCTGTAACTTTCTTGGGTTTCACATAGATTTCTTGTGACATATGATGTTCCTCTTTTTCACTAACATAATCATAAAGAAAAAGATGGTATTTTCAAACCGCTTTGATGAAATATCTTCTGTTATATTCATGCTAGAGATATTTAGGATATAGTATTCTGATTTAGTAAAGATAACGCAAATGAATAATTTTGACAAAATACTGAATGTGTATTAATGTGATAAAAAATAAGCAAGTATTTTAAAGACAATTCAATTGACAGAGAAATATAGAATTAGTATCACCGAATAATTATGTGAAGGGGATATTTATGCTAAAAAAATTTAAGATAAAGAAACATACTAAATATGAAATTATTTCTTATATATGTTTAATGGTTTCATATGCTATTGCTACGTTTCTTAATAAATATGAAAGATTTCGTGTATTTGTTTTGTTAGGATCTCTTGGATTAATGGCTGTAGCTATTGTTACATACATTCTTTCAATCAAGAATAATCCTAACAAAATCAAGTTATTTCACACGAGAAAAATGATGTTAATATTTCTTTTGAGCTTTTGTGCAACAATCATTCTGTTAATGATTTTAATGTATGAGTATAAGTGATTTTCTAATATTAAACTAAGGAAAATATGATGAAGAGAAAAAGATATTATATTTTAGATGTTTTAGCAATATCAACTTTTCTATTAGTATTGTATTTGGAGAATATTGTTAAGCCACTAAGAATATATAAGGAATATCTGATTGATTATATTCAATTGATTGCATTTATCATGATTGGTTGGATATTTATACGATTTATTTCTATGATGACCATAAAACTAATCTTTAAAAATTCGAATTATATTTTCCTCTGTTTTCGATTTGCACATAACAAGATGATGCTTGATAAATCCATTGATGGATTTGCAAGTGACTTTAACGGACCTATTATTGAAGAAAGTGACACGTTGGAAACTTATCAAAATAAGCTGCGTCAATTTGAGAGAACGGTTTTACTGATACTTATATTTATTTGCACATTATTATTGGTAGGATTTTTTTGGACACACAATGATTTATATCTGATATGTATCAGTGCATTATTGTTTGTTCTAGCAATAAAAAACAATACTATATGTAAAAATGCTAATTATTTATTTTATAGTCTATATATCGAACAGGCGCTCTTACAAGATGTACATGCTCCTGCGATTCATCATGCGTTAACACAGTATATTTATCAAGATGAAAATAAAGATTATAAAAAGGCAGACTTGCTCATAAAGAAAATGATTTGGGATTATAACCATCATACTCTTCAAAGAGAGATTGAATTTAATAAGTGGGATGTTGATGCTTCCTTATATCTTTATGCAGAGATAGTATTAAAAGCAATGTATTTTGAAGAAGATGCTATAGATAAATTGAAAGAATTATGCCAAACCACTGAAAATAGTATATTTTTAGAAAAACTTAAAAAGACTATTACCTGGATGAAAATGCATGAAATAGATGAATACGTATCATTACTTCCAGAAAGGTTTCGTAATAAGTTGAAAGAAAAATAGGCACTTTAAAATCTCATGGGGTTGGGGATAGGCTATGGGAACTAAAAACTAGGAGGAAAATATGGAATTAGTATTACCTAATAATTACGTAGAATTAGAACAAGAAGAAATGATGTATTTAGATGGTGGACAGTATTTTAGTAAATGGGAATGTGGACAAATTTGTGCGGCCATTGGATTTATGCCACAAACATATATTGCTTTAGCTGGAGCAGCTGTAATTACCAGTAGAGTCATAAAATATATTAAGAATGGGGGAATACTTTCATTTTTACTTGGTGCCGGCTTAAGTAAAGTTGCTGAAAAAGTGGGGCAAATTGCATATTGTATTGGATACGGTGCGTTAAATAATGGTTGTGATATCAGTTTATGCCCATATCCGTGGGAATTATTCATTTCGGGTACTGTGAGATGATTACGGTAATAAGATATGGAAAGTTAGCCACTTTTATATTATTTTTTATCACCTTAATTTATTCAATAAGTCATTTGTTTATAGAGAATACAAATATATTTCTGAGAAATATAATTTCTATACTTCCAATAGTCAATACATTTATTTATTTGCTTATTTCGATACCGATATCAAGGTTAAGCAATAAGTATCTAAGAAATTTTTCCATAGGAGAAGCTCTAGTAGTTCTTTGTATGATGCTTATTTATTTGGAGAAACCCTATTTTTTGTTAAAAAATAGGGAATATAGTGTGTCGATTATGGTAATTATCTTTTTACTATTAAGTATTCCGGAAATATATACATTCCAACATTTTGATAAAAGATATGAAAAAGAGATTAAGATCGATTATGAAAAAAGTGTACAGTTTCAGGCTTCTTTTCAGAAAGATATGCAATGCAGAATATTATTGAAAATTATATTGATATTAAGAATTGCAATTATGATATTTATTCGATTTATAAATATGGAAGCTATATATGTTCTGTTTGGCATTTATGTGTTGTTGAGTTATATTCTTGATTATCAATTAATTAAAATATATCGTAGAAGAACCGTTGTTTCCTGTATTGCAGCAGAAACATTGTTATATATCGTGATAACTATATTACTCTCATTGCATTTAAATGTATTAGCTACCTATGCTTTACTTTTAGGAGGTATGAAAACAACTTATTTGATCGACCAGGAACGGAAATATAACAAGCTTTAATCACAGTAGGAAATCATTTATCAATTTTTAGCGTTATAACGGTATTCTACATTAATCAAATATAGAAATTCTGAAGTAGTATTTCTATAACAAAATAAAAGGAAGCTTAACGCTATATGCATTTGGCTTCCATTTTATTTTAGTAATTTTCCTTCTTAACTTCGAAGAAGCTTTCCTTGTAGCTGCAGAGTGGGCAAATCTTAGGAGCCTTCTTGGACTCAATTGTATAACCACAGATTTCGCACTGCCATACTACTGGCTCGTCCTTTTCGAATACTTGAGAGTTTAAGACATTAGCCTTTAACTTCTCGTATCTTTCTTCGTGTTCCTTTTCAACCTTAGCTACCATGTCCATCTGAGCTGCGATACGTGTGAATCCTTCTTCACGAGCTTCTTGAGCCATTCTCTTGTACATGTCTGTCCACTCGTAGTTTTCACCATCAACACCCATCTGTAAGCATTCATGAGTTGTTGGGATAGCGCCACCGCATAATGCGATGAACCACTGCTTAGCGTGTTCCTGTTCGTTACGTGCTGTTTCTAAGAAGATGTTTGCGATTTGTTCGTAACCTTCTTCACGAGCCTTCTCAGCGAAGAAAGTGTACTTGTTGCGAGCCATTGACTCGCCAGCGAATGCATCATTTAAATTCTTTTCAGTTTTTGAACCCTTTAATTCCATTGCTTGTGTCCTCCTCATTTAGACAATCTTTGCAAATTCCCTCAAAAATAGTGACATGACTGAATACTTTTCCACCGGTGAATTTTTCTACCTTTTCATCTGGGCAAGAATCATAAGGCATTTCACCAAGGTCGATCATCTTTCCGCACTTTGTACAACGTAAGTGATCGTGTGGAGCAGGATTACCATCATAGAAGTTATAGCCTTCACCTGTATATTTACGAATCACACCTTCTTGGACGAGAAGATTGAGATTACGATATACAGTTGCTAAACCAATTCCGGTCTCCTTTTGATCCAAAGCAGACTTAACTTCTTCCGCAGTCATATGCGTTCCAATTCCTTGGATAATATTTAATATTTCTTGTTTTTGATAAGTCTGTCTTCTTTTCATAATCACCACTTATTGAGAACTATTATCATTATAGAATGATTTATTTTGAATTCAACACCTTTGCTCAAAGAAGTTTGTGATTTTTTCGCATGTTAGAACTAACTAACCTGAAAATATTTCATTTTTGTGAAAGTTAGATACATTTGAACAATAAAAAACGGCATTTCTGCCGTTTTAAGAGATTGGATCAAGGATAGTGTATCCTTCTTCCTTACATTGTTCGATTGTTTCTGCGTTTGCGACAATGCAGGATGTTGGCTCTTGTAATGCCTTTTCAAAGAGTTCTACGTATCTTGCAAGATCTTCTCTTGTCATAGAGAGAATTTTTTTGCGTGCAGCACATAAGTTTTCGTATGTGGTATTACGGAAGTAGCGAATATCTGCTAGTCGAACTTTCGCAGCTGGTGCTAAGAGTGGCTCTGCTGCCGCAATTGTTCCAATGATATATCCTGCTAAGTCGGTATGTTCATCTTCAGCGAGTTGTTTGATACGTTTGTATATATCGCGGTAAACCTCAATGGAATGTAGAGGACTTGGGTCACGGTAGGAGTATGCGGCGATATTTCCATTTGGATTTGCACTAAAGCCTGTACCATACGCATTGCCTTTCACACGAACTTCAGTCCATAGATAATCATAGGTCAATAGATGAGCAATTACCTGCAAGCATGGATCATATTCAAAGTCGAATGACTTAATGTTAGTACCTGCGGCAGAGTAGGAGATACCTGCTGGGATTTGAAGAGCTTCTTTTGGTTCTTGTAAGAGTGGGTAGTGTACAACATTTCCCTGTGCTTCGATGCGATTGATACCAGCGACAAATTCTTCTACCACATCTAAATGATTACCAGTTACACTCGCAATTAAGCGGTCCTTAGAGAATAATACTTCCTGGTACATCTCAAATTCATTGATGACTTCATCAATCATTTCATCGTAGTTATCTTCTAACTGCTTACTGAATAATGCATTTTCATATCCACCGATATATTCACGGAATACACCTTCTGCACTATGGTGCGCAGATACACGACGCATTGCGAAGGAATGCCCATTCATGATGATAGATTGTCTTGAGCCTTCGTTACCTTGTTTGAGGATAGGTAAGATTTCTTCCTTTGTAAACTTCGTATCTTTGATTACTTCTAAGATAAGTGGAACAACCTTATCTACATTTCTTTCTAGTACCGAGCAGGATACCGCAAGGACTGGAATACATGCATCAGAACGATTATCTGGTGAGTATACGTCTGTTACAATATTTAAGGAACCAAGGTCCTTGCGGACAGCACGTTGTAACTCACGAACTGTTTTCTTAGTAGTTGGTAAGTTCATGAGTAAATCAGTAAATAAACCAACCGCTGGTAAATGCTTGATTGTAATTCCTGCAAGTGAGAAGTAGAAGAATAGGTATACAATACCTGATTCTTGCGCTGGGTGGACCAGTGTCTTAATAGACTGCACTTTTTCAATCTGTAGTGGTAAATCTTCTGGTTTTTCATCAATCTCTGAAAGGTGAATCTTTGGTAGGGTAGCTAACTGTTCCTTTGTGTCAGAGGATTGTTGCCAGAGGTTTAATACCTTGTTTTGTTCGATATACTTTAGAACATTCTCTTCACT
>ERZ773203.1378-NODE-1378-length-12414-cov-4.378105_pt1 | contig 12414 bp, 8 predicted proteins | sample MGYA00580529_ERZ773203 | MGnify/ENA primary metagenome ERZ773203 (study PRJEB29015, sample SAMEA2738176) | human oral metagenome | biome: human oral; feature: human-associated habitat; material: saliva | place: China | collected 2177 ... | reverse complement strand
TCCAGGACCTTTGCAACAAAAAGGCAATAAGTATTGCCAATAAAAATAGGTAGATTTATATTTAAGAATGATAACAAACGTAAATAGGAAGTCTACCTATGGTATATTGTATGGCAAATTAGGCATAAAAAACAAAACCATCATCTTTACTAAGTGACTCATATGTGACTATATAGGCTAAAGAAGTCTATAGATTACTTATAGAGAATGCATTATGGCTTCCACTACCGTAATTGCGCTGCTATTTATGTATTTTTGTTATAATTATCCAACTTTAATGTCATCTCTAAATCATGACGCATAAAACCGTTTTTCTCATAGACAGCTATTGCATGTTTATTATCAGATAGGACTAACAGTCGTATACTAGTGCAATTTTTTGATATAAAATAATTTTTCATTTCGTCGAGCAGTTGTTGTCCAGTGCCACTCCCTCTATATTCTGGCTTCACAAATAGTAGGCCAACCCAACCTTCTTTGGAAGACTTATGTGTTAGGTCGTAAAAGACATCGGCGCCCTTTTCATGTTCAATTATTACGCCTTGAATAAACCCAGTAATTTGATCTTTTTCTTCAGCAACAAAAATCTTGCCATTCATATTTTTTGCATCGTCTATCATCTTCTGCATATAACGATGAGCATCGTCAATGTCTTTATATGATTGGGATTCATGCGTTTGATCAATTTCCGAAAAATACTTTTGGAGATCAAATTGCATTTCGTCTATATTTTTTCGGTCATTTATATTCATCTCTCTAATCATTTTTTCCTCCTCAATGTATTTAAATCGTTTATATATTCGACGTTTTAGTAACTTCTTTGCTCTGGACATCCGCCTAGGACATTGCTCATCGCAGATTTTTCGGCTTCTGTCACCCAAAGATTATATTTTTTCTTCACCGAAATTTGGCGTGCCACGTATTGGCAACGAAAACTTTTGTTCTTCGGTAGCCAACTCGCCGCGTCACTATCGGATTTTTGTTGATTAGCTGGTCCATCCACTGCGGCGAGATTTAAGGGGTCGGTCGCAATCTGAAATCTAATATCACTACTAAGATACTGTGCGCCTTTTTGCCAGGCATCCGATAGTGCCACGATATGATCAATCTGAATTTTTTTACCAATTTCTTCACGACTCGAAAAATTCATCCAAGTTCCGGTGTATGGTTCATAAAAACTTCCCGAAATTACATTACACTTCTGGTCCGTCTTCGCCGTCTCGCCAAAATCCCGCTTCAAGATACGTTGTCTCAAGTTGCAACCCTCGATTTCTGGCCAATTCTTATAAAACTCGGTTCGTTTGTAATCAGTCTTTGGCGCGCGGCCCTTAACTTCGAGGCTAGATAGAATCTCACTAGCTAGCGGCTTGGAATTAGGGGTGTCGGCACCATCCGTGAGATTAGTAGGAGTAGATTTATTTGGATTGTTTTGAACTTCTGTGGATTCAGTATTACTCACGTTGCCATGCTCGTGGGGTTTAATACTTTCACTCTGCTGTTCAGAATGGACTGGCGTGTAATTATAAGATTTTGGATTTAGCGCTACCGTCAGCAAGGACAAACCCAGCAAGCTTAGGCCGGTTATTATTCTTCTTTTTAATAAACGTCGATTCTGCATTAAGTCCTCAATCTAATCTATTTTAATCCAATAGGGTTTAATTTAACTGATGCTATTTAGTCTAAATAGCCTAATCAGTAAATCGATCTTGCTTAAAACGCTTGGCGTATTCCACTACCGAAGCTAAATCTTCATCTTTAGTAAAATCAGCCGAATCGTTAATTGAAAGCAAAGAATTTAGTAGTACGCGCGCGTCGAGCAAACCAGAGATTTTTCCTGCCTCATCTACCACTACAAAAGCCTGCGCATGTGAACGCAGTAAGGTGAAGAGCGCCTCATAGAGTGGGTAATTTTCTGAAAGATAAACAATCTTGCGGTCCATAAACGCCGAAGCTTGATCGGTGTCCTTGATATCTAATTGGAAAAGTGTCTTGGCATGTAAAATTCCACTTAGTTCGCCACGGCGATCGGTGACAGGGAACTGGCTCTGGCCAGATTTATATAAGCCAGACAAGGTTAGCGGTCCCATATAATCTTCTTCGCCCACGAATTTTAATTCCGTCTTTGGTGTCATGATGTCAGAAACCTTCTTACTATCGAAACTCATGACCTTCCCTAAGGTCACCTTCTGGCTATCCGAAAGCACCGAATTTGGCATCTTATTAATCAGCCAAACAAAATCTTCTGTAGTCTCTGGAATAAACACTTCTGGTATAGCAGCAGTATTCGCCTCAGCCGTGCCAATATAATAATTGGTATTTCTCAAATAATCCGTTGCCTCTTCGCGTCTAGTTAAGGTCTCTTCAGTTTTTTCATGATTAACCATACCGTCGCCATCTGTGTCGGTAGCGCGAGTTGCTTCGAGTTCAGAATTCGAAAAATGATTATTGATTAGGCCAGCTCCACCAAATTGACTGAGCGTGCTTGTCTCATGTTTGATTTTTGTCGACTCATTTTCAGCTTTATTAAATTTACGATCGAAAAATCCACGCTTCATCGGCCCTTCAAAAGAATCCGCTTCCTCATCCCCGTCTTTGCGACTCAAAAACTGTTTAATCGCACCGAAAAAGGCGGCTAATTTCACACCGATTTTTTCAAACCAGACTTTTAATCCATGGGAAGACTCTTCACCACTGAATACTCCGGTCGCGTTTTCTTGTTCGCCGTTAAAATCGGTCCTATCTTCTGTTGTATCTGTCATATTCGCCTCTGACACGGCTCCTCCTTTAGTCTAAAATATTACAACTTAGACAAAATATGCTAATATTTATATTATACAAAAAATCTACCAAAAGTAGAAATTAGGAGGAAAATGCAAAAACTGATTTATGGACTTTTAGGAGTGCTGGCCGTGGGATTCTTGTGGCTTTGTGGCAACGCGATTTCTTCAAATCTTGCTTATGACAATTGGATTAAGGGTCTCGACACAAATAAATATATCGCCGCTGACTCTCGTAATGGTGATATGGGTGATAACTACGAAGGTAATAAAGACGCCAAGGTGATTATTTCTGAATATGCTGACTATCAGTGCCCATTCTGTTCCACGGTTTTTCCATATCTCTCTGATATCGTAAAAGAATACGACGGTCAAGTGGGTTTAGTTTTCAGAAGTTACATCTTGAGCTATCACCAAAACGGCACCGCCGCGGCTTCGGCGGCTAATGCCGCTGCCCTCCAAGGCTACTGGGAGCTATACGCTAAGAAACTCTTTAAGGAGCAATCGAACTGGGAATCTCTCTCTGCCTCTGACCGTGACAATCACTTCCGTGAATATTTTATTGAAGTTACCGAAGGTAAGGGTGATACCGAAAAATTCCTTAAAGATATGAATTCTGACGCGGTGAAGCAAAAAATCAAAGCCGATATGGCCATCTCGAAGCGTCTTGGCGTTAATGAAACCCCAACCATCTATATTAATGGCAAGGCCTTCGAGCTTCCCTCTGCTAAGGAAAAAGAATTTAAGGAAAAGCTCCGCGAAGCGATTAATCAAGCACTAAAATCTTAGTTTAGGCATATACTAGTAGTATGAACCACAATTTTGATCCGGACTATCTGGCTGCTAATCACCCACCTACCTTTTTCTTTTATGATTTGGAGACTTCGGGCATTAATCCGCGTGAGGATCGCATTATGCAGTTTGCGGGTCAGCGTACTGATTTAGAATTCAATCCCATCGGTGATCCGGTTAATCTCTTCGTGCGTCTCGATGAAGATACTTTGCCGAGTCCCTACGCTATCGTCACCACCAATATTACTCCGAATGATACGCGTATGGATGGTCTTTCGGAGCCGGAGCTTTGCAAGATTTTACAAGAGGAAATCTTCACTCCGAATACAATTATTTGCGGTTTTAATTCTGTGCGCTTTGATGATGAATTTATCCGCTATCTGTTTTGGCGTAATTTTTATGATCCATACACTTGGCAATACCTCGACGGTCGTAGTAAGTTCGATATTTTGGATGTTGTGCGCATGGTGCGTGCACTGCGTCCAGAGGGGACCAATTGGCCAGTTGCGGAAGACTCCAAGACTGGCGAGAAAAAACCGACCAACCGCCTCGAGCTCCTCACTGCCTTAAACGGAATCACTCACGAACATGCCCATGATGCGCTTTCAGATATTTATGCCACGATCGCTGTAGCGAAAATTATTCATGAAAAGCAGTCAAAACTTCTTGATTTTCTCTTAAAATTGCGTGATAAAAAACAGCTTCTGCGTTTTCTGAACGCCACAAACCTTTCCGTTGATTCTGCCACACCCTTTGTCTATACCAGTGGTCATTATTCGAGTAAAACCAACCATACCACCGTCGCCATACCAATCGCGCCAGGGAAGAATCAAAATATCCTAGTCTTCGATTTACGCTACAATGTCGAGGATATTTTGCAGGCGGAAAAGGAATTCAAGCCTGAAGAAAAAGTCAGTCGAGCTGGTAAAAAATATCAAACTTGGTTCGATTTTTCAAAATATGTTAAGGAATTAATTCCGAGCAAATGTCCAGCCGTGGCGCCACTTTCCGTCCTCGATGTAGAAACTCTGGAACCTAGCTCCAATGGCATCGAGAAATTTCCAGTCGGTACCACTGGCTGGCAGAAAATTAAGCTCGAAAAAGCTCAGATGGAAAAGAATCTCGAGACCCTAAAAAATCACCCAGAATTCATCGAGCGAATGCGGGAATTATTCACTCGTGAGCGTAATTTCGATAAGCTCGAAGAGGCCGAAGCCAGGCTCTATGACGGTTTCTTAAATAACGAAGATCGCAAGCAGGCTTCCGTCGTGCCGAATCTTCGTGCTAATGAGCTGGCTGATTTTCATCCGCTCTTTCAGGATGAGCGTCTCGATTCACTGCTGCTGAATTATAAGGGGCGAAATTTTCCGAATAGCCTTAGTCAGGATGAAGTTGCGAAATTTGAAAAATACCGTGCCGCTAGAATCGCACGTCAGACCCCTGGCTTTATCCAAGCGATGAATGATTTATTGAAACATTATCAAACTACCGGCGAAACTGCCGACGGTCGCAAAATCCTCGACTCCACCCTCGAAGATCTTAAAATGTGGTTCGAATTGGTCTCTTAGGGAATAGTGAATATTTTCTATCATGTTTATGTTAAAATAATAAATATGATTAGCCAAAAATCACATTCTTCCAAATTATTTTTGTGGAAAAATATTTTTGTAGTAGGTGCTGGTTTTTGTGCTGCATTTCTTGGTTTAAGTATTAATATTAATGAAGCTTCAGCTCTATTTGTGCCAACACTTTCGGCTTCGGTAAATCAAACCAACCTACAAGTGAATGGGAATCAGGTAATGAATTCCATCGATAAGACTACGGAAATTCTGTTTAGTTTCAGGGTAAAAACGAATAATCGCACGGGATACACTGCGACATTAAGTTCCGAAACCGAAAACACCGCGCTAACTAATACAACTTCTACCGCTAATGCGAAAATTAACTCGATTAGCACGAACTTATCCTTAAATAACTTCCCAAATAACACTTGGGGCTATAAGTTTTGGACGTCTTCAAGCTACGCACCGATCCCAGCATTGTCTAGTCCAGCGCAAATCTTGCAGACTACAGGGGAGGCTAATGGCAATTATACGAATCCGCTAAGTATTGGCATGAAATTAGCTGATAATCTGGAATCAGGGAATTATACAAACAAATTAATTCTTTCTTTTGTTTCGAATCCATATACAATGCGTGCCATTATGACGGAGGGTCCTGATTTTAATGCAAAACTAAAAGCCTTAGAAACTGCTACAAATAAAATCGAGCATTTTAAGAAGAGCACCGTAGTGCCAACCGCCTCCATGGATACCGTGAATATTGAAGATGAAGAGTCTGATTATGAAATTAAACTTTGGTTAGACCCGACCGATAAGACGGCTTATTATTATACTGAACCAGAGAAAGTTTACTTAAATAGAGATAGTAGTAAGATGTTCCTTTCGAGATTTGGTGAACAAAAAATCGAAAACATTTTAGAGCTTGATCTATCTAATTTCAACACTTCCCATGTGACGAATATGAATGATATGTTTGTTAATATGCATAATCTTACTTCACTCGACCTCTCAAACTTCGACACTTCCCAGGTGACAGATATGGGCGATATGTTCTTTTATGCATCTAGTCTAACTAACCTTAATCTATCGAGTTTTAATACTTCCAAGGTGACAAATATGGGGAGTATGTTTAATAATGCATCTAGCCTGACTAGCCTCAATCTCTCCAACTTCGACACCTCGAAGGTGGCGGATATGAGCGCTATGTTTTATAATATGTCTAACCTCACCTCACTTAACCTTTCCAACTTCAATACTTCCAAGGTAACAGATATGCACTCTATGTTTTCTAGCATGTCTAGTCTCACCAGTCTAAATCTCTCCAACTTCGATACCTCCAAGGTTACGGATATGAGAGCTATGTTTGCTGGTTTACCTAATCTTGCCACACTTAATCTCTCGAGCTTCGACACCTCTAATGTAACAAACATGAGCGGAATGTTTTATGAAGCATCTAATCTTTCAGTTCTTAATCTCTCGAATTTCAACACCTCTAAAGTAACAAATATGGAAGCCATGTTTTATAACATGGTTAGTCTTACTTTGCTTGATTTATCCAGCTTTAATACCCCCGAGGTCACAAATATGAGTAATATGTTCTCACTCTCAGATGCATATAAGCCTAATGATAAGCTAGAAAAAATATATGTGAATAATGACTTTAATACATCCAAATTAATAAATTATTCTGACATGCTTAAAAACCGTAAAAAACTCCGTGGTGGTAACGGGTCGTATTTGATTGACCCATCCACTGCCGATAAAACCTGGCTCCGCGTGGATCGCCCAGGTGATCCAGGTTATTTTACTTTAAAGCCGTAGATATTTATGTAAAAATCATTTACGAATACTTTTTTATTTTAGCTTGTTGCAAAGGTCCTGAGCTATTACGCAATATTGACAAAATACACTAAAAATGATATTATAAAAAAGTCACTAGTTAACTCTTTTGATGTAACTTGCAAAATTGGTGAAAAATATTTTCCAATTCGCTACACGTTTACTTTTGCCATAAGAATAGGAGGGAATTAATTATGGAAAATGAACTTAGAAGCAAAATCAAGAAAACTGTAATCTCGTTTTCAATATTACTTTCAGCAGCCATGGTTATATATTCATCATTATACTGCCTAATTACTGCATCTATCCACGCAAGAGATTATCCAGCATTTATCGCTTTTTTTGTGGCCGGTGTGCTTTCAATTTTTATTGGTTGCGCGATGTATTTTTGTAACGACTAATTATTTTTTCACCTGCCTTCTCCGAAAGGAGGGGCATTTTTTGACCGTTGTTTTTATTCTGCTTGAGGGATAATATTAATTTCATGTTTTAGGGGGGGTAGCGGATCGTATTTAAGCAACCCATCCACTGCCGATAAATCCTGGTTCCACATCGACAATCCAGCCCACGGCTGTCCAGGTTACTTCACCAGAAAACCATAAATATAAATTAAAAATTCATCCCGAATATGTTAAAATAATATATATGATTAGCCAAAAATCACAACAACAGGACCTCACGGGGGGGGGGGGGTTTAGCTGGGAATTAAAGTTTCTCGGATTATTTTTAGGCTTAATTTCTTTCTCGAACTTCATTCTCACTAATAATACTTCAGCTCTCTTCGTTCCGACTCTATCAGCTTCCATAAATCAAGCTAATCTTCAGGTGAACGGCAACCAGGTGATAAATTCCGCCACACAAACCACCGAACTTCCATTGAGTTTTACTGTAAATACTAATAATCGTACTGGCTACACCGCTACAATTAGCACTGAAACTGACAACACTTCTCTAAGTAATAATACTTCGTCAACTGGCGCTAAAATCAGCTCAATTAGCTCCAATGCAGAGCTTAGCGATCTGCCAAATAACACTTGGGGTTACAGGTTCGGCACGTCCACGAATTACGCACCAATCCCGGCTCCCTCTACTCCATCACAAATTATTCAAACCACTACAAAAACCAGTGGCAATGAGGCCAGTCAAATAATTTTAGGTATGAAACTTTCCGATAATCTTGAATCTGGAAACTACACTAATAGGCTAATCTTATCCTTCGTCTCTAATCCATATCAAATGCGTGCTGTTATGACTAACGGCCAGGATTTTAATACTCGCGTCGGTGGATTAGATCAGAATCAAACTTTCGAGCATGGAATAGGTAAGAAAGAAAATATAAAACATATCAAATATAGCCTAAGCGCACCCACCCCAGCAAATAATGCCATAAGTATCGAGGATGTGGATTCTGACTATGAAATAAAAGTCTGGTTCTCCTCAGTGGACAATACACTTTATTATAATACACCAGCTCCAAAAATCTTTTTGAACCCAAATAGCGCGAATATGTTCCTCTATTTTACAGGCGTAATTGATGTCGATTTGTCGCATTTGGATTCGAGTGATGTTACCGATATGCATAGTATGTTCTTTAATATGAAAGCATTGAAAGAGCTTGACCTTTCTCATTTTGATACTAGAAAAAATACCAACCTTGCCTCATATTTTGGCGGAGATGTTTCTCTTCAGAAGATTAATCTGACTAATTTTAATACCGAAAACGTTACCGATATGCGCGTGATGTTTTATGGTCTGAATTCACTCCAGACTCTGGATGTCTCAAGTTTTAATACTAAGAAAGTCACGATGATGGACTCCATGTTTTATGAATTAAGCTCTATCAGGGAGTTAGATTTGTCCAATTTTGACACTAGCCAAGTTATTAGTATGCCTACCATGTTTGCAGAAAATGTATTACTAAATGACCTAAATCTTTCAAGCTTTAATACTTTTAGGGCTGAGAATATGTCAAGCATGTTTATGAATTGCAAGTCCTTAACTGCACTGAATCTTAATCATTTTAATACCGAAAAAGTTCGCAATATGGCATCAATGTTTAATGGTATGTTCAACTTAGTTTCCTTAAATATTAGTAATTTTAACACTAAGAATGTTGAAAATATGTCTGGGATGTTCTCGCAGGTGCAAAAAATTGAACATTTAGATCTTGGCCATTTTCGTACCGACAAAGTTACGAATATGAGGTCAATGTTCCACCAAATGATCGCCTTAAAAACTATTAATCTTTCTCATTTTAATACGGCCAACGTTACAGATATGTCTAGTATGTTCCTAATGGATGATAACCTTACAGAGCTTGATTTAAGGTCATTTACTACGCCAAAGGTGGAAAATTTTGGCTACATGTTTGGTAGTTTTACTACCGACAATCGTTTGACTAGAATTTATACTTCGGGCGACTGGGATATTTCACGCGCAGTTGCTGCGGGTGTTAGTGCGCCTAAGAATGTTTTAGTTTTTGCTAATCGCGTGAATTTAGTGGGGAACAATGGCTGGTCTTCATCTACTCCAAATAATGTTGGGCTTGAAGCTCTCCGTATTGGTCGCCCAGGTGTTCCAGGCTATTTTACGCTTAGATCGTAAACTCCTCGCATCTCGACAAAACGCTAATTTTTTGTTATAATACCTGATTGATTTAAGTATGGAAAATGGGACTAAAAACGTGGAAGAACTAACAAAAAATAAGGGTCTACTCTCTCCGGGCGGCAAAGCGCTTCTGAGGGATAATCCAGATAATTACATCAAGATTCGTGGCGCTAGGCAGAATAATCTCAAGAACATCGATCTCGATATCCCGCGCGATAAGCTCGTGGTGATTACCGGGCTTTCTGGTTCTGGTAAATCCAGCCTCGCCTTCGATACGATTTACGCTGAAGGCCAGCGTCGTTATGTCGAGTCGCTCTCCTCTTATGCACGTATGTTCCTCGGCGTGATGGATAAGCCGGACTTTGACACTATCACTGGACTTTCGCCAGCCATCTCTATTGATCAAAAGTCTACTTCCAGAAACCCTCGTTCCACTGTCGCTACGGTCACGGAAGTTTATGATTACTTGCGTCTACTTTTTGCTAGGGTAGGTGTACCACATTGTCCAATCTGTCACCGCGAGGTATCTAAGCGCTCCGTGGAAGATATCGTCAATGAAGTCATGAAACTTCCGATTGGTTCGAAATTGATGTTACTTGCGCCAATCGTGCAGCAGAAAAAAGGTGAATTCCTCCACATCTCTGAGCAATACCTCCAAAAAGGCTTTTCTCGCGTACGTGTGGACGGTGTAGTTTATGCTTTGGATGAATTCCCGACCCTTGAGAAACAGGAGCGCCACGATATCGAACTAGTAGTCGATCGCTTTATTTTGAATCCAGAGCTTTATTCCCGTATTTCTAGCTCCATCGAGCAGGCTCTTGATCTTGGCCAGGGTTTAATCATGCTTCTAAAAATTAATGACAATTCTTCCACGATTGAAGGGAAGAATCTCGGTAAATCTAATACCGAAGTTCTTACTTATTCTCAGCGCTACGCCTGCCCAGTTCACCCAGATGAATTGATTCCAGAACTCGAACCACGTCTTTTTTCCTTCAATGCCCCTCAAGGCGCCTGTCCGACTTGTACTGGTCTTGGTACGCGCATGGAAATCGACCCGAATCTCGTGTTTAATCAAAATCTCACCATTGCCGAAGGTGGTATTCGTCCGTTCAATCGCGTACAGAGTGACTCTTGGTGGCTTAAACGTCTCTCGGCGGTGGCCGCGCGTCATGGTTTTTCCATTCATGTACCAATTCGCGAGCTCACCGAAGAACAAAAACATTTAATCCTTTATGGCACTGGTACTGAAAAATATGAAGTCAAAATTTCTGGCTCCGGCAAGTTTAAGGATGGTGCGACCTATGAATCGATTTACGAAGGCGTCATCCCGACTCTCGAGCGCCGCCACAAGGAAACCGACTCAGATTTTATGCGCAAGGACATTGAGCGCTTTATGCGCGTACATGAATGTCAGACCTGTCACGGAGCTAGATTAAAGCCCGTCGTGCTCGCTGTGACTATTCACGGATTAAATATTAATGATTTCTGTAATTTAGACGTTGATGCTATGCTCGATGTTTTATCGCAGGATCTCGAATTCACCGAAGCCGAAGCGCTGATTGCCCGACCGATTCTTAAGGTAATTCGTGAGCGGGTCAAATTCATGCAAGACGTCGGTCTAGGTTATCTGGAACTTAGTCGTGCGGCCAATACTCTCTCTGGTGGGGAAGCTCAACGCATTCGCTTGGCTACCCAAATCGGTTCTGGTCTCCAGGGGGTACTTTATGTGCTCGATGAACCGTCGATCGGTCTACACCAACGTGATAACGATAAGCTTATTTCGACCTTGAGACATCTGCGTGACCTTAGGAATACCGTGCTAGTCGTCGAGCATGATGAAGATACCATGATGAGTGCGGACTATTTGATTGATATTGGTCCTGGGGCTGGTACACGCGGTGGTCAGGTGATTTCCGCTGGTACACCAGAGGAAATTGCGAACGATTCAGGTTCACTCACTGGTAAATATTTATCCGGTGCCAAGAAAATCCCTGTGCCGAAAACTCGTCGCAAGCCGAAGCTTAATCAATATCTCACCGTGGTCGGCGCCAGGGAAAATAACCTAAAAAATCTTACCGTCAAATTCCCCCTAGGCGTGATGACCGTGGTTTCTGGCGTCTCGGGTTCTGGTAAGTCCACTTTGGTTAATGAAATCTTGGCTAACGAATTACTCGCCCGTCTTCATCGTGCCCAAACCGTAGCTGGCGAACATGAACGTATTGATGGTATCGATAATCTCGATAAATGCATCGTGATCGACCAGAGTCCAATCGGTCGTACGCCACGCTCGAACCCAGCCACCTATACCGGTGTCTTTACCGCCATCCGTGAACTTTTTGCCGCTCAACCAGAAGCAGAGATTCGTGGTTATAAGGCCGGTCGTTTCTCCTTTAATGTCAAGGGCGGTCGCTGTGAAACCTGCCAAGGTGACGGCGTGAATAAGATTGAAATGCACTTCCTGCCAGATGTTTATGTGACTTGCCCGACCTGTCATGGTAAGCGCTATAATCGTGAAGCGCTCGAGGTAAAATATAAGGGTAAGGATATTTCTGATGTCTTAAATATGACCATCGATGAGGCGGTGGAGTTCTTCGAAAATATTCCTGCTATCGCTAATAAACTGAAGACTATTCAAGAGGTTGGTCTCGGTTATATTCGTCTCGGTCAATCTGCCACTACCTTCTCGGGTGGCGAAGCTCAACGTATTAAGATTGCTACTGAACTTTCTCGTCGTTCGACCGGTAAAACTCTCTATATTTTGGACGAGCCGACCACTGGTCTGCATACCGATGATGTGAATCGCCTCTTGAAAATCCTAGATCGCTTGGTTGCTGGCG
>ERZ773203.1377-NODE-1377-length-12416-cov-5.953968_pt1 | contig 12416 bp, 11 predicted proteins | sample MGYA00580529_ERZ773203 | MGnify/ENA primary metagenome ERZ773203 (study PRJEB29015, sample SAMEA2738176) | human oral metagenome | biome: human oral; feature: human-associated habitat; material: saliva | place: China | collected 2177 ... | reverse complement strand
TGTTCAATCAACTCCTTATCTCACACGGGTAGACGATGCTTCTGTCGATTGGAAGCTTGACAAAGATATTTTCTTGTATCAGGATATAATCACTAAGGTTAGTATTAAAGCAACAAGAGGAGTGTCGTGGTATCAGCGTTGCAATCCAAACACAACGTTTGATATCTCGCCGGATGGGATTACATTTTCGGATTCCCGGTATGCACCTTTTACAGCAACATATGAGGGTGTCAGCAAGGAAGGTATATTGCGGCTTTCTAGTATTGCCTTAAGTATTGGCGACACTCCGGGACGCGTTGAACTCAGTGTAGAAGGGAAGTGGACGAAGCTCTCATTAGTGTTTGAGAAAACTGTAGAGAGTGGAGAACATCATAGTACAAACTTTTCAGTTGGGCTGACGTTTTGGCTCAATATGGATGCAGGATCGCTCCTGGCAGAAGCGGCAACGGTACAGTCCTACGAGTTGGCTCTATATGATATGCGGAAGTTGCGGAATCATTTGCAGGCGCAAAAGCTTGAACTTACCCAGGAGACATTGAAAGGCGTGCTTACTATTGTTACCATTGGGCTTGGAATTTATGTTGGAATTAGCTTTGTATATTTGGCACTGACTGCAGCAGAAATGGCAGCTGAACTTGCTCCGGTAATTAACGCGCAATAGAATTAAGCTCAGACAGCAGCGAAATCTGCTGTCTGGGCTTATATTGAGGACTGATATGAACGATAAAATAGTTGTTCCAAAGCTGGAAAAGAAACGCCTGATGGAATATTTCTGGGCGGTGAGAAAAATGCCGTTATTTCAGCGCCTTGATAAAATCACGGGAATCGCATTTCTTTCCGTGATTATTATGCGGAATACGAACATCCTGAAAAGCGAATATTGGAATTTTCTTTTGGGATTCAGCGGCCTTATTTTTTTCGTTCAGTGGTTGCTCCGGGTGGAACAAGTGACGAGGCTATTGCAGGCCGATGACGAAAAGTTTCTCTTTTCAAAGGATGGGTTTCTAATGCGAGAAGGCATGCGGACTTGGAAGAATAAACGCTTGCTGGTGCGGAAGGATTATGCGACGATTGTATCGGAAACGAGTATCTATTTTGTTTTTTCCGTGAGGGATATGTCAGATGAACAGTTGCAGCAGCTCATACAATGGGTTTCGGAGGGGAAGTAGCAATGGAAGAGCAAATGAATCAAATTGAGATTCCCAACAGACCGCTTAGCGGAAATCAGCAACTGAATTGGCAGGAGATTCGAACATTTCGCTTTTGGTGTCTGCTTCAAAAAAACTTTGCCTGGGGGCTGTTTTTCATTCTACCGTTTTCCGTTCTGATTTCCGGTGATTATATGGCTACAGCGAAAACCCATGTGCATCATCTGTTTGCTTTTCTGCTACATGGGGCTAGCATCGGATTGATTTTTGAATATGCGATGACAATCATACGGACTGTGCTTTGGGATGTAAGGGATATGCGTGAGAGTCGCTATACAGAGGAAACGATAGCGGATTTGGAAATGCTCTATGAAGGAAGGACGTCACTCTGTTTGGATGCGGATGATTGGGAATCCGCTCGATGGATTCGAGGCAGAAACGGATATGTGCTAAAACTGAAGAGAAAGGTTCCGAGACCTTTTGAACAGCGGGAATTGCAGTATTGGTTTTATAAGACGCAGCTTGACGAAGCGGAGGCAGGTGAAATTCAGAAATTTGTCGATACGGTCAATCGCTGAGATGCGGAAAGCCGGGGGGAAGGAGAGCATAGGATGCAAACCATCATTACGGTAGAGTACGGCGATGTCGAGGAAGCGGTGCGTTGTATACGATGGGCGGCAGGAAAAACACGCTTGGCGCTGGCAAAGCATTGGAGTAGTTGCCTGATTGCGGGACTCGGAATTGTGGGGTTTTTAGGGTCTTTGGCAGATACAGACCGAGCACAAGTGTTTTGTGTTTTGATGGGCTTCGGTTTCATCGGCTTGCTTCTTCAAGCCATTCGGCGGAGACTCAAATACAGCGATGAGATGCTGAAGAGAATACTTCAAATACAGGGGATACGTCTGATTCTATACGAGAAGGGAATTCTATCCGATACCGGAAAGCGAAGCTGGCTAGGCATTAAGTTGCTTGTCGGGAAAGAAACAGTAGCGCTTATGAGTTCCGTGCAAGTCTACCTGGCTATACCGAAGGCAGAATTGACAGACGAACAGCTTGCGCAGATTCGTGGCTGGATCCAAGCCGCAAAGAAATTAAGGCAAGAGGAAGAGAGACGAGAAGATCAAGAGTATATTTGCTGGGGAGAGGTCAAGAGGATGTGCTTCCTCGGGTTTATCCATTTGGGGAATCCGGTCCTTATGCTGTCTTTTTTACTGGTCTTGGCATTGATTGTTTTGGTTTTATTTCACAGTATGTCGGCTATGGTTTGGCGTGCACTGATGGGCGTTTCTCTGGGAATAATACTTCTTGATATTGTGATGATAGCGGAGAGGGCTCTGTATCGATGCATATGGTTCGTTGATGAAGAAAGAAGAAAGGATCCGAATGCACCGGACATGAAGCTCTATTGGGATAGATTTCTGAAAAAGGAAATTTCAGAAGCAAGCGCGAAGGAAGTACTTTTGAATTATGGCGACATCCGCACCATACGTTGTAAACACGGAAAGATTATCCTGTACGGCACCCGCCTGTTTGTGGTTCTGTATCGGAACAGCGGGCGGGGGCTCTGAGTAATAAGCAATGTCAAAGGAGATGCTCTGCCTCTCTCTGTTTCTGTCTTGGCATAAGACCGGAATTGTTCGAAAAAATGTGCAAGCCCGAAGCACAGTAAGAATCAAAAACCATATAAATAAGAAATAACAAACTCTTGATACTATCACCCGCAAGAATATCTTAAGATATGCGAGAAAAACGCAAGATATGTTTCTTGACAGCTGTCGGAAAGCCATGCTAGGTTAACATCGGCTAATAATTAGAGACATCTAATGACAGGAGTTAGAGACAGAGATGAGAAAGTATGGTTTAAAGGCGCTTGCCATTGCAACCGCAATGAGCATGGTCCTATCGAGCCCGCTGCAGGTCTTTGCAAAGAGACGGGCGAACACGGCGGGAAGCTGGAAGCAGAGCGGTGAAAACTGGTCCTTCTTGGATGAAAAGGGACAGAATGTCCTCGGCTGGATTTATGAAAACGGCAGCTGGTACTATGTAGACCCGAAGACGGGAACACTTCGCAGCGGCTGGCTTTACCTTGCGGACGGCAGTCAGTACTTCTTCAGCAACAAGCACGACGGCAGCTTCGGCAAGATGCTGACCGGTTGGAACTGGATTGACGGCAACTGCTACTACTTTGTGACCGAGGCGGATGAGCGCGAGGGTAAGCTGATCAAGGACGGCACGACGCCGGACGGCTATCGCGTGGACAAGGACGGCAAGTGGGTCGATGCGAGCGGCAACATTCAGAGCCGCACGGGTGAGGGCTATATCACCAAGAGCGCAAACGCAGGCAAGGGCGGCTCCGGCAGCGGAAAGTCGGGCGGAAAGTCTTCTTCCGGAAAGCGCGGCGGTTCGGGCGGCGGCGGAAGCCGCGGCGGCAGAAGGGGCGGCGGCTCCGGTGGTTCAAGCGGCGGCAGCTCCCACACGACGCCGGTAAAGCCGGTACAGCCCGAGGAGCAGAGTAAGCCGGCACAGCCCGAGGCACAGCCGGCAAGCCCGAGTAACCCCGCACAGCAGGGCGGGATCAACCCGGAGAATCCGGCAAACCCGGCAGTGAATCCCGCAAATCCGGCGGTAAGCCCGGAGGCACCCGAGCATCCGGTGGGTCCGGTGGAAGATGACAGACCGGGTAAGAATGCGGATGCTTCCAAGCCTGAAAGCGAGCAGCCGAAGAAGGAGCTGAAGAGCCGTATGGTGCATCTCGGTTTTGCGGACTTTGTGACGGTGGTATTCCGTCAGGGAACGCTTGCGGACCATGAGATCTATGTGGACGGCGTGAATGTCACCGAGGCAGTGCGGAAGGTGGACGATGCCGGCCGCGTGGTGAAGTGGGCTTCCACGGTGGCTTCTCCGAAGGAGCTGGTCGTGGTCAACAAGGCGGACGGCAGCACGGAGCAGACGCTTCGCCTGAATGCCGGTACCGCAAGCGAGACGGTCACGCCGGGCAATCCGGAGGATCAGCCGGATTACATTCTGTCCCGCGGGCGTGTCTCGAAGTTTGACTACCTGCTTGCACCGAAGGACAAGGAGGGCAGGGACCGCATACTCCCGGCAACGACGACCTTTGATCTTCTGCAGGAGAGAAAAGAGAACAGCGACGCAGTCACGACCCAGTTCTATGTGAAGGCTGTGGAGATCAACGCAGAGGGCAAGGGCGTTCAAAAGGACAACATTGTCATCAAGTTCAATGTCGAGAACGAGGAGCAGAAGAAGTGGTTTGAGGGCATTGACAGCCTGAAGATCATGAACAACGAGAACTGGCCGGTCAATCAGAACCCGACCTTCACGAAGGAAGTCAAGGATACGAAGCACGGCAAAAACGGCATCATCCAAATTCCGACGGGTCAGGATAACATGCGGAGCAGAGGCATCTACCGCGTGAACATTCACTCGAGCTATACGAACGAGACGGTCACGGTGCCGTTTGAACTGGTGAGCAGCGCAAAGTTCAGCTTAAAGCAGCGCGTTGAGACCGCAAACCCGAAGGCAGGCGAGCGCGTCCAGTTCAACGTGGAGGCGAGCGGCGGTGAGAGCTTCGGAAACGATCTGAAGATTGATTCCATGCGCGTCACATTAAAGAAGCCGAGCGGCAAGGTCGTTGAGCTCAAGTACATCGACGATTTCTTCAACTTCGGCGACCTCTTTGTCCTCTACGGAAAGAGCTCCAATGAGGAGAAGACGGTCAACACGGACGAGGTCGGTGTCTACACATTAACTCTCAAGTACTCGGGCTATCAGACGATTAAGAAAAAGTTTGAGGTTTACCCGGGTCAGTCCTTCTTAAAGGAAGAGGACAGCGAGACCGAGTTGAAGGCAAAGAAGAGCGCGAGAAGTAAGCCGGTCGAGATCGATGCGGTTTCGAGTGCAACGACGGGTTCCGTCTCCGGCAAGAAGAGCTCCGGCAGCAGCGGCGGCGGCCAGTATGTGGACGGCCGCATGGTCTTTGACTACGATCTCCTGACCAATGCGCTGATTCTCAATGAGATCGAGGCGCTGAACGAGGATGCGCGGGCGGTGGGGAAGCGCTACTTCGACACGACGGAGAGCGATTACATCTATAAGGACGGCGCGGAGAAGTTGTACCGCTTCACGGACTACATGGATGCCTACAAGGAGGCGCGCCTTGCGGGCGGCAAGAGCCTTAGCTTCAAGGAATATACGGACTCCCATGCGGCGGCAAGCTATGCTGGCCCGAACGAGGTGCAGAATGTCCTTGAGGACGGCAGCCTCGGCGCACTGACGAGCTTTAAGCTCTATAAGGGCGACAAGGTTCCGGACTTTAGCGGCACGACAGCGGTCGCGGGCAATGACTTTGTGCTGCACACGGATGACAGCGCTTACCTCGAGGCAATCCGCGGTCTCTATGTGGACGGCGAGAGCCGTAACCTCATGGACGCTTACGAAAAGCAGTACGTGCTGGACAAAGCGGCGGGCACGCTGACCGTGAAGCGCGGCGCATTTAACTTCTACAACACGCCGGAGGTCGGCGAGCACAAGCTGAAGATTGATGCGGGGCAGAAGTACAGAGCGGCGGAACTGAAACTTACCTATACGGCTGCGGAGGCGTTGCCGACCCTTGCGCTGCAGGGCGAGGCAAAGCAGAACGCGGATGTCACAGTGAACGTAGAAGGTCTCAGCGCGGAGAGACTGGCGGCAAAGCTCGCGAAGGTGGAACTCAGCAATTCGGAAGAGAGCGGTCTCAGAAGACTCATGACGGCAACGGAGGGCGGCACGAGTTCCGACGATTACTATGAGCTCTCCGGCACACAGCTCATTCTGAAGGGCGGACTCTTTAAGACTACCGGCAATTACTCGCTCTATCTTAAGTTTACGGATGCCAAGATACCGGTGAAGGTAGACTTTACGGTCGCGGCAGCAGAGGCAACGCCCGAGCAGCCCACGGTTGAGGAGAAGGCAGCGCCGACAAGCGCAACGCTTGAGAAGGAAGAGAGCCTCCTCAGCAGCAATTGGCTTCTTCGCTTCGAGGGACTCTCGGCGGATGAGCTTGAGAGCTATCTTTCGAAGATCACGGAGCTCAGCGTAAACGGTACGGCCTACGAGCGTAAGAGCTACAGCTACGGTCTCGGGAACAGCGAGTACGGCTTCCATAAGGACAGCTACGGCAGAAACGACGGCCTCAAGTTTGCGATCGGGGCTTTGGCGGCGGGCGAAAACCGCATCGTCGTGAAGGCCGAGGGCTACGCAGAGAAGGAATTTGCGGTGCAAAACGGAAGCGCTGCACCGGCCGAAACGGCAAAGAAGAAAGCGCCGACGGCTGCTCAGGCAGAGAAGGTTACGCCGCGTCAGGGCTATGACAGCGGCACGAAGGAGGTCTATGATCTCACCTTCACGGGACTCGATGCGGATGCCCTGGATACCTACCTTCGCGCCAAGATTACGAAGCTCACGGTGAACGGAAAGCGTTATACGGAAGCGCAGAGCAAGAGCTATCTCTTCTCGATGGACGATAAGTATGCGACGCTCTTTGACAGAACTTACAAGAAGAACGGCGTGCGTCTCTCGGCGAACGGCTTTACCGAGGCAAGCAATGAAGTAGTTCTTGAGGTAGAGGGGTACGAGCCCTTCCGCTTCACGGTGGAGCGCGCTTCCGCGGAGGAGAGTGAAAACGAGGCGACAGCGGGCAAGGCGGTGCCGACCGGCGCGGTGCTTGAGAAAGTGATTCCGCGTCAGGGCTATGACATCGGCTCGAAACCCGCGTATGCGCTCAGCTTTGAAGGTCTCGAGGATGAAGCACTCGACACCTGGCTTCGAAGCAATGACTTGGAAGTTTCGGTGAACGGCAAGAAACTGAGCTCGGTTCATTCGAATTACATCCACCTGTATGACGATCGCTTTGCCTTTAGTTTGAAGCGTTATCGCCGCGCGGGCCTCACGCTGAGCGGAAATCTCTTTGAGAGCGGCAGCAATGAGGTGACGGTGAAAGCCGGCGGATATCAGGTCGGCAGCTTCACGCTTACGGTAGAATAAGGAAATCAGCAATGGCAGAAGGGGCGGCGCAAAAACGCGCTGCCCCTTCTTTGCTTGTTAGAAAGTCCGGAATATGAGATGATAGAGCTATCAGAACAGACGGCGTCGGAGGGAAGAACATGCAGAATAAAGAGGAAGAGGGGAAGCAACTGCTGGGCAGTAAGGCGTGGCAATTGCTCCGCAGGCGTGCACTGGGTTACGCCGTGCCTGCTTTTTTTGTCCTGGACCGGAATTTCTTTTTTCGCTTTCTGGGCGAGCGCCGGGCGCGCTATGAAGAGCTGCTTCGGCATCCCGATGCGGAGACGGGAGAAGCGATTTCGGCGCTGCTCGCGGACTGTGAGTTTACGGCGGAAGATGCCGCCGAGCTCATTGCGAAACTCTCGACCGCTGTGCCGCGGGCAGAGCGGTTTGCGGTGCGGAGCAGCCTGATTTTGCGCGGGGAAGAGCGCCACAGCTTTGAGGGAATTTTTCAGAGTTATATGCATGTGCCGTGCGGCGAGGAGATTCTCACGGCGGTGAAGAACTGCTATCTCTCCTGTTTCTCGGCGCGCGCGACCGGCTATATGTTGCGCTACGGTCTTTTTGACGAGGACATGGCGGTCGCCGTGATTCTCCAGGAGATGATTGCGACGGTGCGGAATTTTGTGGTCTATACGACCAACCCGGACAGCGGAGACCCGGAAGAACTGCTTGTCGTCTATGATGATGCCGTAGGGCAGCAGCGGATGGTGCTGAGCAGAACGGGCGAAATACGCAGGAGTACGGTATCCGGCGCGCCGGATGAGGCGGATGAGGTTTTATTTGTGCGCCTTGCCACGCTCGCGGGAGAACTTGAGAGAGACAATGTGCCCACAACCGCGCGGCGGTTTGAATTCGTCGAGGGAAAGAGCGGCAGTCTCTGGCTGGTCCAGGAGAGTGAGATGGCCGTATACCGTCACCTGGATAAGCGGGAGCCGCATTTCTATCTGGAGGCTGCCGCGCGGGACGCTAGGGCGGGCGCATTGCTCACACCGCTCGGCTTTGATTTGTTACAGGGCCTATATCAGAAGGCGCGTTGCAAAACCGTGCTGTTTGAAGGGCGGCTCTATATGCGCCGCGAGGGCAATGTAGAGGAGGGCGGAGAGAATTCGCAGGCGGCAGAGCTTCTGCAGCGACTGCCGCAGCACTATGCAATCTCACGTTATTTGCAACAGGCGGAGCAGGAGAAGCAGCCTGAGGAGAAAGCGGATGTCACTGCCGCGGAGCGCTGGCAGGCCATAGAGACCGCGAGCGCCGCGCTCGGCGAACTCGGGCGGCTTGCGGCAGAGGCGGAGGAGAGCGCAAAGCGTTGCTATGCGGCGCTGCTTGGCGAACTGAAGACGCGGCAGACAGAGCATCCCGAGGGGCTTTTACACGCGGCACTTATGACACAGGGCGGTATGAAGAGCGCAGCTTTTGTGCAGGCACTCAGTGCCCTGCTCCGCACCGTGCAGGAGAGCAGCGATTTGCGCGGACTCTTTGCGGCGCACACGGCGCAGGAGTTGGAGGGCATTTGCTGGCGGCTTCGCGCGGAGGAGGGGAAAGCACAGCGCGAGCGCAGTGTCTTTGCGACCGAGCTGTATCGCTTTCTGGAACAGTTCGGCGCCTACGGTGCGGCCGATTATGTGTTGGAGCGGGAGAGTCTCCGGCAGAATCCGCAGCCGCTCTTTCGCTTTCTGAAGCGCTACGCCGACGCAAAACCGGTGCAAATCCGCACGGAACAGCGGGAAGTCAGCGAGCAGGCGCAGGAAGAACTGATGCGACAGCTCGGTTTCTTCGGCGGCCTCTGGGGAAAGCGGCTTTTGCAGGAACTGGTCTTTTTCCTCCGCGCCCGCGAAAATCTGGATTTTCTCGCGCAGCGGCGTGTGGATGGTCTTCGCCGCAAAGTCGTGCGTCTCGGGGAACAGCTGGTGCGACAGGGAGAACTCGCGGAGGCGCAGGATCTGTTCTACCTTCACCGCGAGGAATTGGGGCGCGCGTTTGCGGGAGAGATAGAGCGGGCGGCCTTTTTCCGGAGTCTGCAGCCCCGGATGAACGAGAGAAAGCGCGAGCAGGAGCGGAATGCCGCGCTGCCGCATTACCGGGAGCTCTGCTGCTTCGGTTTGCTCGCGCGGGAAAATATGACCGTGATACGGCGGGAGGCCAAGGCGGGGGCGGAGACAGAGCGTGTGCCGGTCGAGGCGGGCGGTGCCATCGCCGAGGGAGAGGCGGGTTTCTTTGACGGAGAGACCCTGCCGCGCCGCAGCGGAACCGTATTGTTTGCGGAACGCTTTTCGGAGCGGCTCATGCCGCTCTTTGCCGTGAGCCGGGGGCTGGTCCTCGGAGAAGGCAGCATCTGGTCTCACGAGGCCGTGCTTGCGCGCGAGCTCGGAATCCTTACGCTGCTCGGCCTGCCGAATCTGTTTGACCATGTGCGCGAGGGCGAGTGGGTGCGCGCCGACGGCAGACGCGGAATCCTGGAGCGCTTCTCCGAGGGGGAAGCCGAGAACATTGAGGAAGTGGAAGTTTGAGAGAAATGAAAAGAAAGCGCGTGCCGGTCGTAACTCACGACCGGCACGCGCTTTTCGCTGTCCGTAGACGAAAAATCAGGCTAAGCGGACAAAAAGAGTTGGTGCTAGCTCCAGAGTTCGGGGTAGGGAGTTGTCCTATGGAGTTCATTCCATACGATTGCATCACCCCACATCGGGATTGAACTCTCCACCTTTTTCTGTTGCGAGAGTCTTTTGTATATCTCTGCAATACTTCCATACGAAGGCGCATAAAGAAGCCACCGGGACCATAAATCCCGGTGGTATTTTCTTAGCCAGCAAATACCTCGCACTAATAATTTTGTGAATATTCATAAAAAACTGTTGACAGAACATTTCAATTGAGTTAGAATGAGTTCACAAAAAAATGAACATTCACAAATACAGCAAGAAGGGAAGCGATAATATGGCAAACAAAAGTGTTTCGGCGATGAAGAACATCCAGGATATCTGTTCTAGCTTACGGAGCAAATACTATGGGGATAGTGCAACTGCGAAGGATTATAAGGATTCTTTTGTGATAAACAACGCAATTCAGATATTCCCGATAGATGCAATGCAGGCATTGATGGATGAAACGATTTCGGAAAAGGACAAGGCCGAGGTTAAGGTAAGCAAGAGTATCAATTTTAGATCTGATTGTTATACGAAATTAACAGATATTTCAAAAATGCTTGAAATTCCTGAAGCAGAGGTGCTCAGAAGAATACTTTACTATTCGCTTGAGAGTAATGATAGCAATATATCACAACAGGAGATTCAACTGTCATCTCTGAAAGGTAAGGTAGCTCTTCTTAAAACGCAAATGGAAGCAAGCATGGTAACGCTTAATGAAATCATGAATGAGATTGCTCAGTTAGAAGCTAAGGAGGATTAAATGGAAGAACAGTTCATTACGGAAGAACAAATACTGGACGAGGTACTTTCGGATTGGTTTCCGAATGCAACAACCGATGAAGAGCTTGAATATGAGCTCGATTGCTGGAACAACGATTAAATCAAAGGAGGAACGAACAAATGATTAATCCTATTTGCTTAACAGACAAGGATGTGCGCAGGCTGGCACGCAAGCCGCTTGGAACTAATGGCAAGTCAGTGAAGATTACTTCGCAGGAGATTGATGACTACAAAGGAATCATTGACTCACTGCTGCTCTGCGACTGTCGCAGAACCTTTGCAGAAAAGATATGCAGAGCCAACAAGGTTTATTGATTTAGGAAGGAGCCGGGATGACCGGCTCCTATATCAAGGAGGTCTTAATATGAAAGCATTTATTATAAAAGCAGACGGAGAATGTTCCCTTACAGAAATTGAAAAAGGATACAAGATCACAAATGAAATCGTAGGCGGAGATTCAGAATACGCCTCTCTTACTACCAAATTATCACTATGCTGTAATAATATGGGGAAGGCGTATCACCTTCCATTAAACGAGAAGGCAACTCTGATTATGAGAAGTTATCTTTCTACTGAGGATTGGATTGCCGGTGACGCTGTTATATATGGAATTGATGAGATGGGTGATTCATGCAGTTTATTGGATGAACAGATTTCAGAAATTAAGAAGATTGTGGAGGGATAGGATTATGGAAGAGATTAGTATCTTGGAATATTCAGCTTGCGGTAACAAACAGTCCGCACAGAAGCTTAAATTCAGAGGAAATCATGACTTGAGGGTTGTATTTGCTCTAAAGAAGATGATTGAGAAAACTCCCTGGGATTTAATATCTGTCAGAGATATCCCCTACCATTCGCTGAAACAGCTTGAACCGGTAATGCAGTCTATGGGCTATCGTATGTTTATTGATCCGACCTGGAAGTCGGTCTCTCAGAAATGGAGATATACCTGCCTGTCAGTTTTATTTGTGAAGAATAAAATTCGCTTTTCTCAGATAGCAGGAAACTTTGGATTTGACACAGTGCTTCGGTATGTATGCGGTTTTTTCAAATTTAATGGACACGACATATATTTCCGCACATCCCATATACCTTGTGTGGATGATACGCGTTCTCAATTATCGAGGCAGATAGAGCGCAAGGAAAATATGCTTGGGGCCGATATCGAATTCCAGAAAGAACATCAGAAAGATTTTGCAATATGCTCAGGTGATTACAACGGTTCTTCTGATGAAGAAGATTGCTATTGCAGGGAGTTGTTTGATGAATTCACATTCTCCGATCTGATATCAGAGAGAACTTATGAAGAGCAGAGATTAGATCATGTATATGTTTCGGACGGATTTACAAAAGAAAACGGGATATCTGTAGACGCTAAGGTGCTCGATGATTATTATATGCGTTTCAGTGATCATAAAATGATTTCAATCACATTGAAAGCGAGCTGAGTAAAATGAGAATTCTTATTGATGATAAGGAAGTGGAAGAGCGGGCATATCCGCTTCCTTGGTATTCCGATGCAACGTGTTTTAATTTTAAGTGTCCAGGCAGGCAGCTCTCCCCGGATATATTGGGGGATATAAAAAGACCATCATACGTTGAAACACTTGTAATCGCGTGTGATTTAGAAGATTATAGCTTCATCGGAAGGATGAAGAATCTTACCCAGCTTTACATATATTCCGGAAATAATATAAATGATCTTGCCTTCCTGGAAACGCTTGTAAAGTTAGGCTAAGCGGACAAAAAGAGTTGGTGCTAGCTCCAGAGTTCGGGGTAGGGAGAT
>ERZ773203.1375-NODE-1375-length-12428-cov-16.728118_pt1 | contig 12428 bp, 6 predicted proteins | sample MGYA00580529_ERZ773203 | MGnify/ENA primary metagenome ERZ773203 (study PRJEB29015, sample SAMEA2738176) | human oral metagenome | biome: human oral; feature: human-associated habitat; material: saliva | place: China | collected 2177 ... | reverse complement strand
CATTTTCTCAAGCTACTGTAGTAGATACAACGGGGGCTGGGGATAGCTTCCATGGTGCTTTTTTGTATATGCTTACAAAAACACTTTGCAAAATAGCAGATGGTACTAACACATCAACTATGAATGAAACGAGCCAGTCCTTAAATGCTATCGATTTACTCCATAGTTGTGCGCACGAGGACTTAGAAAAAGCGGCTACTTTTGCTTCTGCTGTAGCAGCTCTTAATACGCAAGGAATTGGCGGCCGCAGTCCATTGCCGAGTTTAGAAGATATCAAGGCGCTTATAGGATAGGATTATGGTTATGTGGAAAAATACTTCAAAAAATCAAGTTCAGCAATATATGCAACATAATCCTTATCGTCTATTAGCTCTTAGCTTTTTGGCTGTTATGACTATAGGGACGATATTGCTCATGTTGCCCCTATCAAATGCTCAAGGCCATAGTACAGCGCTTGTAGATGCAGCTTTTACCGCAGTATCTTGCGTTTCTGTAACAGGATTGGCGACAGTAGATACCTATTATCATTGGTCCTTGTTTGGCAAAATCGTCATGGTAATCCTTATCCAATTAGGTGGTTTGGGGATTGTTTCCTTTACCACTATTATCGCTCTAGTATTAGGGCGACGGGTAGGTCTAAAAAATCGCGTGCTTTTATCTGAGGATGTAGGGCAAGATGGAATGAAAGGGCTTTTACACATTACGAAAAAGCTAACTATTTATACCTTTTGTGCCGAAATTATTGGTGGTATTCTCTATACCATTCAGCTATATCCTTATATTGGTGATGCTGCATTATATACGGGAATCATGCAATCCATCTCGACCTTTTGTAATGCAGGCTTCGTATTTTTTGATAATGATCTACCTTATGCCATGGTGGGCGATGTATTATTTAATATAAATACAATGGCCCTTATTGTAATAGGTGGTTTCGGATATCTCGCAACCTTTGATATTTGGTCGCATCGCAAGCTACGACGTTTTGTAGATTTAAAACTACACACAAAAATAATGTTAGTTGGCACAACGGTGCTCATCCTTTTAGGGACTATTATTTTCTTGGGAGTTGAGTGGGCGAATCCCAAAACTTTTGGTCCTTTACCTATATGGAATAAGGTCATGGCTGCTCTATTTCAATCGATTACCCCTCGTACGGCAGGTCTTGCAACTGTAGATTATAATGATTTACATCCCATAACTCTGTTTATTACCATCATTTTTATGTTTATTGGGGCAGGTCCTAACTCTACAGGGGGCGGTGTTAAGATTAGTACTATTGCCGTCGCTTTTCTAGCAGCGCGTACATTATTTAATAACCGTCCTGATACAGAGGTTTTTGAACGTCGTATTTCGTTGATTACTGTACTTAAGGCAAATGGGATAATCTTTTTATCTATCCTTTTTGTTTTATTTGCTACTTGTTATTTGGCTTGGGATGAGCCATATGACTTTATTCGACTGCTTTTTGAGGTAACTTCTGCCTTTGGGACCGTAGGTCTTACAACGGGTATTACACCTGATTTATCTGAAAGTAGTAAATGGGTGTTGATGCTTGTCATGTTTACAGGTCGTGTAGGGGTTATGACTGTTATTGGTACTTGGGCGCTAAGAACGGCACCGACTAAACCAATTAGCTATGCCGAAGAGCGTGTATTGTTATAAAATAGATTAGATTGAATATAAAAGGGGGCATATATGAAACATAAAACGATAGCAGTAATAGGTCTTGGTCAATTTGGTGGCACTGTTGCCAAGATGTTAGCTTCCATGGATCATGAGGTATTAGGTGTAGATATTGATCCAGAAGTTGTACAGAAAATTTCGCCATTTATAACACATGCTATAGTTGCAGATACAACCGATGAAGAGGCAATCAAAGAATTGGCCCTAAGCCAGTTTGATATGGTTATTGTGGCTATAGGTGGAAATCTTCAAGCTAATTTAATGACAGCTATGCTTCTTAAAGAATTAGATGCACCTAAAATTGTGGCTAAGGCTGAAAATAATATACAAGGCAAAATGCTTCATAAAATAGGTGTAGATCAAGTGATTTACCCTGAATACGATATGGCATTACGCCTTGTACAGTTTTTAACTAGAGACCATGTGATGGATTATTTACAACTATCTAAAAATATTAGTCTCATAGAAATTAAGGTGCCAAAATTCTTGGTGGGGTCTAACTTAAAGGATTCTAATTTGCGTGAGAAATATAATCTTAATGCAGTAGGCATAAGACGCGGTGAGGATTTAGAAGTTCCACCAAACCCAATTACCATTCTTGGCGAAGATGATAAATTATTAGTTATTGGGAATAATTCTGATTTAGATGCATTAACAGTGTAGTAAGTATACGAAACAGATATAATTATATCGAAAAATTATGATACAATAGGAATAGAATTCAGTATAGGCCGTACGTATTCGTATGGCCTTTTTAGATAGAAAAGAAGGTTATTATGACAGAGGAACAATATATAACGGCTCTCAAAAACAATCCCCATGGCGTACGCAATATCCCTAATCCTACAGAGGAAATGCAGTTAGTCTGTGTGGAACAGAATGGGATGTTATTACAGTACATTAAAAATCCTACTGATCGAGTGATTGAAACTGCGTTAGCACAGTCGCCACGGGCCATTCAATATGTGGACAATCCAAGTGACGAATTATTGATTTCATTAGTCAAACAAGATTGGGCGGTACTTGAGTATATTCAACATCCGTCAGATGAAGTGGTTCGCATTGCCTTAGACCAATCGGGCTGGGCCATTCGATATATTACAAATCCATCAGAGGAATTACAGTTAAGGGCTGTAGAAACACAATATGATGCATTGCAATATATTGCCAATCCATCAGAACAGGTTCAAATGGCAGCTGTAAAATCTAATTATTTAGCATTGCGTTATATCCAGAATCCTACATTGGACATTTTGAAAGCCGCCGTGTTACAAGACCCGCAGGCTATGCGTCAAATTACGAACCTAGATTTAGATACAGTGGTAGAGCTATTGAAGGTTTCTACATTGATACTTGGGTATGTACCAAAACAACTAGGCTTAACTGTCGATATGGTTCGACAAATTATAACTGAAATGATTGCAAATCCTAATGTAGAAGATCGCTATGTGCGAGAACTCGTAAGTAATCCTGCAATAGGCGGACGTCAATCAACATGGCCCATCGATATATTGTCATTAGTTGATGTATACGGATCTATGGAGGCAAAGAAAATTGCTATCGACCAGTATTTACTATATTAATTAAGAAGGAGTCATAATGAATTTTACAGATACAATGGCTAGTGTGGAATTAGTGCTAGCTGCTAATCAAGTACCTTTGCTCGTTGGTGAAACGGGGATTGGTAAAACATCGCTAGCAGCGCGTGTAGCAGAGGTTCATGATTGGGAACTCGTCACCATTGATGGCAATCTTTTAAAAGAAGGGGAAATAGGGGGATTGCCAACGGTAGAAACGGTTTCACATAAAGATAGTGACGGTACAGTTAAAGAGATTAAAACCACCGTGTATGCCGTGCATCATACCTTGGAACATGTGTCACGAGCTGTTGATGCAGGTAAACGTGTATTGTTGTTTATCGATGAGATTAATCGTGCAGAGCATGCGGTACAACAAGAATTAATGAATTTGATTTTAAATCGAGAAATTAATGGATTTGCTTTGAGTGATGATGTGCGTATCATTGCGGCTATGAACCCAGAGGATTCCTTTGACTACCAAACGATTGATATGGACCCAGCCCAACAAAACCGTTTCGTATGGCTTTATATGGAAGCGGATTATATGCAGTGGATTGACTGGGCTATTTCTGCAGGCATTGAAGATAAGGTGGTGGAATTTATCTCCTCTTATCCAGATTATTTAAATCAACGTCATGAAGATGATATCGATGCAACACCGCGTTCCTTTGAACGGATATCTCATATTTATGGTATCTATAAGGAAGGTGGTTATAGCCGCGATGTATTCCAAAATGTTATCCGTGGTAATGTGGGTAAACTTATTGCGGAGGCCTTTGTTAATTTCGTTGAAACGGAACAAGAACCATTGATTTCATTTGATGATGTATTAGAGGCAGTGCATAAGCCTGGTGCTATTATGTCCTTGCAAGAACGTGTCAATGGTGAAAGTCCTACTCGCCTCTATGTTTCTGCGAAAAATATGTTGTATCGTTTGAATCACAATAGTAATGCAGAAGAAGTTCATCACTTTATCGAGTTTATTACATTGTATCCTGGTGATTTGCGTATTGCTGTTATGAAAGATTTACGCAACACATATGCTCATGTGTATAGCTATGCTATTGAGGATAATCTTTTTATTGAAACGTTTTTTGAAGCCAATCGTTAATTGTGAAAGTCATATGACAGGTAAAAATTATGAATCGAAATTTAGATAAAGACGATATTCGGGATGCGTCTGACCTGCTCACTCATATAGACGGATGGGAGAAGACGGGACGCTACGATGAAGAGGCTATCAAGGAACTCGATAGATGGCATAGAAAGCGTAATCAGATTGCTCGTGATGCGGATGCGTTGTATGAACAATTATACGCGCGTTATCAAGCGTATGTAGATGAACATCCAGTGCATAAACAACAGGCAGAAGATATTGCTGTAGATATGGTAAATCACAATATGTCGGATAGTCATATTGGCACGATAGGCAAGGGATTAACGGAACTGTATGAGGGCGAAGGCACAGATCTCGATGTGTTGACACAACATGTACTAGCCGATGGATATGAACAGCATTTATGGCATATCTTGCATGATGTAAATAGTTTATTGCTTGACGAGGATCAATTCTTTGGCTATTTTTATCTACAAATGACGCATCGTGTACGCTTAGACATGACCAGCGCTTTTGGTGTTAATCTCAAACACGGTGGCTATGTGCTATACGTGAATCCTTTCATTATGTTACGACAACCGCCGGATGTTATGAAAGATGGTATTAAGCGAGAAATATTACATGTTATATCCGCTCATTTGATGCGGGTCAAAGAACTTAGTCAACGATTTAATAAAAAAGCTGTTCACATGGCCATGGACATGGTTGTAAACGATTATTTAGAACATGTAGACCGCGATGCTATAACCGTTGCCAATGTAAATGCGAGATATGGACTTTTACTAAAGCGATTCCGCACATTGGAGTACTACGCAAAGGCCATTGATAAAGCGATGCAGGAAAAACCAGATCTTTTTATAGCTGTCGAGGATTCTAGTCAAATCATAGCAATGGAGTTTAATGCTGATTCAAGCCATGATATATGGGATGAGTCTGATTCTATCGATACAGAGACCATGGATAAAATTACAGAACGCTATATCAACGAAGCATTAAAAGGAGATATGGAAGGGTATGTAAAAAGTCTTATCGATACATTCCAAAAGACTCGACGTTCCTTACCTTGGTATTTTTATCTTAAAAAATTAATGGGCAAGGTGGCTAGCGGACATAAAAAAACGACGATGCGTCGCAATCGTCGTCAGCCGGAACGTTTGGAATTGTCTGGCACATTACGCCAACATAAGGCGAATGTGTGGGTAGCCCTCGATATGAGCGGTAGCATTACAGATGCAGAATTTACCAATGCTTTAGAACAAGTATTACAAATTGTTCATACCTATAATCATCGTATTACCATTGTAGAATGTGATAACGAAGTACGTCGTACCTACACAATGGAAACTGTGAAAGACGTAAAACCACGACTCGATGTGCGTGGCTCAACAGCCTTTTCTCCCGTATTTTCTCTAGCTAATCAACATCATGTAGATTTACTCGTGTACTTTACGGATGGCAAAGGCGAAGACCGGCTTCGCGAAGCGCCAAAAGGATACAAAGTACTTTGGGTCCTTACGGGCTCTGAACCTAAACTATCCTTGCATAATCCGCACGGCATAGTTCGTGAAATGGGCTATGTAGCCGTTGACGAAACACAAGACATTGACGAATTCGTGAGAATGAGCAGTCGGTCGGGGTTTTCCATGGCGAATCAAGAGTAATAGCAGTAGAAGCGGAATCAATAGCCTCTATCCGCCTCCACCGGCCGGGTCTGACTACGCCCTTCGGGCTTCGCAGGGCCAAAGTCGGCTGATAGAGGCTATTGATTCCTTTCTCCCGTGTTATATAGGGAGAAGAAAAAGGACGCGATTGCGTCCTTTTTATGGATTGAGGCCAAAGTCAGATTTTGAAAGCCATCGAGCCCCTCTGAACGTCTTATTAATTTAGTCCATTAAGATTGTTAAGCAGCTGATTACTTCGGGCATAATAAAGAAAGGGGCAAAGTCGACTGATAGAGGCTATTGATTCCTTTCTCCCGTGTTATATGGGGGAGAAGAAAGGGGCTGTTTTGTTACAGCCCCTTCTTTTATGAAGAGGATTTTATAATAAAAGCATAAGTAAATCTTATCAAAATAATAATATAAAGCAATCTTAATATATTTTACTCAGAAGTGCGATGAGTTTCCTTTATTTAATAGATGTTGTTCTTGATTTTGATATTCAGAATTGATAAGATTGACCCAAGTATTAACTATAAGTGTTTTTAATGGATTATTTTAAGTTTATTTAGGGGAATGTTATGAACAAAATTTTTAAAGTGGTTTGGAATGAAAAAAAAGGATGCAATGTAGTTACATCTGAGAAGGGGAAAAATACATGTCGTTTTCGAGGGTCTGCTAGATTAGCGGCAATGGCTATATTAGGTTTAACTGTAATCACTAGTGGTGTGAATACCGCTAGTGCAGAAGGGGCGACTACTACAGTTGGTACAATTGAAGTTAATACCACAAATAATCTTACATATGTCGGCGGTATTTTACTGCCTGGTACAAGTTTAACAGCTATGGATTCTAAAACATATTCAATTTCTGGTACAATTGCAAACCCTACAAGTATGGCATTTAATGGGAATACGAATACGACTGCTTATATATATGCAAATGGTCAGTTAGTTCCAGATACATCCTTTGTCGCAAATGGTACAGAGCAAGCAACATCTACTCGTAATATTACTAAAATGTGGAATGATAGTGGCACTGTTGATGGTAATGGAAACTATATTAATTCTACAAGTCCAGTTAGAAAAGCTGCTCAAATTTCTCCAGTAGAAACTAAACAAACCGTAATTTCCTCACCTGGTAAAGCGCAGAAAGGTACAATAAAGACAGAGGTTCTTGGCACAAAAACAACAACTACTACGGGTAAAACTGTAACTATTAGTAAATTGTCAGACAATTTAGCATTTGCAAATATTGGAGGCCTTGCTGAAGGTGGTGCAAGTACTATGGCATCTTATGATTTAATGCTTGATGATATCACTCAAGCTGCATTAAATGAACATGCTAAAGCTATCAACACTTTAACAGAGCTTGCAGTAGATGCTCAAAATGATAAGCAAACAGCTTTTGTAGATGCTAATGGTAATAAAGTTGTAAAAACAACTGACTCTACTGGTACAACAGAGGGGTATTATTTAGAAAGTGATATCGATACTGCTACAGGTAAGGCAAGAGTTGGTGCCAGTACAGTAGCTCATACAGATATTCATGTAAGTCTATTGGATGCATCTGGATCTACGACTACTCCTACAAAATTGAGTAACGTTGCTGATGGCACAGTTGCTGCTAATAGTAAAGAGGCAGTCAATGGTGGTCAATTGTTTGATGTAAAAACGACAGCAGAAGCTGCCAATACTGCAGTTACTACCAAAGGGATCAAATTCGATGGTGATACAGGTACAACTATCACTCGCAAACTAGACGAAACATTAAATATCAAAGGGAATACAGCAACTAGTGCAGTATTAACAGATGGTAACATTGGTGTAGTTTCTGATGGTACAGATACATTGTTAGTTAAATTAGCACAAAAGATTAATCTTGGTACAGCTGGCTCTGTTACAATGGGCAACACCGTAATTAGCAATGCTGGTCTAACCTCAAAAGATGCGGCTGGTAACACAACAGTTGTCAATGGTTCTGGTGTATCTTTCAAAGATAGCACTAATACTGCAACTGGTCCTAGCATTACAAAAGATGGTATTAATGCGGGGAATAAAACAGTTAGCAATGTAGCCACAGCCGTTAATAATACAGATGCAGTTAATAAAGCGCAATTAGACGCAGCCATTGCAGCAATCCCTACAACTGGAGGGGCGACTACACTTAAGACAGCTGCAGATAACAGTACGACAGGAACCGTAGCATTAGCCACCCAATCTCTTACCGTTAATGGTACTGCTAATTATGTAACAACAACTGCAAATGGTAATGCCATTACCGTTGATTTAGCACAATCTGTAAAAGATAAAATCAATACAGCCGCTACTGTAGCTGGCAATGGCAAAGATGGTCGCGATGGTTCTAATGGTACAGCTGGCGCATCCATCACTGGACTAACAGGTAAAGATGGATTAAATGGTAAAGATTTAACGAATAAAACGAATGCTATTCGTAATGGTGAAGCTGGTATTATTGTGTACACAAATGATGCTGGTGAGCGTTTAGTAAAAGCTAATGATGGCAACTACTACAAAGCGGCTGAGGTAAATGCAGACGGTACAACTGTAGCAGGTGCAACGGCTGTAACTAACCCAGTAGCCAGCCTTGTAAATCCAGATGGTACAACAACTGGTGGTACAACTAAACTAACTAACGTTGCTAATGGTACAGTTGCTGCTAATAGTAAAGATGCAGTCAATGGTGGTCAATTATTTGATGTAAAGCAAAATATTACTAATTTGACTAATACTGTTAATAGTGGATTGACTTTTAAAGGAGATACTGGCACACAATTCAACCGTGCATTAGGTACGACTGTTAATGTAGTTGGTGGTACAACTGGTAATGGCACAACCAACAATGTTGTGGTAACTGCAAATGGTACAGATACATTAACTGTTAAATTAGCTGAAAATATTGATCTTGGCACTAATGGTTCTGTTACAACTGGTAAGACTAAAATCAGCAATGCTGGTCTCACATCTAAAGATGCTGCTGGTAATACAACTGTAGTAAATGGTTCTGGTCTATCTTTCACCGACAACACGGGTGCTGCTACTGGTCCTAGCATTACAAAAGACGGTATCAATGCGGGTAATAAAACAATTAGCAATGTAGCCACAGCCGTTAATGGTACAGAGGCCGTTAATAAAGCGCAATTAGATGCGGCCATTGCAGCAATCCCTACAACTGGAGGGGCGACTACACTTAAGACAGCAGCAGATAACAGTACGACAGGAACCGTAGCATTAGCCACCCAATCTCTTGCCGTTAATGGTACTGCTAACTATGTAACAACAACGGCAAGTGGCAATGCTATTACCGTTGATTTAGCACAATCCATAAAAGATAAAATCAATACATCCGCTACTGTAGCTGGCAATGGCAAAGATGGTCGTGATGGTTCTAATGGTACAGCTGGAGCATCCATCACTGGACCAACAGGTAAAGATGGATTAAATGGTAAAGATTTAACGGATAAAACGAATGCTATTCGTAATGGTGAAGCTGGCATTATCGTGTACACAAATGATGCTGGCGAGCGTTTAGTAAAAGCTAATGATGGCAACTACTACAAAGCGGCTGATGTAAATGCAGATGGCACAACTGTAGCAGGTGCAACTGCGGTAACTAACCCAGTAGCAAGTCTCGTAAATCCTGACGGTACAACAACTGGGGCTACAACTAAATTAACTAATGTTGCTAATGGCACAGTTGCTGCTAATAGTAAAGAGGCAGTCAATGGTGGTCAATTATTTGATGTAAAAACAACAGCAGAAGCTGCCAATACTGCAGTTACTACAAAAGGGATCAAATTCGATGGTGATACAGGTACAACTATCACTCGCAAACTAGACGAAACATTAAATATCAAAGGGAATACAGCAACTAGTGCAGTATTAACAGATGGTAACATTGGTGTAGTTTCTGATGGTACAGATACATTGTTAGTTAAATTAGCACAAAAGATTAATCTTGGTACAGCTGGCTCTGTTACAATGGGCAACACCGTAATTAGCAATGCTGGTCTAACCTCAAAAGATGCGGCTGGTAACACAACAGTTGTCAATGGTTCTGGTGTATCTTTCAAAGATAGCACTAATACTGCAACTGGTCCTAGCATTACAAAAGATGGTATTAATGCGGGGAATAAAACAGTTAGCAATGTAGCCACAGCCGTTAATAATACAGATGCAGTTAATAAAGCGCAATTAGACGCAGCCATTGCAGCAATCCCTACAACTGGAGGGGCGACTACACTTAAGACAGCTGCAGATAACAGTACGACAGGAACCGTAGCATTAGCCACCCAATCTCTTACCGTTAATGGTACTGCTAATTATGTAACAACAACTGCAAATGGTAATGCCATTACCGTTGATTTAGCACAATCTGTAAAAGATAAAATCAATACAGCCGCTACTGTAGCTGGCAATGGCAAAGATGGTCGCGATGGTTCTAATGGTACAGCTGGCGCATCCATCACTGGACTAACAGGTAAAGATGGATTAAATGGTAAAGATTTAACGAATAAAACGAATGCTATTCGTAATGGTGAAGCTGGTATTATTGTGTACACAAATGATGCTGGTGAGCGTTTAGTAAAAGCTAATGATGGCAACTACTACAAAGCGGCTGAGGTAAATGCAGACGGTACAACTGTAGCAGGTGCAACGGCTGTAACTAACCCAGTAGCCAGCCTTGTAAATCCAGATGGTACAACAACTGGTGGTACAACTAAACTAACTAACGTTGCTAATGGTACAGTTGCTGCTAATAGTAAAGATGCAGTCAATGGTGGTCAATTATTTGATGTAAAGCAAAATATTACTAATTTGACTAATACTGTTAATAGTGGATTGACTTTTAAAGGAGATACTGGCACACAATTCAACCGTGCATTAGGTACGACTGTTAATGTAGTTGGTGGTACAACTGGTAATGGCACAACCAACAATGTTGTGGTAACTGCAAATGGTACAGATACATTAACTGTTAAATTAGCTGAAAATATTGATCTTGGCACTAATGGTTCTGTTACAACTGGTAAGACTAAAATCAGCAATGCTGGTCTCACATCTAAAGATGCTGCTGGTAATACAACTGTAGTAAATGGTTCTGGTCTATCTTTCACCGACAACACGGGTGCTGCTACTGGTCCTAGCATTACAAAAGACGGTATCAATGCGGGTAATAAAACAATTAGCAATGTAGCTACAGCCGTTAATGGTACTGATGCAGTTAACTTGACTCAAGTACGAAATATGATCTCTGGTATCGGTGGTGGTGCACATAGTAAAGTTACCGCAGGTAATAATATCAAAGTTACGGAATCACTAGATGCAGCTACAAATGGTAAAGTATTTAATGTTGCACTTAAAGATTCAATCTCTGTTACAAATGTAACAACTACCGATGCAGCTGGTAATACAACTGTAACTAATGGTAATGGCGTAACTATCACTGGTGCTTCTAGCCCAACAAGCCCTGGTAAGACTGTGTCCTTGACTGCTGATGGCTTGAATAATGGAGGTAACCAAATCCATAATGTAGCGCCTGGCACATCGCCTAATGATGTAGCAACTGTAGGTCAAGTACAAGCTACTTTAAGTGGTGTAAACAGTGCGTTTAATGGTTTGGATAGCAAAATAAATACAACTGGTGCAAATGCAGCAGCATTGGCTGGTTTGAAACCACTTCAATACGATCCATTGGAACCAACTCAAATCATGGCTGCATATGGTCATTATCATAATAAATCTGCTGTAGCAGTTGGTGTGGCTCACTTCACTGATGAAAGCACTATGTTCCACGCTGGTGTAACTCTTGATGATCAAAATAATATGTTCAATGTTGGGGTAACTAAAAAAGTAGGTTCCTCCACCGCTAAAAAAGGAATTCCTGAACGTTATAAAGGTGGTCCAATTAGTTCTATATACGTAATGAATGATGAAATTACTGCATTGAAAGAAGAAAATGCAAGAATTAAACAAGAAAATGAAGATACTAAAGCTAAATTGGCAATGGTTATGGCAAAATTAGGTTTATAATCTGAAAGAAAGTACGTATATACGATGTATTTAGTCAGCAACAAGATTATTTACAATTAATATATGGGCGTTCATTTTACGAGTCTTCTTTGGCACCAATCATATGTATGGTTGGTGCCATTCTTTTTGTTCTATAGTGATAAGCAGAAAGGGGGTTATAGGACAAAAAGTGTTGCTGTTAATGCCGATGGAACTAGTTAAATACTAGCTCCATCGGCATTTTATCTTTTTGAGTAACTTTTACATATAGGACAAAAAGTGTTGCTAAAAAGTCTGAAACCCCTTGATTTTACTGACTCAAATAAGGTTTTATCTTTCTAGAAAGATATATTTT
>ERZ773203.1373-NODE-1373-length-12433-cov-41.194296_pt1 | contig 12433 bp, 10 predicted proteins | sample MGYA00580529_ERZ773203 | MGnify/ENA primary metagenome ERZ773203 (study PRJEB29015, sample SAMEA2738176) | human oral metagenome | biome: human oral; feature: human-associated habitat; material: saliva | place: China | collected 2177 ... | reverse complement strand
GGTTGATACGCGCGACATCCATGCCGGCGTCCACCAGCGCCTGGAGCTGCTCAGGGGTTTCAGTGGCAGGTCCAATAGTGCAGACAATCTTAGCTCGACGCATGAACCCAAGTTTACCGCCCAGTCACACGGGAATCACCAAGGAGCTCCGCGCGGCTGACGTGATTATTCCCATGAATAACCGCAGGTTGGGACCTTGGACATAGCTCCTGGCCAGCGGGTGCCGTCAGTGGCGCTCCCCCGCTTCCTCAGACGTTTCCTTGTGGCTCTCGTCTCCGTCGTCTTCCTCGTCGGCTGCGTGAGGGTCGTCCGCCTCGATGTCCGAGGCCGTGGTCGCCTCCTGCGCACCGTCCTCGTCAGGCGCTTCGGCGCCTGCGTCATCTGCCTGTTCGTCGGCAACCGCCACCACCTCGCGCGGACGATCCAGACGTCCGGCAATCAGGTAGACAGCAAGGCCCAGAGCGAAGACGGCCAGGGAGGTCCACACGTTCAGGCGCAGGCCCAACACGGTGTGCGCATCGTCGATGCGCAGCATCTCGATCCAGCTGCGCCCGGCCGTGTAGATCATCAGGTACATGCCGAACAGCTGCCCAGCCGCGAAGCGCCGACGACGGTCGAGTGCCACGATGAGACCGGCGCCGGCCAGGTTCCACAGGCTTTCGTAAAGGAAGGTCGGATGGAAGAGCGTGCCCACGGGGTAGCCCACCGGCAGGTGGTACGCGTCGATCTGGAGGCCCCACGGCAGCGTCGTCGGGCCACCGAACAGCTCCTGGTTAAACCAGTTGCCCCATCGGCCGATCGCCTGGGCGACCAGCAGGGCGGGTGCCAGCGAGTCAGCGATGGGCCCGAGAGTGACGTTGGCTCGTTTGACCGCGATGAACACGCCGAGCGCGCCCAGGGCGACGCCACCCCAGATGCCGAGGCCGCCGCGCCAGATCTGAAAGGCCAGCATCGGGTCCCCACCGGGGCCGAAGTAGGCCTCGGGCGAGGTCACGACGTGGTAGAGGCGCGCGCCAACGACGCCCAGCGGGATCGCCCACAGGGCCGTGTCGTAGATCGTGTCGGCATCGCCCCCGCGCGCAACGTAGCGACGCGCGGTCCACCACACGCCGACGACCATTCCGATGGCGATGATGATGCCGTACGCGCGCAGCGGCACGGGGCCGAGATACCATACGCCCTCGGAGGGTGAGGGGATTCCAGCAGCAGCGAGGATGGTCACGCGCGAGCTCCGGTCACTCCGGCCTTGAGCTCGCGGGCGAGCTCGCCCAGCGCCTTCAGGCCACGGTCACTGTCTTCCTCGAAGAGGGTCTTGACCAGCGCCGATCCGACGATCACGCCGTCCGCGTAGGCGCCGATCTCGCGGGCCTGAGCACCGGTCGACACGCCGAGGCCGACGCAGACTCGCTGCGCGCCCGCCGCGCGGGTACGCGCAACGACGTCGGCGACGTGCTCGCCGACCGCCGCACGCGCTCCGGTGACGCCCATCGACGAGGCCGCGTACACCCAGCCGCGCGAGTGCTGGGCGATCAGCGTGAGGCGGTGCTCGGGCGAGGAGGGGGCTGTCAGGTAGATGCGCTCCAAGTCGTACTTGTCCGAGGCCGCCTCCCACTGCGCGCCCTCCTCGGGCGGCAGATCGGGAGTGATGAGGCCGGAACCGCCGACGGCTGCGAAGTCCTTGGCGAAGCGTTCAACGCCCCACCATTCGACGGGGTTCCAGTAGGTCATGGAACACGTCGAGACGCCGTAGGAGGTCAGCTCATCCACGGCATGGAACAGGTCCTCCAGGTGCGTGCCACGCTCCAGAGCGGCGACAGTTGCGCGCTGGATCGTGGGGCCGTCCATGCCCGGATCGGAGTAGGGGAAGCCCAGCTCGATGGCGTCAACGCCGACGTCCGCGAGAACCTTACCCGCGCGGATCGAGTCCTCGACCGACGGGAAGCCCACGGGCAGGTAGGCGATCAGCGCGGCGTCGCCGCGCTCCAGGGCGGCGTCGATTGCGACGGCGGAATGGGGGGCTCGCGTCATCTCACTTCTCCTCGGTCTGGTCCAGGACGGCCACGCCGGAAGGCCCGGCGCTGGGGTCGATCACCTGCAGCTTCGCGTGTCCATAGCCGAACCAGCGCGACGCGGTGTCCACGTCCTTGTCGCCGCGTCCCGACACGGTGACGATGACGATGGGCTCCTCGCCCGGCGCGAAGGGGCCTTCGGCCTCGGCCTTTGCTCGGGCCCACGCGCGCACCCCGGCGAGGGCGTGCGAGGACTCGATGGCGGGGATAATGCCCTCCGTGCGCGACAGGTGCAGGAAGGCCTCCATGGCCTCGGCGTCGGAGACGGGGATATACGAGGCCCGCCCCGATCGGGCCAGCCACGCGTGCTCAGGGCCCACACCCGGATAGTCGAGGCCCGCCGAGATCGAGTGCGAGGCCTTCGTCTGGCCATCGCGCTCCTGCAGGACAAACGTGCGCGCGCCGTGGAGCACACCGACCTGGTCGGCCGTGATGGAGGCGGCGTGGCGTCCGGTCTCAAACCCGTCGCCCGCGGCCTCGCAGCCCAGCAGTTCGACGCTCGGGTCATCGATGAAAGCCGTGAAAGAGCCGATAGCGTTGGAACCGCCGCCCACGCAGGCCACGACGACGTCGGGCAGACGCCCCTCGGTGGCCAGCAGCTGGGCGCGCGCCTCGTCGCCGATCACGCGCTGAAGGTCTCGCACGAGCTCCGGGAAGGGGTGCGGGCCAGCGGCCGTTCCGAAGATGTAGTTGGTCGTCTCGACGTTGGTCACCCAGTCGCGGAACGCCTCGTTAATTGCATCCTTAAGGGTTGCGGACCCGGCGGTCACCGCGATGACCTCGGCGCCCAGCATCTGCATGCGAGCCACGTTGAGAGCCTGACGTTCAGTGTCCTCGCGGCCCATGTAGATCGTGCACTCGAGGCCCAGCAGCGCGGCCGCCGTCGCGGTGGCCACGCCGTGCTGCCCAGCGCCAGTCTCGGCGATGACGCGCGTCTTGCCGAGCTCCTTGGTCAGTAGCGCCTGTCCCAGCACGTTGTTGATCTTGTGCGAGCCCGTGTGGTTGAGGTCCTCGCGCTTGAGGAACACGCGCACGCCGCCCAGGTCGGCCGCGAAACGCGGGGCCTCGGTCAGCAGGGACGGACGGCCCGCGTAGTTGACAAACAGGTCGCGCAGACGAGCCTGGAAGGACTTGTCCCGCCACAGGCGCTTCCACGCCGCGTCGACCTCTTCGAGAGGACCCATCAGGGATTCGGCGACGAAACGACCGCCGAAATCACCGAAATAGGGGCCGGACACAAAGTTGTGCGCGCTCATCACTTTCCTTCTTTCAGAGCAGCGGCCACGCGGGCCTTGCGATCCGTGCGTAGCGCGGGGTGCTGCCCGGCGCTCACCATGTCCTGGATGCAGGCGCGCGGGTCGCCCGAGGTCACGAGCGCCTCGCCCACCAGGACGGCGTCGGCACCCCACTTGGCGTACTCGAACACGTCGTGGGCCTTGGCCACGCCCGACTCGGCGACGGCGACGACGTCCTGCGGGATGACGTCGATGACCTGCTCGACGGTCGAGCGGTCGACCTCCAGAGTCTTCAGGTTGCGAGCGTTGACACCGATGATCGAGGCACCCGCCTCAAGCGCGCGCAGTGCCTCCAGGCGCGAATGGGTCTCGACCAGCGCCTCCATGCCCAGCGAACGCGTGCGCTCCAGCAGCGACACGAGCGCATTTTGCTCCAGGGCCGCCACAATCAGCAGCACGAGATCCGCGCCGTGAGCACGCGCCTCGTGGATCTGATAGGGCGTCACGATGAAATCCTTGCGAAGGATCGGGATATCGACCGCGGCACGCACCGCGTCCAGGTCGGCAAGCGAGCCGTGGAAGCGCCGCTCCTCGGTCAGCACGGAGACCACGGAGGCTCCCCCGGCCTCGTACATCGAGGCGAGAGCCGCAGGATCGGGGATCTGCGCGAGCGCACCCTTGGACGGGGACGAGCGCTTGACCTCCGAGATGATCTTGACGGCGCCGTCGCGGCCCCGCAGCGCGCCCAGGGCGTCCTTCGCCTCGGGGACGGCCTGCTCCATTTGCTTGACACGGCTCAGAGGCACGCGGTCCTCGCGCTCTTTCAGGTCCTCGAGGACCCCCGCAATAATGTCATCAAGAACGCTCACGACGCTCGCCTTTCACCGAGAAACAATTGGACATCATCAAGGCTAGCGAATAAAGCGTAGCCCCGTGACCAGCGTCCGGCCGCGCGTGTCACGACAGCGCGGTCAGCGTCGAGGCTCGAACGACGGACTCGACGGCGGCCGCCGCCTTGTTGCGCGACTCCTCGTACTCGAGGGCGGGCACCGAGTCCGCGACCACGCCGGCGCCGGCCTGCACCGAGGCCACCCCATCCTTAAGCGCGGCCGTGCGGATCGCGATCGCCAGGTCCGCATCCCCCGACAGGTCGAAGTAGCCGACGACGCCGCCGTACACGCCGCGCGCCGCAGGCTCGAAATCGTCGATCAGCTGGATCGCACGAGGCTTGGGCGCGCCCGAGAGGGTACCCGCCGGAAAGGTCGCGACCAAAGCGTCGAGGGCGTCCGCGTCGGGGCGCAGCAGGCCCGTGACCGTCGAGGAAATGTGCTGGATATGCGAGTAGCGCTTGAGCTCCATGAGCGTGGCGACCTCCACCGAGGCGGGATCACAGACCTTCGACAGGTCGTTGCGCGCCAGGTCGACGAGCATGACGTGCTCGGAGAGTTCCTTCGGATCCTCCAAAAGCTCGGCGGCGAGACGATGATCCTGCGCCGAATCCGCGCCGCGCGGGCGCGAGCCGGCAATCGGGTAGGTCCACACGCGCCGACCCTGCGCCTTGACCAGCGTCTCCGGGGAAGAACCGACGACCTCGTAGTGCCCGCCGCGTTCGTCGGGCAAATCCAGGTAGTACATGTACGGCGAGGGGTTGACCGTGCGCAGGACGCGATACACGTCGACTCCGCTGGCGTCGGTGGCCACGTCCAGGCGCTGCGACAGCACTATCTGGAAGGCGTCGCCGTCGGTAATCGCGCGCTTGGCCGCGTTGACCGAAGACTCGAAGTCCGCGCGCTGCGTACGTTCACGCACCGCGGGGGGCTCCTGACCGCTCACGCCCAGGACGGCGGGAGCGATGGGCGAGGCCAGCTGAGTCGTCATAGCGTCAAGACGCTCGATCGCACGGTCGTAGGCGCCGTCGACGCCTTCGTCGGAGCCGTTGAGGTTCCAGGCGATCGCCATCAGGTACACGGAGCCGGTCGAGTGGTCGATGGCCGCGACCTCCGTGGCCAGCACGAGCGTCGCGTCGGGAACGTCCGCTTCCTTGGGCGCGGTGGCCGCCAGGGTCGGCTCCCACTCGGGAATAATGCCCCAGCCCAGCGAACCGACGAGTGCGCCGGTCAGCGGAGGCAGGCCCTCAATCGGCGAGGCGGCGAGCTGCTCCAGGGCAGAGTGCACGACCTCCAGGAACGTGCCCTCCTCACGAGCACCTTCCGGGTGGGATCCCACCCAGCGGGCGCGACCATCGCGTGCAACGATCGCACCGGCGCTCGAGGCGCCAACGAAGGACCAACGCCCCCAGGAGCCTCCGTGCTCCGCGGACTCGAGGATGAAGCTGCCGTAGTTGCCGTGAGCGAGCTGACGATAGACGCCGACCGCGCTCAGCTCATCAGCGAGAACTCGCCGAACAACAGGGATCACGCGCCTCGACGCGGCAAGCGAGACGAACACGTCACGAGGCGGCCACGTCTGACCCCATTCGAGGCTGACAGGCTCGGACTGATGCGAAGGCGTCGAAATACTCACCGTGTCATTGTCCCATCCCGGACTCTCTTAGGCCCGACGGGTCCACGATGAGGCCAGTGATACTGGCCTACAGCCAGTCGGGAACGACACCCCAGGCGATCGTGCCGACCAGCGCGGAAGCGATCATCCACGGGCCCATCGGCACCCGAGACTGCGTGCCGGCCCAGCCGACGACGATCTTCCACAGGGCCGCGACTCCCGCGGATACGAAGGACAACGCCAGGGCAAAGACGGCCGCGTTCAGTCCGACAGAACCAACCATGGCGCCCAAAACGGGCGCAAGCTTGACGTCGCCGCCGCCCATTCCCCCGGGCAGTCGATTCAGGAGCGCGATGGGGATGGTCCAAATCAGCGCGCCGAGGACGAAGCCGATGAGGCGTTGCTCCCACATCGGCGAGATGAGACTTCCGATGAGGGCACCGACCACGACGCCGATGCCCATCACCGCCGTGTACTTATTCGGCAGGCGATGCGTGCGGGCGTCGACGTAGGCGCTCAGCGCGCCGATCATCGCGACCGTCATGACGGCCGGTATGCCCGGGCGCATCTGGGCGCCCACGAAAAAGAGCGCACCGAAGATGCCCGCGCACCACACGATGGCGTTGCGCGTCAACGGCGTCTGGGTAGCCTCTACGAGATAGCGCCGCTGTACCTTCCAGCCAGAGCGCCACAACCACGCCAGGATGATGATCCACGTCAGAAAGCCGGACACCAACGACAGATCGGCGCTGATGCGGGGAGGGAGCCAGTCGACGATCACGGACGCTGCCCTCCGGGGCCCTGGCACGCACGACGCTCCAGTTCTTCTTCGAGAGCGTGGCGCATGACGGACGGATCGGGGCTGTGCCCGGTCATCAGCTGAACCTGCGCGGCCCCCTGGTACACGAGCATGTCGGTGCCCTCTGCGATCACTCCCCCGGCGCGCTCGAAGGCACTGCGCAAAGCGGTTCGCCGCGGTGAGTAGACGACGTCGAGGAGGACCTGTCCCTCCCGGGGCGCCACAGCCTGCGCGAACGGGTCGGCCACGCCCGCGGGAAGCGTCGAGATGATCACGTCGGCCGCGCGCGCAGCACGTTGAACCGAAGCTGTGTCCGCCCACATAACCTGCTCGACGTTCACGCCGAGGCGAGAAGCCGCCGCGATAACGGATCCCGGTCCACCGAAGCGGCGCGCCGCCACGGAGCTCGTCGTGATGCCGAGTTCGCCGAGCGCCGCCAGCGCCGACGAGGCCGTGGCACGCGCGCCAAGCACCAGAGCGCTCGACGGCATCGGGACGCCGCCCTCGGTGCAGGCACGCCGGATCGACGACGCGATGCCGGTGACGTCCGTATTGAACCCGGCGAGCAATCCCGCCGAGGGCACGACCGTGTTGACGGCTCCCACTGCGCTCGCAAGGGGATCAATCGCATCGAGGAGCGGCATGATCGCCTGCTTGCAGGGCATCGTGACGGACAGTCCCCGGAAGGAGTCGTCAAGGCCGGCGACGAAGGAGGGTAACGATTCCTCCCCCACCTCGACGCGGCGGTAGTCCCATCCGTCGATCCCGAGTTGCCCCCACGCCGCCCGGTGGATGACCGGGGACAGCGAGTGAGCAATCGGGGATCCGATGACTGCGGCCCACGCGCTCACCGTTACTGCCCGCACTGTACTTTGTGCCGGGCGCAGTACGCGTCCAGTTTGGCCTTATTCGCCTCGTGCTCGGCGGCAGTGGCTGCAAAGACCGTCTCACCCGTGTTCAAGTCGATGGTCACGAAGTACAACCAGTTACCCTCGGCCGGATTGAGCACGGCCTTGATGGCGTCCACGCTCGGCTGATTGATGGGCGTGGGCGGCAGGCCCTGGCGCAGGCGCGTGTTGTAGGGGTTGTCGTTGTCGAGGTCCTCCTGGCTGGGCAGGCCGGACTCCTTGCCCGCACCGTAGAGCGTGGTCGAGTCCATGCCGAGAACGCCCTTGGTTTCACCGTCGGTGTCGGCGAGGCGATTTTCGATAACGCGTGCAACCTGGGGCATGTACTTCTTGTTGCTGCCCATCTCGCCTTCGACGATCGAGGCCTTGATGAGGACCTCCTCGCGATCGGCGGGGGCCACCCCAAGTCCGTCGAGTTCGTCGATTGTCGCCTTGACCATACGGGCGATCACCGTGGTCGGCGTGTCGTCCTCGCCCACCTCGTAGCTACCGGGCGCCAGCCATCCCTCAACGCTGCCCTTGGCCTCTGCGGGCAAGCCGATGCCCTCGGTGTCCGCGATCGCCTTATCAACCTCTTCGCTGGTGACGCCCATCACCTCGACGATGCGCTTCTTGACCACCGAGAGTCGCTCCTTGGACAGGACGGTCACGTTGGAGGCGACTCGGTTCATCGGGTCAAGGAGCACGGCAAGGGCGTCCGCGGCGCTCATTTCACGCTTGAAGCGGTAGGTGCCCGGGTTGATGGCGCGGGCAGCGGGGTTCTTCTCGTATTGACGCACGAAGGCACCGACGGATTTGACGACTCCAGCGTCGTAGAGGGCACTGCCGATGTCGCGTCCCGTCGACTGGTCCGCGATGGTAACGAGGACTTCAGTGGTACCCGGACCCGGGTAGTCATCGGATGCCGTGGTCGACCCATTGACCAGCTGCGAGTACGCGACGTAGCCGGCACCGCCGACGAGACCGATGACGAGGAGCAGAACAAAGAAGGAGCGGATGGCACGGCGGCGCTTGCGGCGCCGTGCAGCTCGCCGTTCGCTGGCGATCCTGCGCGAGCGCATGCCGGTAGTCTCCGACGGCACCTCGGTGCGCCTGCGATGAGAACGGTCGCCAGCCCCGCCGTTGATGAGGTCATCGAAGCTGTAGTCTGCGGCACCGTCATGCTCAGGCTCGGTGGCCTCCTCGGCGACCGCGGCGCTGGGCGTCGGGGTCCCGGCCAGCGGGGTCGGGGTCGGATCGGACGAGGTCGGGGTGGCCGTGCGGATCCCGCGCTCCGGGGTGGACGTCGACTCGGCGGCGTCAGCCTGCTCCCCCACGCGCGCCAGGGAGTGCGCCTGGTCGCCCGAACGAGAGCGGAACCTGGAAGCACCGCGCACCGGAGTGGGCGTGGGGTCCGAAGCTGGCACCCGGTCGGACGTTGGCACTGCGTTCCCGCGCACCGGAGTGGGCGTGGGATCAGATGGCGTCGAAAGCGATTCCTCGTTGGGAGCGTCGGAGTAGACCTTGGGCTGTCCGGAGTGAATCTCGCGGCGTGAGCGGAAGGGATACTTGGGGGGCGTACTCATTCGTTCGCTCCTTCACTGGTGTCGAGGATGATCTCCTCCCCCGGCGCCCGTCCGCTCATGCGTTCGAGTTCCAGGGCCTGTTCAAGGATGATCTGCGCCGCAACCTGATCGATGACGCTGCGGTGTTCATGTTCCGGGATGCCAGAGGCACGTAGGCGCGCATGCGCCTGGTTAGATGTCAGACGCTCGTCGACCATCGCGATGCGAACCTCGGGCACGAGCCTTTTGAGGCGGCGCGCGTACTTGCGCGCTCCCTTGGCGGAGATTCCCTCCCCGCCGCGCAGGTGCCGAGGCAGACCCACGATGACCTCGATGGCCTCGTAGCTCCCAACGATGTCGGCGAGCTCAGACAGGTCCGACAGATCGGGAGCGCGGGTCAGCGTCACGACCGGCATCGTGAGGATGCCGTCAGGGTCGCACCGGCTGACGCCGACACGCACGGTGCCGACGTCCACGCCGATACGGATTCCCCTGCGAATGCTCACAGAGCCTCAATCTCCGAACGGATCGCGTCAAGCGCGGCCGGGATGCCCTCGGGCTTCGTGCCGCCACCCTGAGCGATATCGTCGCGGCCACCGCCGCCACCGCCCATGTGCTTGCCGACGGCGCGCACGAGCGCGCCCGCCTTGACGGCGGCCTCGCGGGCGGCCTGGTTCGTCGCGATCACCAGGGATGGCTTGCCACCGACAACACCCGCCAGCGCCACGACGGCGCCGCGATCGTTGCCCATGCGGTCGCGCACGTCCAGGGCCAGGGTGCGCAGCGCATCGGCCGAGGGCATCTCGCCCACCGCGCTGGCCACGAGGCTGATCGCTCCGACGCGCTGAGCGGATTCCGCAAGCTCGGCACCGCGGTGCAGCGCCTGCTCGGTACGGATCTTATCCAGCTCCTTCTCGGACTCGCGCAGCTTGGCCAGCAGGGACTCAATGCGCTCGGGCAGCTCGTCGGCGCGGCCACCCACCAGCTGCGAGAGCTGGGAGACGAGCGCGTGTTCCTTCGCCTGGAACTCGTACGCGCCGGTGCCGACAAGAGCCTCGATGCGGCGCACACCGGAGGCAACGGATCCCTCGCCGAGCACCGTCACGCGGCCGATGTGGCCGGTCGTGGGCACGTGTGTACCACCGCACAGCTCTCGGTCGAAGCCGTCACCGATCGTCACGACGCGAACCTCGGAACCGTACTTCTCGCCGAAGAGGGCAATGGCCCCAGCTTCCTTGGCCTTCTCGATGCTCATGACCTCCGTTGTGACGGGGAGATCCTCAGCGAGCTTCTCGTTAACAAGAGCCTCAATGTCGTTCAGCTGGGATCCGGCAAGCGCGCTCGAGTGACGGAAGTCAAAACGCAGGCGCGACGGCGAGTTCTCTGAACCCGCCTGATCCGCATTCTCGGACACGACATTGCGCAGGCCCGCGTACACCATGTGAGTAGCGGTGTGGGCGCGAGCAATCGCGAGGCGACGCTCGCCGTCAATCTCGGCGTAGGCCTTCTCCCCCACCGTCATGCTGCCCTCGGTCAGGGTGCCGCGGTGCACGCTCAGGCCTCGGATCGGGGCCTGCACGTCGTGAACCTCAACGACGCCGCCGCCCGCGAGTCGAATCGTACCGTGGTCAGCCAGCTGGCCGCCCATCTCGGCGTAGAAGGGGGTGCGGTCCAGGATCACCTCGACCTCAGAGGGAGCGGTGGCTGCCGGGGCCTCCACGCCATCGACGAGAAGCGCCTCAACCGTGGCCTCGGATGCCTGCTCGGTGTAACCCAGGAACGTCGAACCGCCGCCCATCGCCTTTTCGATGTCATGGAAGACGCGGACGTCGGTGTGTCCGGTCTTCTTCGAGCGGGCGTCGGCGCGTGCACGCTCCTTCTGCTCGGCCATGAGGGTGCGGAAGCCCTCTTCGTCAACGGACACGCCCTGTTCGGCGGCCATCTCAAGGGTCAGATCGATCGGGAACCCGTAGGTGTCGTGTAGCGAGAACGCGGAGGCACCAGAAATAACGGGGGCACCCTTCGACTCCTTCGCGCTCGCAACCGCAGCGTCCAGGATCGTCGTACCGGCGCTGAGCGTGCGGCGGAACGCGTCTTCCTCCGCGTAGGCGACCTCGGAGATCGTCTTCCAGTTCGTCTCCAGCTCAGGGTACGAGGCCTTCATCGCGTCCTTCGAAGCGGTGAGCAGGGTAGGCATGGTTGCCTCGTCGACACCCAGGAGACGCATCGAGCGGACCGCGCGGCGGATCAGGCGGCGCAGCACGTAGCCGCGGCCATCGTTACCGGGGCGCACACCGTCGCCGATCAGCATGAGCGAAGAACGCACGTGGTCCGCCACGACACGCATACGTACGTCATCGTCGTAGGCTGCCCCGGCCTCGGGACCGGCTGCACCCAAACCGTAGCGCTTGCCACTCATCTGCATGGCGGCCTCAATGACGGGGAAAACCTCGTCGATCTCGTACATGTTGGGCTTGTCCTGCATGACGAAGGCCAGACGTTCCAGGCCGGCACCCGTATCAATCGCCTTTTTGTCCAGCTCACCCAGGAGCGGGTAGTCCTTGCCGGTTCCCTCACCGCGCATGAACTGGTCGAACACAAGGTTCCAGACCTCGAGGTAACGGTCGCCGCCCGGATCCACGGTGCCGCCCACAGCCTCGGGGCCGTACGCGGGACCACGGTCGTAGTGCCACTCGGCACAGGGGCCGGCGGGGCCGGGCTGGCCCGTATCCCAGAAGTTCTCCACGCGCGGCAGGCGCACAATGTGCTTGGGATCCATGCCGACCTGCTTCGTCAGGACGTTGAGAGCCTCCTCGTCCTGATCCCAAATCGTCACCCAGAAACGGTCTCCGTCGAGGCCATACTTGCCCTCGTCACGCGAACCCGTCAGCAGATCCCATGCGAAGTTAATAGCACCTTCTTTGAAGTAGTCACCGAAGGAGAAGTTACCGTTCATCTGGAAGAACGTACCGTGGCGAGTCGTCTTACCCACGTTGTCAATGTCGTTGGTACGAATGCACTTCTGCACCGACGTAGCCCTGGGCCACGGCGCAGGCTCAACGCCCATGATGTAGGGAATGAAGGGGACCATGCCCGCGATCGTAAAAAGAATCGACGGCTCCGGGGACACCAGGGAGACGGAAGGACAGACCTCATGACCCTGCTTCTCGAAGTAGTCGAGCCAACGGGTGCGGATTTCAGACGTACGCATAGTGCCCCATGTTAGTCCGTCCCCACCTCTGTGGGCACATCGGCACGCATAAGCAGACTGTGGGATAAAGAAAATCGCGCCCCCGAGCTACGAGCTCGGGGGCGCGACTATGACAAACGTCAGCGCGAGTAGTGCTCGACGACCATCTGCACGTCGACGGTCACG
>ERZ773203.1371-NODE-1371-length-12451-cov-6.040739_pt1 | contig 12451 bp, 13 predicted proteins | sample MGYA00580529_ERZ773203 | MGnify/ENA primary metagenome ERZ773203 (study PRJEB29015, sample SAMEA2738176) | human oral metagenome | biome: human oral; feature: human-associated habitat; material: saliva | place: China | collected 2177 ... | reverse complement strand
GAATTGTAGAACGTTCTCCCGTTTCCCAAAGTCAATTAGTATGTAGCTAAATAGAAACCTCAATAAAAAATTATATAATGAATTCAAACATATATAGATGTAAATTTTTATTTATTTTTTTTGTATGTGTAACATTATTGTCTTGTGGAGAAAAAATAATTTATGATAAACTTTTAAATGTATTAAAAATACAAGAAAATGTAGACAATAAAATTAAAAAGAAGGAAACAGGTATTTTTTCTTATCCAAAATTTGGATTCTCTTTTTCTTTAAAGAAAGGAAAATTTAATGGTCCTTTTAAAATTATCACACAAAATAATGATACCATTTTGTATATTAATTTTGTAAATGATAAAATTAATGGATATTATCAATTTATAGATTATAGACAAAAAATAATGTATCCTTATAACTTTATTTTCACTACAAAGTATAATAAATTTATTAAATTCTATGGTAAAGGCTATGTAAGTTCAGAAGAAAAAAAGGAAGGCTATTGGATAGAACCATTAGGAAGAGGGTCATATATAAGTGGTAAAAAAGAAGGATATTGGGAAGAATGGGATATTGAAGGCTATATTTTAAAAAAAGGAATGTATGTAAATAACCAAAAAGAAAAATTATGGAAAGAAGATATTCCCTTTTTCAATATTTACACAGAAGGCATCTATATAAATAACAAAAAAGAGGGTATATGGATAGAAAGAGATAAGGATACCACTTATAAATTGGAATTACTTTATTTAAATGATAGAATAAAAGACACTTTAAATAAGATTCTTCCTTATCCCTGAAATAGGTGAAGAGGTAATGATAGATTTTGAGGGAGGTAATGCTGAGCGTCCTTTTGTACTGGGGGCTCATTATAATGGGGAGGCAAAGAGTGGATATCACAACACTGATAATCGTGTAAAGGCAATTCATACCAAAAGTGGACATAAACTCATCTTTACTGAAGATGAGAGCATCCTACTTACCGACAAGAATGGCAATGTGATTAAGTTGTAAGAATATAGAGATTTCTGCGCCTGAAACAATTGATATCACAGCTAAGAACATCAATTTAAAGGCAAGTGATAGTATTGATTTTGATGCTAATGTAAATATTACTGAAACAGCTGGAAAGGCTAAGAGAAGTGATATTGGTGGAGATATGTTTGTGTATGTAAATGGTGCTTTAACTGAGGTGATTGAGGGGGATTTGCACAGTGAGACAAAGAATGCAAGAACAGAAAATAGCACAGGGGGTATGGTTGTAAAATCTGAAGCTACTATAGAAAACCACTCGCAGCAAAAAGTTCGTATAAACGGTGGTGAAAACACAAGAATGTCATAGCTATGAGTAGAACAAGAATTGTAGGAGGAGTATATACTAAAATCACAGGAGGTGATTATAAGATGTATACAGAGGGTGATACTATCATCTCAGCTGCTGGTAAAAATGATTTTGCCAATGCTGAGAATATCATTATTGGTACAAATCCTGAGAGATGTGAACTAAGAAAAGAAACTCAAGGAAACAAAAATTACCAGACATTTATAGACTTTAGACACTATCTTGTTCTGTTAAGACTTTATAATACACAAAGAATTAATTTTCATTTTGAAAAACCTGTTTAAACTTTTTTTGAGGAACTTGAAGATAAACCCTAATAAGAGCATTCCAATCCAAGTTATATCAAGAAAATAAACATCTGGTTGCTCTCCATTATTAAAGCTAAATCTTCTTTTTTACACTTAAAAAGGTAATAATCCAATTATTTATTGTATCTTTGCACAAAGTTCCTGAATTTTGGTGTTCTTTTTTTGCAACACACAAATTTACTAATTTTCGGGAACTTTTATTTGAAAAGTTTAAACTGCTTCTACACTAAAAATCAACACAATACAAAAGAACTACCCTACTATTTTCCTTTATATACCATAGAGAAAAGAGTTTTTTAAGCCTATAATGCGCTCTAAATAGTGCGAGGGGAATTATGAATTGTGGGATAAGTGGGACTGGTGAGAGGGTTGAGAAGGCAGGGAGGATTGAGAGGGCTGGGACAGGTGAGACGAGTGGGACAGGTGGGACAGGGAGAGAATTGTGAATTCTGAATTTTGAATTGGGGACAAGCTGCAAGCTTGCGCCAGCGGGGGAAATATCTTCAGAATGATTAATTTCTTTTAAAATATCATTGATAATACAAAAAATTGATGTAATTTTGTCTTTGCAAAGCATTGGAGTTGTTTTTATTTTTTTGCAATTACAAATATACAAATCTTTTGCTTTGCTTTTTTATTTTTTTAACTTTTCAACTAGCAAGTTGAATTAAATACTATTTTAATGAGAGAAAGATTTTTAATTGGGCGGTTAACAGTTTCCTCTTTCTTTGTAATGAGAAAGATAATTTTGTTAGTAGTATTTTTGCTATTTCAAAGAATACAAGCACAAGATTTTTATAATGAAAGATGGTTTTTTCATTCTGATATAAGTTTGAATATTTCTCCGGAATCAAAATCAATTTATTCTTATGCTACAAATGATTTAGATAAACAAAAAGGTATCTATGGTAAAGATATTAATTTGAAAACTAAACCTATTTATAGTACTGATTTTTCGGTAAATTATATTTTGTCAAAATCTATTTCAGTAGGAGCCCTTACAGGAATTAATCATTTTAGAAATCCAGTAGCTACAGCTCTTAAAGTAGGGGGTATTGTGAGACTTTTTATGGATAAAGATTCTTATAATACTGATATATTTGGACAACTTTCTGGTTTTATACCCCTTAGTAAAAAGGTAAAAGCTTCATTGGGTGAAGCTAAATTAGGACTTTCTATTCCTATCGCTGAAGAAGATAATTTTGCTGTGGCAGTGCTTCTTCATATTGCTTATGTAACCTATGATGTAGCAGTGCCTATTTTAGGCGATGAAATTCCTGATATAGTAGAGTACAGGAGTGTAGGATTAGGTTTTTCTATTAGGTTTTAGAAATTATAAACATTATTTCTTTTGACTTTCAAAGGGAGGGCAAAAGTAGAATATGCTAAGGATTTGGCAAAAAATAACAGTAAAATTAAGGTTGTTTGCAAATGCAAGCAACCTTTTTTAATAGGCAAACCACCAAATTTGCGTATTTCTAAGTTACTTATTATCTTTGTCCCCTAATTTATAAATACTAGTTTAATGAAAAAAAGATTTTTAATTGGGCTGTTAACAGTTCCCTCTTTCTTTGTAAGTTGTAACAAAGAAGAAAACTCTATTATTAACACACAAAAAGAGTCACAACCTATAGTGACAGATGGTGTGGTCGCGGGACGTTATCATTTTTCTTCTGTAGAAAGCTTAACCAAAATGATGACTACATTAGGTAAAAATAGTTATCTTTTAGATAGGAAAATAGAAGAACTTTATCAGGAGGGATTTCGTCCTAAATACCCTGTTGGAGATATTGATAATGACCCTAAACTTACTTCTTTTTACGCAAGCAGGATGCCGTTAGGAGATGATTTAGATGATGGAGTAGCTGAAGAGGATGAGGCAGAAAATGATTTGGTAAGCGATCCTATTCTATCTACATTTCTTAATGAGAACAACGAACTTGTAGTAAGAGATACTTTATATAAATTTACTAAAAAAGGAGTGTTTTCTTCTCATTTAAAAGATACTTTAAAATTAGTTTCCTATTTAAAAAGTATTGAGCAAGAAAAAATTTCAGAAGAAGAAGTGTGGCGTTTGCGTGAAACTGAGTTTGGGAAACGTAGAATGGTAGAAGGGGTATATCGTTTTATAGCGCCAATTTCAGAATTAGAAAAAAATAATTTAGAAAAAGAAAAGAAGAAAGCTGTAAGTAGAACTTCTGAGGCTGATTTGCAATTAATTATCAATGATTTGCCACAAACTAAAGGGCATAGGAATTGGCTTCTTCATACAATTACAGGACAAAGTACTGTTGCTGAGGCTTATTTTGATAGGAGACATCGGGTAAAAGTTGAATTTTTTAATCAAAATTATGGTTTTTATAAATCTATGGGATTTTCAGTAAGAAACCAAACAAGGCGCTTTAGAATATGGTGGGCATCAAAAGCTAATGAAATAGCTTTAGGGGTAAATTATATTTATCTAAAATATAATATTTCCTCTGATATAAGACGTTTTTTTCATACACATAATTCAGGTAACCCTCTTATATTCCTTTATAATAGTCAGTATTATTATGATCATAATTACTATAGAGACAATGTAACAGAAAATGTGCTAGTCCCTTTTGCTAATTTAGGTAATAAAAAGCTTTTGAATATTCATATACCTAGCACTGATAATTATGGTACAGCTCCTTATCATCTTTTTAATTATGATATATTGAGTAATGAGAATTTGTCATATTTATATAGAGCAGGTTTTGATTTTCTTAGAGGGAGAGGTAGTGATAGTAATGAGTTTATTGTAACAAGATTTTCATCTCAAAATGTAATGGAATTAATTTACTTTGCTGAACGTATACAAAGAGATAATGATAATTCAATAAAGACACATATATACTCAGATACTAACTTTTTAATTACCTTTGGACAAGGGATGAAATATCCCACTCCCTCATTGCCAGAATCTCCTAAAAAGACTTTAAGAAATTATTCAGAGATAAAATTAGATATTTATGGTATGGCTCGTGTAGGAGGAGAGTGGAAAGGTGTCAGATTAGTGCTTTAAAAAATGAGAGAAATATTGTTTTATCTGTTTTTCTTGTTGGGATTTCTTTCTTTTGCTCAAACAACTGATAAGGGGTATTGGTCATCACAAGCTGAATTAGAAATATCCATTCCTAATAAATTAGAGTATTATTATGGAGTTCCGTTGCCTGATAGAGGTATTGGCAAAGAAAGTTATGGAAAAACCATAATGTTAGAAAGAAAACCAATGTGTGGTGCTAACTATTCTATAAATTATGAATGGTTTGAAAAGTTTAGAATAGGTGCTTTAGGAGGTTTTACCTATATGTCATATCCCTCTATGTTAGTCTCAAAATTAGGGGGAGTATTGCGATATGATGCTACAGAGGAACTCAATATGGATTTTTTTGTGTCATTGGCAGTACATTTTCCTTTGAATAAAGACACTACTATTGATTTGAGTGAGGGGAAAATAGGTATAAACTTTCCTGTTTTTAAAAGAAAAAAATATAGTATTTACCTGACCTCACATCTTACCCTTACTTTTTTCCGGAGGTTAACACCTATTTTTTCAACAAATGAAAATCCCGGTGATGTAGAATTTAGAGGAGCAGGGATAGGAGTGGGAGTGTGTTTTTAATTATATATGAACGAAACAGTAAAAACATATACCGTAGAAGAGGCAAAGCGGCGTTTAGAGCGCTACTGCGCATACCAAGAGCGCTCGCATAGGCAAGTGCGCGAGAAGCTCCGCGAGATGCGTATGATTCCGCTAGCTATCGACGAGGTTATCGTACATCTTATCAAACACGATTTCCTTAATGAAGAGCGCTTTGCTCGCTCTTACGCCCGCGGTAAGTTCCGTATTAAGAAGTGGGGGCGCGACCGCATCACCCGCTCGCTTTACGCTATGGGGCTCACCGACTACCTTATAGAAGCTGGCTTAGAAGAAATTGATGAAGATGAATACCAAGAGGTATTCGATACTGTAGCCGAAAAGAAATTTGCCTCGATAAAAGACACAAACCCTTATAAAGCAAAAGCAAAATTAGCTAATTATCTACTGTATCGCGGGTTCGAACCCGACTTAGTATACAGCAAAATAGACGAATTATATGAAGAGTAGAGCACAAGAATCAACTAACGCTATTGAGCGTATGTACGTTACTATGCGTCACCTGTTCACCCGAGGTTTCTACAAGCCTATGGGCGTATCGGGCGAAGCATTGCGCGAATCATTATTGGTATTGCGCCCCGAAATATACGGCTCTATAGCCGAAAACAAAACCGAACTCAACGGACTTATCTACGTACTCGACCGCCTGCCCGAGGGCATCGAGCAATGTCTGTATATCAACCTCATAGCCGATGAGGGCTATCGCAAATCGCATTTTAAACCTATCATTCCGCCCAAGCGCCGCCGCAACTGCTATCGTATAGACGACCAGCAGATGAATATCGAAATCACCCGTGGGCGTTCTGACATCTACGATTTGCTCACGCACCTAACATTTTTGTTTATAGAGTCGCATAAGATAGCCGACCGTATTTTGTTAGACGACAATAAGATTTCTCACGATTGGGAAAAAGTAATCGCGGCGGTTAATAAACCCAAGCTGACGCTTGCCGAGCGCGAAGCCTGCTTTATACACATAGGCAATCTGTTGGGGCGTACCTTTGAAGAGGTACTCGAGGCGCACAACGCCCTTTCTACGGTAGCGCAACCCAATCGGTTTATACATATTATCTATTGGTTAGGCAAAATAGCGGTGAGCGAACGCCTTAACGACGAGCGCCGCACCATCACCTTTAGTACCGTCTTGCGCGAGCGCATTGGTCACCACCTCCACGGCGAGATTTGGGCAGAGCACCTCAAACACCTCCTTCTCAAACGCGGATTGCTGCATCGCCCTATACATATTATAAGTGCCAATATGCACAGCGTGATGAATAGCCTGTTTGCTCAAAAAGCGATAGGAACAGAGGCACAGGCAGACAGCCAAATGGCGCTATTCGAGTCGCTCAGCAAGCACGAGAACGAAGAGCTCAGACAGAAAGTGAAAAACTATGCCCACTCGCACGGTATGATTTCGGTAGACGATGCTTCGGGCACCAATATAGATGTGCAGCTGTTCGATACTGCCAAGATAGACTTTACAGGCACCCCTTATGATTTAAGTCACCTAAAGGAAGAAGAAAAACCAGTACTCTTAGTAATGGACTATGCTTTTGGCGAACAAGCCTACGAAACGATAGACGAGCTTTTAAAACCTTACCACAAGGGCGGGGATACTCACTTTTTAGATGTAGTATCCGTATCGATTATGGGCAAGGCAGGTATTTTAGAGGGTGACAAAGGCGATATAATGATACCTACATCGCATATTTTCGAGGGTACCGCCGATAATTATCCTTTCAACAATGAGTTTTCTAAAGCTGATTTTGAAGGACACGGACTAAAAGTATTCGAGGGCTCTATGATTACCGTATTAGGTACCTCGTTGCAGAACAAAGACATACTGAAGTTTTTCTTACACTCTACGTGGAAAGCTGTAGGATTAGAGATGGAGGGCGTACACTACCAGAAAGCGATACAGTCAGCCTCGAAGATACGCAAGAGCATACGCGAAGACGTAAAGGTGCGTTATGCGTACTATGCCTCTGATAACCCCCTAGAGACCGGTAGCACCCTTGCTTCGGGCGGTTTAGGTACTATCGGAGTAAAACCCACCTACCTTATAACCCTCAAGATATTAGAGCAAATTTTTTCTAAAGCCTCTTAAAAAGAATGTACAAAAAACTTCCTAAAAAGCGTTATGAGCGTACGCTTGCCATACTCAAAAAATACGCTCCACAGGGGGCTACTATCTTAGATGTAGGAGTAGTAAACCCTTTTAGCGAACTGATGCAAGCCGAGGGCTACACGGTGCGCAACACACAGGGCGAGGACTTGGACTTTCAAGCCGAGTGCCTGCAATCGCTCCCTGCCGATTTTGCTACGGCACTCGAAATACTCGAGCATTTAGTCAATCCGTTGGCGGTTTTACAGCAATTGCCTACCGATAAGCTATTAGTTACCGTGCCATTGCGCTTGTGGTTTGCCAGCGCTTACCGCAATACTAACGACCCTCGCGACTGCCATTACCACGAGTTTGAGGACTGGCAGTTAGATATGTTGTTAGAAAAAGCCGGTTGGCACATCGTATATCGCGAAAAATGGACGCATCCTGTCGGTAAATGGGGTATACGCCCATTATTGCGCCTATTTACTCCTCGCTATTACGCGGTTTATGCTGTTAGAGGTTAGCAGTTAATAATGAGCAACTTAAGGGTGCTTTCTGACGGCTAACGACTAAAGACTAGCCACTATTTTTGGTCATTTTCAAAAAAAGTTGTACTTTTGCCGCCGAAATAATTTTAAGCAGGTGTTTTTCCGTGCGGAAAAACGCTGTCAGTCTTAAAGAAAACAACTTATATGAATTTACAAAAAAAGAGGTATTTATTTGTGATTATGGTATTTTTCTTTTTAGGATTTACCATTAAAGATGAAGAAACTAAAGCTACTGTTGTACCAACCAATTTCTTAGTAGAAACTCCTCAGCTGGCTACCGCTATGCCAGAAGCTACCAATATTGAGGAAACTATTGCTTTCAGTGCCCTACACGCTGGTAAAACCTTTGTAGGATTTAAAGAAGCCTTAGCCTATCGCGAGTCGCGAGGCAGTTATACGGTAGTAAACCGTTTTGGGTATATGGGCAAATACCAATTTGGCAAACGTATCTTGCGCTTTTTTGGGGTAAATGATATGGACGAGTTTCTCAACTCTCCTGAGCAGCAAGAACGGGTCTTCACCCTCAGCCTACAGCGCAGCAAGTGGTTCTTGCGCAAGGAAATAGAAAAATATGTAGGCAAAAAAATCAACGGAATAGAAATAACAGAATCAGGTATTTTAGCAGCTGCACACTTAGCAGGGGCAACCTCCGTTCGCAAATACTTTAAATGCCAAGGCAATTATGATTTTGCCGATGGCAATGGCATTACGTTGCAACATTATCTGAAGCTCTTTGCAGGTTACGACACCTCGCACATAGTGCCAGAAGAAAAACCTAAAATATAACTTTTTTCAACTCGATATAATTACTTTGTCAAGAAACGAACTGATATACAGTTTTTTTCTTGGCAAAGTTTTTTTATCAAAAGAAAAATACAATTTATTTTAGTACCTTTGCCCCCTAAAACGCTTAATAGTTGCCGTTATGAAAAAACGCCTATTTTTACTCGATGCCTATGCCCTTATTTTTAGGGGCTACTACGCTTTTATTAAGAACCCGCGTATCAATTCCAAAGGACTGAACACTTCAGCCATTTTGGGCTTTATGAACTCCCTTTTTGATGTGATGAAAAAGGAGCGACCTCATCATTTAGCCGTAGCATTCGATAAGGGCGGTAGCGTAGCGCGCACCGAACTCTTTGCCGATTATAAAGCTAACCGCGAAGAAACCCCTGAGGCTATTCGCATAGCCATTCCTTATATACATCAGATTCTCAATGCCTTGCATATCCCTATTATAGAAAAAGAGGGCTACGAAGCTGACGATATTATCGGCACCCTTGCCAAACAGGCCGAAAAGCAAGACTATCAGGTGTATATGGTTACCCCCGATAAGGATTACGCCCAGCTGGTGAGTGACAATATCTTTATGTATCGCCCCCCTCGTGGAGGGAACGATATAGAAATATGGGGAGTGAAAGAGGTGCAAGAAAAATTTGAGGTACAAAACCCCTTGCAAGTGATAGACTTTCTGGGTATGATGGGCGACGCGGTTGATAATATCCCTGGCCTCCCTGGGGTGGGCGAGAAGACTGCCAAAAAGCTCCTTGCTGATTTTGGTTCTTTAGAAAACCTCCTTGCTAATACCGACCAGCTCAAAGGTAAGTTGCGCGAGAATATAGAAAACAATAAGGAAAAAGGTATCCTCTCCAAACAGTTGGCTACTATTATGCTCGATGTACCCGTTGTTTTTGATGAGAAGGACTGCGAAGTCTCTACTCCTGACTTCGAGGCGGTAGGCAAGCTCTTTGAAGAGTTAGAGTTTCGTCAGTTATTAGTCAATTTTCAAAAGGTATATCAGCCAGAAGCGGTAGTGCAAAGCAATCAGAAAGCACCGTCAGCCCAGTTAGATATGTTTGCTGTACAAGGCGACTTATTTGCTCAGCCCCAAGTAGCGGTCGAGAAGAAGACAGCCGCCAATACCCCTCATTACTACCAACTGGCAGATACCCCAATGGCACAACAACTACTGTTGCAGTCGCTATTGCAGCAGACTGAAGTCTGTTTTGATACCGAAACGACTGCTATTGACGCTCTCGAAGCTGAATTAGTAGGTATTTCCTTCTGTTGGACGGCACACAAAGGCTATTATGTGCCATTTCCTGTAGATAAAGAAGAAGCCACAGCGCTACTCAATACCTTCCGACCTTTTTTTGAGAATGAGAAGATAACCAAAGTAGGTCAGAATTTGAAATACGACCTCAAAGTACTCCAAAATTACGGCATAAAGGTACAAGGGGCATTATTCGATACGATGATAGCCCACTACCTTATCAACCCTGATATGCGCCATAATATGGACTTGCTCTCGGAAACCTACTTAGGCTATACCCCGATTGCTATCGAAAGCCTTATAGGCAAAGGCAAGGCGCAACGCTCAATGCGTACTGTCGCTTTGGAAGAGGTGAAGGAGTATGCGGTAGAAGACGCTGACATCACTTGGCAGCTGAAGGACGTTTTTAAGGTAGAACTGCCTAAGGTAAATGCCCAAAAAGTATATGCCGATTTAGAGATGCCCCTGCTAAAAGTACTAGCGGCAATGGAGCGCGAGGGGGTAACCCTTGATGTGGCGTATCTGAAAGAATATTCTAAAACCTTAGATGCAGAGATAGCACAATTAGAAGCTACTATAGCCGAACAAGCAGGTACGCCGTTCAATTTGGCGTCGCCCAAGCAGTTAGGCGATATTCTCTTCGAGAAACTCAAGATAGACAGCAAGCCTAAGAAGACAAAAACGGGGCAATATGCCACTTCCGAAGAGGTGTTAGCACCTTTTGCCGCCAAACACAAGATAGTAGCCGATATATTAGAGTGGCGACAAGTGCAGAAACTCAAATCTACCTATGTAGATGCGTTGCCGTTAGAGGTGAACCCCCGCACAGGGCGTGTGCATACTACCTATATGCAGACGGTAGCCGCTACGGGGCGCCTAAGTAGTAATAATCCCAACTTGCAGAATATTCCTATACGTACCGAGCGTGGGCAACGGGTGCGCAAGGCGTTCATCGCCCGCAATGATGATTATATACTCCTTTCTGCCGACTATTCGCAGATAGAGTTGCGCATCATTGCCGCCTTAAGCGAAGAACATAATATGATAGAATCTTTCTTGCACGGCGAGGATATTCACCGCGCTACGGCAGCCAAAGTGTTCAACGTACCTTTAGAGGCAGTTACTCGCGAGCAGCGTAGCCACGCCAAAACGGTAAACTTCGGTATTATCTATGGCGTATCAGCCTTTGGTCTTTCGGCACAAACCGACTTGAGCAGGTCGCAGAGCAAGGAGCTGATAGATACCTATTACGCTACTTATCCTAATTTGCGCAACTACATACAGAAGCAAATACACTTTGCCCAAGAGCACGGCTATGTAGAGACCGTACTCGGCAGGCGTCGTTACCTGCCCGATATACATTCGCGCAACCAAGTAGTACGCGGGGCAGCAGAGCGCAATGCCGTAAATGCGCCTATACAAGGGTCGGCAGCCGATATTATCAAGATAGCGATGATACGTATTTATGACCTACTGCAAGCCCAGCAATTGCAAACCCGTATGCTGCTGCAAGTACACGATGAGTTAGTATTCGATGTGCCTAAAACCGAATTAGAGATAGTAAAACCCCTCATCAAAGAAGCGATGGAAAGCGCCTTTACCCTTGCCGTTCCGTTAGTTGCCGATTTAGGTGTAGGTGCCAATTGGCTAGATGCGCATTAAAATGTGTCGCCGCTGGCGACACAATTATAAAACTAATGATAAAAGATTACAGAAATGGATACAGACTTTCAGCATATAGTACAACTGATAGAGAGTGCTAAAGAGCGCGTATATGTAAAAGCTAATAGCGAACTAGTAGCATTGTACTTCAATGTAGGTAATATTCTTTCCGACAAAATTGGTAAAGGTGTTTGGGGTGATAAAACAATGACTGCATTAGCCGATTTTATCCATACCAAAGTGCCTAACCTTTCAGGATTTAATAGAAGAGGTTTATACCGAATGAAACAGTTTTATGAAACTCACGCAGTAAATTCAGAGGTTTTTAAACTGTGGGAAGAGTTGTTCTTTAGTGTAGAACATACTGAAAAACAAGATGTTCTAATTGTGTCGCCGTTGGCGACACAATTTCAAAAGCATCAGTTTTATATGGAAAATGTGCTCCTAAAAGTATCTTGGTCTCAGCACTTAGATATTTTTTCTTCCATAAGAAATCCAGAAGAGATATTGTTCTATCTTTTGCAAACTATTACTGAAAAATGGACAAAAGCTGAGTTGAGAAGACAACTAAAAACAGCTACTTATGAGCGCACTTTGTTAGCCAAACAAGCAACTTCGCCTACGGTACAGAAATTGGATAATGTCCAAACCCTGTTTAAAGACCCTTATGTGTTTGAGTTTCTAGATTTGCCCAATAGCTACTCTGAAAAAGAATTTGAAAAAGCTATAGTTTTAAATTTGCAAAAGTTTAT
>ERZ773203.1365-NODE-1365-length-12475-cov-28.304670_pt1 | contig 12475 bp, 6 predicted proteins | sample MGYA00580529_ERZ773203 | MGnify/ENA primary metagenome ERZ773203 (study PRJEB29015, sample SAMEA2738176) | human oral metagenome | biome: human oral; feature: human-associated habitat; material: saliva | place: China | collected 2177 ... | reverse complement strand
CATTGTTAGGTGCTGCACTTGGTATGGTTGGCCTTGCGGGACTTGCAAAACGCAAGAAAAATGAAGACTAATTTGGAAGTACTGGCGTCTTTCTAAGGGTTTCCTCAGAACAATTTAGACTTCATTAGAAAAAGACTAGAATAAAATCACATTTCTTAGATCAGAAAGCCGAATGAGAGTGTGATGAAAATGATTCGCTCTTTTTAGCAGTCGGGATTTTCCCGGCTGCTTTTTTGTATTGATGGGCGAATAGCTCCTATTTTTCAAATAATTGAAGTTTTTCTTTTGAGAAACACAGAATTCCTATTCCTTCTCTTCCTATTTAACAAACAGAAAAGGAGAACAAGCTGCTCCCCAGCTAGATGAGAGAAATGGAAAGAGGTCTGTCTTTGCCAAAATTTTCGTTCTTTCAGAATAAAGTTTTGTTTTGGAAAGAGTTTTATTTTAGATCGATAACTAGGCTTTTCTATAAGTGGAGTCAGAAAAAACTAGAAATCACCAATTCAAGGTAATAAGTATTAGTAAAATAAAGGGGATATTCTAAAAAGTATAGAGGAATAGGCAAAAGAATTGTTATAAATTACATGTTTTAAAAAGGCGAACTCAAAGTGCATAAATGAAAAAAATCACAAAAATCGTTCGTGTTTTTGCCGTTTTTTTGAAAAAAATGACGAAAAAAAGACAATATTACGATACATTTCGCGATATTTACGACACAGTGAGATTTAAAGGTTTATTTTTGCTAAAATTATCTTGGAATAAAAATATTTTTTAAAAAGGAGTTTTATGGATATGAGGGATATATTCAATCGACGCCAACGATTTTCCGTAAGGAAATATAGTTTTGGCGTTTGTTCGGTTCTTTTGGGGACCGCGCTGTTTGCAGCAGGATCCCCAGTGGTTTCAGCTGATGAAGTAGCGTCTGCTACAGATGCAACCTCAAATACAGTTTCTGATACGCTAGATCAGGAAACTAGCAATGATCAGTCAGAATCTCGTAGTGGAGAATCTCCTGTTTCTTCCTCTTACGATGTTACTGCAGCGATTCAACCGCCTTCTTCAGTTCCAACTGTAGAATCTACAACTACAGAAAGTAAGGAGAGTGTTGAGGAAAAAGTGGAAGCAGAAAAAGAAGTAGCAGAGACAAATGTAGCGCCTACAGAAGTAAGTAGCCCAGCAGAGACTACAGGTTTCCGTAATAGTGGAGAAGTGACTTCTCGTGTCGTATCCAACTGGAATGGATTCGTATCAGCACTGAATGATAGTTCCATCAAGAACATTACGATTTCTGGTAATGTTGTTGCAACTGGGGAAAATGGTAATGTAGACAATGGTCGGGTGAATTCAGTTGACCGTACAGTTGCGATTGCTTCTCAAGGGCGGAATCTTGTTATTCAAGGACGCAATGATCAATCTAGCTTGGATCTTTTGTCCAATACCTTGAAGTTTACCGGTTCGAGTGCTTGGAATTTGGTCTTCAAAAACCTTCAATTGGCAACTGGGAACTCAAAAGGGGCTGTGGATCTTTCGTCAACAAGTGGAGCCAATACAGTTACATTTGAAAACGTGAAAAGCCAAGGTTCTTCTCTATACGGTGGTGGTGGACATACCGACGTCATCGTAAAAGGAACAACCACTTCTACGGTTAGTGATAGCTACAGTTCTGCAAATGGCCATACTCAGTACGTCCAACGCAATGTCGGTACTGCAGGACATTCAGCTCAACGTCGGGCGTCTAATATTCACGATGCCAAATCGGTAACAGTTGCAGATGGAGCAAGTCTCACTCTGAACCGGTCTTCACAAGGGGATGGGATTACCCTGGCAAGTGGGTCTACTGTTCGTGTTGGGGATGGTGCAAACTTAACTATTAACATGAACACAAATAACGGAACTGAAAGTCCTCGTTACCACAATGCGGGTATCTTTATGGAACATGGTGGTACCGTTGTAACCGGCAGAGATTCAAAATTAAACTTGAATACAAGCATTGGTCAGGCGATTTCTCTAGGGATGGCCCGTCCATCTGATGGAGCGACTCACCTTGACCGTTGGGGAGGATATGGTACAGTTAACGCCTTCCGTCGGAATGGCCAAAGCAGTTTGACAATTGGTGACAATGCAACCTTCAATTTCACAGGTCGTGATGGATTAGTATTTGGAAACAATGCGACCTTCACTACTGGAACGAATGCAAAAGTTCGATTTGAAAACAAAGGTCGTGGTACTGCGATTGACTTTGGGGACAACTCACGTGTTGTATTTGGTAAGAAATCAACCAATACCTTCCACTCTGTAGGAAAAGGTCCGAAGAGTGGTGGAGGCCCTTCTGGTAGTTACAATGCATATAACTATATCGGTTTGAATGAAAACGGTTCCATTTTAGTAGATGACTATGCGACTTTCCGCGTTCAAATGGACAACCGTGGAGCTAATCCATGGGATGATGTGATCAATTTGGATTCAAAACATGGTTGGAAGAATCATCCGTTATTCCAAGCGAATAAGGGATCCATTGTCGATATTCGTGATGATAATACGGACTATTACGCAGAGTTAATTTCTGTACCACTCGGTTCAAGTACCAATGTTGTCTTCCAATTTAACAACCCTCTCTACGTTTCCTTTATGCGTTACACCAATTCTGAAGGACGCTCAGCTGGAGAAATCACAGGTAAACTTCCAGTGGGAATTGCCCAAGGAAATAACCCAGAACAAATTGGACACGGTAACATTCTATATATTGCTAACGGATCAAGACGATCAGGAAACCATATTGAGTTTAATGGACCAACAGGTACTCGTGTAAATCCCGGTGCTGGAAGATACACCGTATACTCACTTAACCAAGATGGTAAAAATGTAGTCAGCAGAAATAAAATGAGTTCCGTATGGACTGACATCCAAGGTGGTGCGATGAGCATTGCCGGTTTCCAACCGGGGTCTACTCCAGAAATCAATCCAAGAAATTCACTTTCTGTTCGAACGGGTTCCTCTACAGGTGGCGTTCTTGCAACAGATAAGACATACGGGATTGACCCAGTAGTATCGAACCGTCAAAACATTTGGGTATCTAACGGAACCAGCATTAATCCACATGCAACGCATACCAACACCATCCGTTATGTTTATGAAGATGGCTCTCCTGTTTTAGATGAAAATGGAAAACCAAAAGTAGTTGTTCAATCATCTGATTGGAAACGCCTCCTTGAGGTCGCAATTGACCACAGTCAATTTAGAGAAATCTTGAAAAAATCTAGTGTTGCAAATGGGGATGAATTCCTAGCAGCCTATGCCAAGGCAGAATATGCCATTCAAGATATTGACGGAGATGGCGTTGCAGATACTGGATGGAAACTTGCAGGTACTAAGAACAGTAAAGCAACATATGATACAGTTGTATCTCCTGAACTTCAAGGCTATAAAGCAGAAATTCTTTCTTCCAACGTACCTGGATTAGCAGTCGGAACAAAAGCTTCTCGTGTATCCGTAACCTTCAATCCTAGCGAAATTAAAGATGAGATTGTTGTCTCTCATGGTGGACGTCGTTCGGTTTCAGAAACTTACTGGCGTAACATTGTAGACAATGTGAAGTTGACTAATTATGAGACCGTCGTTGTTTACAAACAAGATAAACAAAAAGCGGTTGTCAAATATGTAAATACAACTTCAAACGTCGATCTTGCTAAAGATGAGTTGGAAGGACAGAGTGGTGCCCTTATCGACTATAGCACAGCTGATAGAATCACTACCTATAAGAAGGCTGGCTATAAGTTAGTCGAAGATGGCTTTACCAATGCTGCAGATAAACATTATGATTCAAATCCATCCGTGGATCAAGAGTTTGTCGTTTCTCTAGAAGAACGGATTGAACCAGTTACTCCACAAGATCCAAAACCAGTACCTGGCATCCCTGTAACACCAGAAGATCCAGCGAACTGGCCAGAAGAAGTCAAGGATATGAAAGAGTTGGAACGTACAGCAACTCAAACGATCCGCTTCAGAGAAGAAGAAAGTGGCAAAGAAGTCTTCAAGACCATCCTTCGTAAGATTACCTTTGAAAGAACAGCTTATATCAACTTAGTAACAGGTAATATTACTTACTCTTCATGGAGAATTGGTAAAGTTGTAGACGTTGATGCTCCGGTTCAGCCAGTCAATGGAGTAGCTGCTGGAGATGCAGTAGCTAACCGTCGTGTGAGAAGAAGTCTACCAGCAGAATACGAAGTTGCTTCTACTGAGGATTACCAAGATTTTCCAGTTGAGTCTCCTGCTCCTGTAGCAGAAGAGCCAAGACCAGCAGCAACAGTTGAAGCAAGTGTAGAGCGTCTGCCTGAAGAGCCAGTAGCGACTCCAGTGGCCCCTCAACCAGAGGTTTCAACAGAAGCTAGCCCTAAACCAGTGGCTCCTACAACTGCGATTCGTGTTAACACGCCAAAAGCAACTGCAACTGTCACGAATCCAGTCTATACTGGCAAACGTGTCTTGACTCGTGGTCGATACAGTCGTCGTCCACCAAAAATTTAGTAAAGTTTGGAACTAGGTAGATGGCATAGGTGTACTCTCCTTAGTGGGGAGTTACAGCTATCCATTTGCTACTATAAAAATAAAAAGGAGAAAGAAATGAGTTTTGATCGAAAACAACGATTCTCAATTCGTAAATATTCTGTCGGAGTAGCCTCAGTTTTGATTGGTACTGTTTTGGCAGGAACTACGATTGCTGCTGCTGACACAGAAGTGAAAGTGGACGAAGCTTCTTCATCTTCAACATCAGTTACCTCAGAAAGCCCAGTAGAGGAAGCTGCCCCTGTTGCGGAGACCAAGGAAGTTCATACCTATACTGCTGAACCAGCAATTCCTTCCCCAAGCTTGACTCCAGTAGAAAAGAATGAAGAAGCAGTTGCTTCTGAAAAAACTACTGAAGCACCAGCAAAAGAAGTTGCTGAGGTAGAGAAAAAAGCGAATGTAGTAGAAGCTAAAACAGAAGCTAAAGTCGACAGCAAGGTAGAAGAAGCGAAAGAAGAAAGCAAGTCTATCCCAACAGTTGAAGAGGCTGAAAGCAAAGCAGTAGTTTCAGAGAAAGCAAAAGCGGAAACTTCTGAAAAAGTGGAAGAAAAAGCAAGCGAAACAGCGACACCTTCAGTAAAAGATAAGATTGTTGTAGATAAAAAAGTCCCAGGTTTGGACTTGGAAAATGCGACTGTTAATCCGAATGGAGGATACGATATCCAGCTTACAAAAGAAGCACAAGAAAAATTCCGTGCGTCATTAGAAGCTTATATCGCTCGTCGTCGCAATTACAATCGCAGAGGTAGCTTCCGTGCCGCAGGGGATGCGACATCGACTGATCCTGACTATGAATTTAAGAAAGTCATGACACCAGTTCTTCCTGGTTATTATGCAGACAAAGCGAGTATCGAAGCTCTTGTTGTCGATCCGACAAATATTGATGACTATGTCTTCAATGTTTGGTATAAAAAACTTGGTTATGTTACTTATGTAGATGAACAAGGTAACTATATTACTCCAGCGGGTGAAGTAACTTCTAAACAGGAAGAATCTGCTAGAAACCAATACGCTAACGATCCATCTGATCCAACTCGTGCATGGTTCACGAATGTACCATCTGTACCAACAGGTTGGGAAATTAAACCAGGCCAATCCATTTATGGGTATGACGAAACTCGTAAAACGGTCAATCCAAACCATAAAGATGACCTAGATGCAATTGGTCGAGATACTAAGATTGTCATCACTAAGCAAATTCAAAAAGCCATCATAAAATATGTTAATGAAAAAGGCAATACTGAATTGAGCCGTGATCTAGTTTCTGGTAAATCAGGTGAGCTAATCAACTACAGCACAAACGATAAGATTTCATCTTACCGTCGCCAAGGATATGAATTGGTCAGCGATGGCTTCTCAGATGCAGCGGACAAGAACTTCGATTCTGATACCAAAGTAGACCAAGAGTTTACAGTTACCCTTCGTGAACGCATCGAACCAATTGATCCAGACAAACCAAAACCAAATCCAGATCAACCAGTTGATCCAAAAGATCCAGATACACCAAAATGGCCAGATCCAGTTAAAGATTTGGTGAACAAGGACGATGTGACACGTACTGTGAAATACGTCTACGAAGATGGCTCTAAAGCGAAAGATGATGTGACAGAAACCCTTCACTTCAAACGCTTTGCATACGTTAACTTGGTAACCGGTCACATCGACTACCGTGAATGGACTACAAGTGACGATACCTTCGATGCAGTGAAATCACCAGTGATTTCAGGCTACACTGCTAATAAATTGGTGGTGCCAGAAGTCAAAGGTGTCAAAGCTGGAGCAGAAGATATTGTCGAAGTCGTAACATACGTGAAAGATGCTCAAAAAGCCATCATCAAGTATGTCAACGAAAAAGGCACAGCTGAATTAAGTCGTGATGTGGTCAATGGTAAATCCGGTGAAGCGATTGATTACAGCACAGCTGATAAGATCGCAGCTTACAAGCGTAAAGGTTATGTACTTGTTAGCGATGGCTTCACAAGTGCAGCCAACAAGAACTTTGACTTTGATGCCAAGGTAGACCAAGAGTTCACTGTTACCCTTCGTGAACGCATCGAACCAATCGATCCAGACAAACCAAAACCAAATCCAGATCAGCCAGTTGATCCAAAAGATCCAGATACACCGAAATGGCCAGATCCAGTCAAAGATGTAGTTAACAAAGACGATGTAACACGTACAATTCATTATGTTTACGAAGATGGCTCTAAAGCGAAAGATGATGTGACAGAAACTCTTCACTTCAAACGCTTTGCTTATGTCAACTTGGTAACCGGTCATGTGGATTATCGTCCTTGGACATCAGAGGATACTACTTTTGATACTGTTTTAACTCCAAAAATCCAAGGCTATACTGCTGATAAAGATGTAGTTCCAGCTGTAACAGGAGTTGAAGCGACAGCACCAGACTTTGAAGTTACAGTAACTTACGTTCGTGATGCTCAAAAAGCGATTATCAAGTATGTCAATGAAAAAGGCAACACTGAATTGAGCCGTGACCAAGTCGTAGGTAAATCCGGTGAAGCAATTGATTACAGCACAGCTGATAAGATCGCAGCCTACAAACGTAAAGGTTATGAACTCGTTAGCGATGGCTTTACAAGTGCAGCTAACAAGAACTTTGACTTTGATGCAAAAGTAGACCAAGAATTCACTGTTGTGGTCCGTGAGCGTATTGTTCCAGTAGGACCAAATGATCCAAATCCTACTCCAGATACTCCTTACGATCCAACTGATCCAAAAACACCAAACTGGCCGAAGACAGTAGATAAGATTCAACCTCGTCGTATCACTGGTACACGTACAGTATACTACTACGTTGAAGACGGTGATGGAGTACCTGTACCAAAACCAGTTCGTGAACGTGTTGTATTTGAACGGATTGTTCTCGTTAACTTGGTGACTGGAGAAATGACTCCACAAGCTTGGAAATTTGTTAGTGCAACTCCAATCGAAGATGACGCGGCGAACAGACCGGCTGTTCGTACACGTCGTGCTTTGACAGATGCAATTGCTCCCCGTGGTGTAGAAGCAAGTCTTGCGAGTGATACCCCGCGATTTCGCGCACGTAGTGCACGTTTAGAGGATGAAGAAACAGAGGTAACTGCTTTGGCTGCTGATGTAAGTTCAAATTCAGAAGCTGTACTCCCTCCGATTCCATCTCCAGTGGTTCCAGGACACTACACACTTGTAAAAGAAATTGAATCTACCACAATTGATCCTGATGGTACCTTGAATTACAAGTTTGATGTTTATTATAAGAAGCTTGGTCGCATTCAGTTGGTGGATAAAGATGGTAAGGTACTTTCAGAAGTGGTCTACAAGAACAATCTAACGGATCCATCAAGAGCTGATGTAACTCCGGTTCCAGAAATTCCAGCAGCTTACAAAATTAAAGACGGTCAAAAAGTTTTTGGTTATGATATAACAGCTGGAACAGTAGATCCAAATGATCCTGCGGATCCAAATGCAATTGGACGCAATACAACGATTGTAGTGGAACAGAAGTCGGTTGCTCGTCAAGAAACAAAAGTAGTAACTGAAACTATCTTCTACAAGGATGCACTTACAGGAGAAGTACTAGCTCCAGAACACAAGGACCAAGTAACCTTCCATCGTGAAGTAGTGGTAAATCCTGTGACAAACGAAGTGTTGAGCACAGGCGAATGGACAGCAGTAAATGCTGATACTACTTTTGATGCGGTAACATCACCTGTCCTTGAAGGCTACACTGCAAATCCACTGGTTGTAGAAGAAGTGACTGGTTTGACAGCAGAAAGCAAAGATGTTGTAGCAACTGTTCTCTATACGAAGAACCCAGCTCCAACTCCTGAGCCAAAACCAGAACCGCAACCGCAACCACAACCACAACCGCAACCACAACCGCAACCACAACCAGTTAAACAAGAACCAGCTAAGCCAGAAGCTCCTGTGACACCACAAGCTCCAGCGCTTCCTGAAACTGGTGAGGATCAATCTGTTTCTGCAGCCTTGTTTGGTGCGGCACTTGGTATGGTAGGACTTGCGGGTCTTGCAAAACGCAAAAAACACGAAGACTAAAATTGAGGTGACATTGACAGACTTGTTGATGAGGTGACAATTTTAGATCTAACAGGAAGAGGCTTTGTTCTAAAGAGCAAGGCCTCTTTGTTTGGTATAGGAAACTTAGAAAAACATGCCTATATATGATGAAAAAGTTTCAGTAAAATTCTATATATTTGTTTCATTTGGTTACTAGTTTCAGAAAAATTCCATTGACTTGAAGTAAAGAAAACAGTATACTGGTAAAGCAATTTGATCTTTCAAATTGCCGGCAACAAGGGAAATGAATCCACTTAAAATTGGAATATAGTAGGGTTTGGAGTGGCAGAACTTCACACCCTTATTGTCGTGGAGAAATTTAGGAAGTAAAGTGACTAGAAACTCTTTCAAAGTGCAAAAATTATGATAAAAAAACGAATGAAGGCCCTTGTTTTTCACGGATACAAGGAATCTATCATTCGTTTTTTCTATATGATCGCTACGATATTGGTGATAGGATTTATTCGAATCATTTGAAAAAGGGAAATGATGTTTTGAAAATTAGAACGCAGATTAGAATTAATTCTTCGAAAGCTATAGGCTCTCCTCCATATTTTTGTTGCACTATATTTTACAATTTATCTCATAATCAATTAAAATGATTTTAATTCAAGATTGGATATTTCTCGATGTCTCAACTATTGACCGGAATTGATAGAAGTCATTATGATTTTATGTTACAATTAAACTACTATTATCGAAGGGAGAAACTATGATTAATTCAATTGTTTCACAAGGTTTGATTTGGGCCATTTTAGGGTTAGGAATCTTTATGACCTTCCGAATTCTAGATTTTCCAGATATGACGACAGAAGGCTCCTTCCCGCTTGGAGGAGCGGTGGCGGTGACCTTGATTACCAAAGGGGTCAATCCACTCCTTGCAACGCTAGCTGCTATTGGTGCAGGGTGCTTGGCAGGGCTTGCGACGGGTCTTCTCTACACAAAAGGGAGAATACCGACACTCTTATCAGGGATCCTTGTAATGACGTCTTGTAACTCGGTTATTCTCTTTGTCATGCAGCGGGCTAATTTGGGACTTCTGGGCTATAAAAAAATACAGGATTTTCTTCCTTTTGCCAGTGGGTTCAATGAGATTCTGATTGGCTTGATTTTCGTCACGCTTGTGATCCTTGGTTTGATCTTCTTCTTGGATACACGCTTGGGTCAAGCCTATATTGCGACAGGGGACAATCCAGATATGGCCAAGAGCTTTGGGATCAACACAGACCGGATGGAATTGATGGGCTTGGTCATTTCAAATGGGATTATTGCTCTTTCTGGTGCACTGATGGCCCAGCAAGAAGGCTATGCGGATGCTTCACGTGGAATTGGTGTTATCGTTATCGGGCTTGCCAGCCTCATTATTGGAGAGGTGCTCTTTTCAAATGTCACCTTGACAGAGCGCTTGCTCAGTATTGCGATCGGATCGATCGCCTACCAATTTTTGATTTGGGCCGTGATTGCGCTTGGCATCAATACCAGCTATATTCGAATCTTCAGTGCCTTGATCTTGGCTATCTGCCTGATGATTCCAACCTTTAAGGGAAAAATCATGAAAGGAGCGAAACTCAGTAAATGACAGCAATTGTAGAATTAAAAAATGTAACCAAAGCCGTGAGCAATGGGATGAACGAAGAAAAAGTCATTCTGGATGATGTTTCCTTGGAAATTCGAGAGCATGATTTTATCACGATTTTGGGGGGCAATGGAGCTGGAAAGTCAACCCTCTTTAATACCATTGCTGGGACGCTTCCGGTGAGCAGTGGAAAGATTTATATTTTGGGAGAAGATGTAACCAACTATTCTCCTGAAAAGAGAGCCAAGTACCTATCGCGGGTCTTTCAAGATCCTAAAATGGGGACAGCGCCTCGCATGACAGTAGCGGAAAACCTCTTGGTAGCGAAGTTTCGCGGAGAAAAACGTGGTTTGATTCCGCGTCACTTGGCCAGCTATAAAGAAGAGTTTCAAACAGTCCTTGCTAAGATTGGTAATGGCTTAGAAAATCATATCGATACAGCCGTTGAGTTTCTATCAGGGGGGCAACGACAAGCCTTGAGTCTGTTGATGGTGACACTGAAACGCCCAGAACTCTTGCTTTTAGATGAACACACTGCTGCCTTGGATCCAAAAACCAGTCAGGCCCTCATGACCTTGACAGATGAGTTTGTGAAACAAGATGCCCTCACAGCTCTTATGATCACCCACCATATGGAAGATGCTTTGAAATATGGAAATCGCTTGATTGTCATGAAAGATGGGCACATCGTCCAAGACCTCAATCAAGAAGAAAAAGCCCAAATGACCATCGCAGACTACTATCAATTATTTGAGAAAGAATAAGATACAAAGCCCGTAAAATGGGAGTAGAACAGAAGCGACATCACTTAGGTTGTTTGATGTAGAAGTAGTTTGTCTACATGCTAGAGAGTGGGACAGAAATCGGTAATTCGTTAGAATTCGATTTCGTCGTCCCACCTCCGCACAGTTGAGTAGGGCTGTAAAAGCTGATGAAATCAGCGTAGTAGAGCCCACTCAACCACTGCGTCTTGCTCGACAATCCAAAAATAATTGAGAGGCTAGGACTTTTGTCCCAGCCTCTTTTCTTTTTCTTAAATCATCTGTAAAACCGCATAAAAATTGGAACTAGTTTCAGCTGAAATCGCTTGCAATTACTTAGGTAGCTGAGTATAATATAGTTAGAAAGATAAAGAAGGGATTGATACCAATGCCTTATCGAGTTAAAATTTAGGTTACTTCGTTTTAGGCCTGTTTTGCTGATATCTGTTCATGCTCTTATCGTAAAAGAGCAGTCATGTCGTGTGTGTCGGATCGGTTGGACGGTCGGGCAAACCTGCTTAGTTTGTCCGGAGACATAAGAAAACGTGGAAATAGTAGGTAGAAGCTTTTTGTAAAGGTTTTCAAACTTCAATGCGTCCAGTCGGAAACTAATCATTTGGATTTAGGATAGCAAAGAAAACCTCTGGTATTTTACACAAATACTATTAAATGAAATCAACATCATAAACATTGTTTTGTTAGCCAAAAGGTTAATTGCACCAAGTCAGTGAAGCAGACCAGGCCTCTAGTCCCGTAAGACTGGAGGCCATTTTTATAAAATACTAAGGAGGAGGTGAGAGTATGGGATTGTCGTATGCGCAAGAATATAGTTGTCGGGACCATTTTCGGCAAAGAGCTTTTGAGCGCTTTGGCGTAGATGATCAGCACTTGAATAAGTGGATCAACCAACACCTCTCCTCCCTCTCTCCTTATGATAGTAATGTGGTTCAACCCGCCAACACAGAAGCCTATGTAGCCAGTGATGGCGTCATCTTTGTCTGCAATATCAAAAGTCGGGAGTTTATCACCTGTTTTAAGGCGGTTAATTACCAAGAATCTAAGGAAGAAGAGGAAGCTTATACGGACATTCACGAAAACAATGTCGCTTCCTTCAAAAAAGATGTGAACCACCTAGTCAATCGCTACCGACTCAAGGAAGCCAAAGAGCTGTTTGAAAACATTGGGGAGGACTTGGATGACTTTTATCGCCTGTCCCAAGCGGTCAAGAACGGCCAATTGAGCGAGCGAAATAGTAAGCGCCTAGAGGAATTGTTAGGCAAGTTTCATGTGATCAAGGCAGCCATGCGGATCATTGAAAATAAACGGGGAGATTACCATCTTTAGGGTCTTTTCCCCCTAAAAATAGGCGCCTAGAAGCCCTCTCATTTGAAATAGATGAGAGGACTTTTTTGCTGTGGAAAGCTTTTTGAAAAAAAGAGAAAAAAATTGTATAATAGAGTGGATATGCAAGTATTTGCAAAGCTGTAATTCG
>ERZ773203.1354-NODE-1354-length-12531-cov-3.192530_pt1 | contig 12531 bp, 10 predicted proteins | sample MGYA00580529_ERZ773203 | MGnify/ENA primary metagenome ERZ773203 (study PRJEB29015, sample SAMEA2738176) | human oral metagenome | biome: human oral; feature: human-associated habitat; material: saliva | place: China | collected 2177 ... | reverse complement strand
CTTTCGGATTTTGCAGGCTCTGCCGAGAGTATTCAAGTGCAGAGAGGTGTGGGCACTTCTACCAATGGAGCGGGGGCTTTTGGAGCGAGCCTTAATGTACTTACAGATGCCATTTCCCAAAATCCTTATGGAGAGATTGCCAATTATTACGGAAGCTATAACTCCCACAAGCATTCACTTAAATTCTCCACAGGTAAGTTGAATGACAGGTTTGAAATCTCAGGAAGACTCTCAAAAATCAATTCAGATGGTTATGTAGACAGGGCTTTCTCAGACCTTACATCTTATTTTTTACAAGCAGCATATTCGCACAAGAATACGCTGATAAAAGCCCTTGTTTTTGGAGGTAAAGAGAAAACTTACCTCGCATATAAGGGGATTGATGCCAAAACGCTGGAGGAAAACCGAAGGTATAATCCATCAGGGAAATACACCGATAAAAAGGGAAATATACTTTTCTACGATAATGAAACCGATAACTATCAGCAAGACCACGCACAGCTACATTGGTCTGAAAAATGGTCAGGCAGTTGGACGACCAATCTCGCCTTTCACTATACCAAAGGCAGGGGCTATTGGGAGCAAATGGACAATTGGGGAGATGCCAATGGAAATTTCGTTATCCAATATAAAATGGATAATGACTTCTACGGTACTACCTTCTCCGCAAATTATAAAAAGGAGGCGATAGACCTTATCTTCGGAGGGGCTGCGAATACCTACGACGGTCGCCATTTTGATGAATATATCTGGACGGAAAACGCAACCAAAGCCTACAAAGAAAGACTCGGTAAAAAAATCTATGGCAAGAAAAATGAGGCATCGGCTTTTGCTAAAATCACTTATTCGCTCACCGATAAATGGAGCCTTTTTGCAGATGTTCAGTACAGGTATGTAGGTTTCAAATCTCTCCTTTTTGAGACGATGATTGATGAGCCTCTTCACCTTTTCAATCCAAAAGCGGGTATTACTTTCAAGGTAAATGATTCTAACAGCCTCTACCTCTCCTACGCCCACGCAACTAAGGAAGCCAACCGCTCCGATTATAAAGACTATGCGGAGAATATCTCCAAAGGCAGCCTGCTCCCAAAAGCTGAAAAAGTAAATGATTTTGAGCTCGGCTGGCGCCTCATCACCGATAGGCTAAGGCTCAATACCAATCTTTATTATATGGGCTATACCGACCAGCTCGTCCTCACAGGGGATATCAGCAAAACGGGCTATCCTCTTAGGAAAAACAGCGGGAATAGCTACAGATTCGGTCTCGAGGCAGATGCCCTTGTAAAAATCTCCGATACATTCTTCTGGCAGCCCAATTTTGCCCTTAGCCGAAACCGAAATAGAGACTATCATACGAAGGATAAATCGGGGAAAATTATCAATCTCGGCTCTACTGAGATTTCCTTCTCTCCATCTTTTGTCGCCAGCAATGCCCTTACTTATGTACCGCTTAAAAATCTGCAAATCACCTGGCAGGCGAAGTTCGTAGGCGAGCGATATCTTACCAATGAACAAGAGGAGAATGCCAAACTTCCAGATTTCTTCGTCAATAATCTCAGCCTTTCGTATGAGCTCGTTCCTCGAGGTTTTTGTAAGTCCGTCATCTTTACTTTTGATGTGAATAACTTCCTCAATCGCGAATATGTAGCCCACGGAAGATACAAAAAGGGCAAGGCCTACTATTATCCTCAGGCTACTGCCAACTTCCTTGCAGGAATGGTGCTGAGTTTTTAGTTTAAGAGCTCTATATATAAAACAAATCCTGCTATTATTAGCAGGATTTGTTTATTAAGCAAAAATATCTGCCCAAATAATTTTTAAGTCAGGGAAAATATAGGGAGTAATTTCCTCTTCAATCCCCGTAAAAGTTGCTTTCAGTACATATTTTCCTTCTTCTAATACATACTGGCTAATCTCTTCATATTCTGGTCGTACAATCCAGTATTCGCGAACACCACACTCTTCGTAGAGGTCATATTTTATCCTCATTTCTTTAGAAGAATTACCTGGGGAGAGGATTTCAATAATAAAATCAGGAGCACCCACACAGCCTCTATCATCCAGCTTTTCTGGGTCACACACCACGCATAAATCAGGCTGTACTACGGTACTAATTTCATTGTCGTTTTTGTCCTTGGTTGTGAGGCGAACATCAAAAGGTGCAGAATATACTTCACAGCTTTTATTTTGAAAATAATTATAAAATATTCCTGTGATATTAAAAGATATTTTCTGATGCTTCCTCGAAGGAGCAGGGCTCATCTTAAAAATTTTCCCTTTAATCAGTTCCAGTCTTTCTTGAAACTTCCACAATAAATAATCGGCATAGGTATAGGTACCCTCCAGATTCAAATCTTCAAATTTCAATACTTCTGACATAATTTTATGATTTTTGGTTAATGATTGATTTTCCTACAAATGTAAAGAAATACTTTCTGCCATGAAGAAAGTATTTTGAGTCTACACTTCCTTTTGCACAGAAAATCTCCACTAAAAAATCTTATCTTTGCGCCTCCTAAGCTCCGTTTTTCAGGGTTTTTTGCACAATATGAAGCATCAGTATATCAAGATTACGCTTATCCTCCTGCTTATTGCCTCCATTTTTATTGCGAGGCTTGCGTATTTACAGCTTTTCACCGATAGATATGCTCTCAATGCCCTCAATACCTCTATAAAAACCGAGTATGTTATCCCACAAAGGGGTGCCGTTTTTGACCGCAATGGTAAAACCCTCGTGAGCAACCAGCCTTCTTATGAGATTTCCTACACGGAGGCACTTATGAAGCCTGATTTTGATACCATCGCTTTCTGCAACCTTGTTGGGATTGATGAAAATAGCTTTGTAGAGCGGATTAATGTGGCACGAAAGGAGAAATACTTTTCCCCTCTCACCTCTGTTACCTTCCTTAAAAATCTTACCCAAGAAGATGTTGCCAGAATCCAGGAAATCATATTCAAATACCCTGCTTTTAGTATTGTTTCTCGTCCTCAGCGCCGTTATGAAGTCTCTACTTCTGGGAATCTGCTCGGCTATACCAATGAGGTAAATGAGCGAGACATAAAAAAAGATTCTCTCTATTATCGTCCAGGGGATAATATCGGTAAATCAGGTGTGGAAAAAGCCTATGAAACTACTTTGCGCGGAGAGAAAGGAATTAACTATATCCAAAAAGACATCAGGCTAAGGAATATCGGTTCTTATAAAGGAGGTAGCCTTGATAAAGAGGTGGTAACGGGTAAAGACATCACACTTACGATAGATTATGACCTTCAAAAACTCGCCGAAGAGATTTTAGTGAATAAGCAAGGCGCCATCGTTGCCCTTGACCCCAATAATGGCGAAATTCTCGCTATGGCAACAGGCCCAGACATTGACCCCAATCTCTTTACAGGTCCAGAAAAGTCCAAAAACCTCTACAAATTGCAGGTAGATACGCTCTATAACCAGCGCCCAACTTTTGATAGGTCTGTACAGGCGGCTTATCCCCCTGGTTCTACCTTTAAGATGCTTACTGCACTTGCGGGAATGCAAATGGGAGTGATGACGGATAAGACCATCTTCCCCTGTGGAGGAGGTTTTAATTATAGAGGGCTTAGGATTAAAGGACACGGTGGAGCCACTCCCCTCATCCCTTCTTTACAAGTCTCGAGCAACTGCTATTTTTCCCACGCTTTCCTTGCCATTGTAAATAAATATCCAAATAACCCTTCCAAGGGCGTTGATGAATGGAAGGAAATAATGGCGAGCTTTGGTCTCGGTGTCTTTCTCAATAATGACCTTGCCGTTGGCTCAAAAGGGAGAATCCCCAGTGGAGAATATTATGAAAACAGACAGAAAAAACTCAATATGCACAGCTCAAAGAAGGAGGGTAATTATAAAAACTGGGATGCACTCTCCACAGGAGCTGTTTTCAATGGTATGGGGCAGGGAGATGTACTCCTCACCCCCATCCAAATGGCAAATGCTATGGCTGCTATTGCTAATAAAGGCTGGTATTATACTCCCCACATCGTAAAATCGATAGATGGAAAGCCAAACCCCGACCCAAGATTTAAGGTAAAGCACAAAACCCTTGTAGAGCCAAAATATTTTGAGCCCGTTCTCAAAGGAATGGAAGCCGTAGTACAAAGAGGTACTGCCCGTTCGCTTAAAACTTCGGAATTTACACAGCTTGCTAAAACAGGTACTGCTCAGGTTCCTCAGGGTAAGGATAATTCTATCTTCGTACTCATCGCACCAGCGGAGAGTCCTAAAATTGTTGTTGCCGCTGTTATGGAGCACGCAGGTTTTGGAGCTACTTGGGCGGGTCCTGCCGCTACTCTCATCGCAGAGAAGCATATTACAGGGAATATCAAAAGAGAACATCTCTATAAGAAGATGATTAATGCCTCCTTTATGCCTGAGTATAAAAGACAATGGGTTGCAGATATGAAACGCAAAGGCTGGTACAAACCCACAAAGGAAGACTCCCTTGAACGGAAAAGAAAAGATAGTTTGAAAAAGGTAGAGCTCCAAAATCAGCTTAAAAAAGAGCAGGAAGCTCGATTGAATAATAATAATTCTCCTAATTAACCCCTCTCAATTTCAAACCCAATGGAAGGTATAGATAAATTCGGTATTACAATGTATATCCTGCTCTGTGGCTTTGCTATCGCTAATATTTATAGTGTAGATGAGGCTCTAGGTACTAAGCAGTTTATATTTTTCTGTATTTCCTTTGTGGTGGGGATTGTTATTTTCTTCACCAGGAGTAAATTCTTTGAGAATATGGCTGGGATTTTTTATATCGCAGGCGTACTTCTCCTCATCGGGCTTTTCCCTTTTGGAAAGGAAATTCTTGGGCAGAAAAACTGGTATAAATTCGGTAGCTTTACAATGCAACCTGTGGAGTTTGCAAAAATCGGTACTGCACTGATGCTTGCCAATTATGTCTCAGGAGCAGATTTTAATCTGAATAATAGAAATTCGCTTATTTCAGTCCTCGCTATTGTGGGGATTCCTGCCATTGTTGTGCTTATGATTCCCGATGTGGGCTCTTTGCTTGTCTTCTTTGCTTTTGCTATTGCACTTTATAGAGAAGGGCTTAGTGGCTGGCTATTTATCTTCATATTTGTTTTTGCTGCGGTATTTTTAGTAGCTCTTGCCATTAATCCGCTTTATGTAATAGGAGGGATTATCGCTCTTGCATTTCTTTTTGTTCTCTTTAATTATTCCCGCATCCATTGGAATGTCATCAGCATAGCTGCTCTGGTGGGGATTGTTGCATTTCTCTCTGCATTTGCTATGGTTACTCCTAAGGTTTTGGAAAAACTCCCAAGACACCAAAAGGAGCGTATAGAAGTTCTTTACAAAGGTGAAAAAGCCTTCCGTGATACTTCTGGATATAATCTATTGTATTCTAAAACCGCAATAGGCTCTGGCGGATTAAAGGGTAAGGGATACAGAGAAGGCTCCGTTACGAGGGGGAAGTTCGTGCCCGAGCAGGAAACCGATTATATCTTTTGCACCGTAGGTGAGGAGTGGGGTTTTGTGGGCAGCACGGCACTGATTCTCCTTTATACTTTGTTTATCGGGCGTATTTATTACCTGTCCGAAAGGCAGAAATCTACTTTTAACCGAGTCTTTGGGTATAGCTTTGCGTCTATCCTTTTGATGCACTTTGGGATTAATATAGGTATGGTTATGGGGCTTTTCCCTACGGTTGGGATTCCTCTCCCCTATTTCAGTTATGGAGGGAGTTCTCTGCTCGCTTTTTCTATTATGACGGCGATTTTCTTTAAACTGAATTATACCGATAAAAATAGACTCGTCTGATGTAGAACGAACCCTTCCATTGTAAAGGAGGATAGGTTTTTTATATCTTTGCTCGCCTTAAGAAAATTAGAGTCTATCCACCTGAAAAAGGGTGAGGATTAAAAAGATAATATTAAAATAAAAATATCGTTAGATTACATTAAAAAATACTTTTATGCAAGATAGTTTAGCCACAGGAACCGTACAGTTACAGCCAGAAAAGCATATTTTTTCCCTTTGGGAGATTCTTTTCAGTGGAGGTATTTTAGGAAATACGATTATGATTGCTATTTTCCTTCTCGGAGTGCTTTCTCTTTATATCTTTTTTGAGCGGTATTTCTTCATCCGAAGGGCTGCAAAGGAAGTCCCTAATTTCTTAGAAAATATTAAGGATTTTGTACAAGATGGCAAGATAGAAACAGCTATTGACTATTGTAAAACGATAGATTCTCCAGAGGCGAGAATGATAGAGAAAGGGCTATCCCGAATCGGGCGCCCCATTTCTGATATTTCTAATGCAATGGAAGCTCAGGGGCAGGTAGAAGTATCAAAGCTGGAAAAGAACCTTAATATTCTGGCTTCGGCTTCGGGAGCAGCTCCTATGCTTGGCTTCCTCGGTACGGTGGTTGGGATGATTATGGCGTTCTTTGAAATCTCTAATGTAACGGGTGCCGTTAGCCCAAAGCTGTTGGCTACGGGTATTTATACCGCTATGGCAACTACGGCTGTGGGGCTTTTCGTGGGTATCCCCGCTTATTTCTTTTATAACATCCTCGTTACAAATGTAGACCGATTGGTTCTCAAAATTCAGACGCACACAGGAGAATTCCTCGATACACTAAACAAACCCCTCTAAACCTATGAACCTACGAAGAAGAAACAGGGTAAGTGCAGAGTTCAGTATGGCATCGATGACGGATATCATCTTCCTCCTCCTTATCTTTTTTATGATTACCAGCTCTGCCATTAGCCAGAGTGCCATAGATGTAAAACTCCCCAAAGCATCAGCTGGAGATCCAAGTATCCAAGACCCTACAGCAATTACCGTAAAAGAAGATGGCTCATATTTCATTAATGATAAAGAAATGAAAGCCGAAGAGATAGAAAACTACCTTGTCAACCTCCTTAAAGATGAGCAAAATCCTGCTTTTACGATTCGAGCAGATGAAAATACAAAGCATAAAGACATCGTATTTTTAATGAATATCGCAGAGACTCATCATTTCAATATCGCTATTGCAACGCTGCAAGTAGATTAATACATCATCTCAATATTTACTATCAAAAAAACGCGGGATGAATTACGCTGAGCTACATAGAAACAACCAAACGAAGGACAAAAGGAGAAGTGCCGTTATAACTGCTCTCCTCACCCTCCTGTTCTTTCTCCTTATCTATTTTTATCAGTTCACGAGAACGCTCCCTAAGGAGGAAGTGATCACTACTATGCTCATCAACTTTGGCGATAATCAAAACGGTACAGGTGAAGAAGAGCCCGCTCCTCAGACACCTCCAAACACAGTAGAAAATATCCAACCTCATCCTACGCCTGTTTCCCCGCCTCAGCCAGAAACAAAACCTCAGCCTCAGGAAACCGTGAAAGATAAAATCCTAACAGGCAAGAATGAAAAACTCATAGCCGAAAAGCCAAAAGAAACCAAAAAAGAGGCAAAGTCAAAAGAAAAAACCACAAACCAAAAGACCAATAAAGCCCCTTCTTCTCAATCAAAAACGAGAGAAACCTCATCTGCTACTGCGAATAGCCAACCACAACCCAACGAAGCCGTAGGCAACCTCCTGAGAGGTAGAGGGAGCAAGGCAGGCTCGCAGGGCTCGGCAGGTACTTCCGGTAATGAGGGAGACCCTCTCGGTGGCGAGGGCAGTGGCAATAGCAAGATTGGAGTAGATAGAAAGCTCGTTGCATTTATCCCTGGCACTATGGGGCGTGGAGGCGCTCAGCCTGCGCACGACTGCACCGCTTCTGGCACTATTACGATTTCCTATACGGTGGATAAGGCGGGTAATGTAACTTCTGCCCACCGCCTTTCGGGGAGCTCAGACCCGTGTATTGTAAGCACCACCATCTCGTGGATTAAGAGATATGTAAAGGCAGAAAAAGCCCAAACCTCCTCCACAGGTACTTATAGCATTAGTTTTTAAGTAGAATCACATTTTATTCGATAAAACAAAGGCAAAGCCTTTTAGTTAAAATTGCCAGAGAATATTAAGTATAGACAAAGTTGTGTAGTCTTTTAATTTTAAACTAAATGGTAAGGATTATTTTTCAGATAAAGGATTACTTTATACCTCTTGTGGATAGACCTTGCTGAGGATTTTTTGGATATTGATTTCGTGGAGGCAAGCCCAGTCGCCCCTGTAGCATTCCTTATCTCCGAAAACCGAGCAAGGACGGCAGGTGAGGTCTTGTATATGTACGGCATCTTCCAAACTCTGCCCATAGCCGAGGAAGCCCGCATAGGGGTGGGTTTGCCCCCAGATGGAGATGCATCGGGTGCCCATAAGGCTTGCGAAGTGCATATTGGCAGAGTCCATAGAAATCATCAGTTTTAGCTCACCGATCTGCTGTAGCTCTTCTTTTAGTTTGAGCTTACCTGCGAGGCTGTGGGTATTGGGGATTTCTTTTTCCCATTGGGAGAGGATTTCGGTTTCTTCCTTCCCCCCTCCGAAGAGGTATACTTTTTCTTTTTTGGCGATGATTTTAATGAGCTCGTAGGTTTTTTCTATGGGGAGAACTTTGCCTTTGTGCTGAGCAAAAGGAGCGATGCCGATGCCGTGCTTTGCCTCAGAAGTGGGGCGGAGCTTGTCTGAGAGCGTTACGGGAAACCCCATCTCTCGGAAGACATCTGCGTAGCGCTCGGTGGTTCGTTTAATGGGGTGTTTTTCTATATTCCAGACATCGGTGAGGAGTTTTTTTTCTTCCTTTCCTTTATTTATTTTGAAGACTTTATAGCCTTTTATTTTGAAGATTTTATTGAGCATTTTGCTGCGGATAACATCGTGGAGGTCGGCAATAAAATCGGGTTTTATCTCGTGATGAATCTCAAGCGCGAGCTTTCTCATCCCCATCAGCCCTTTGTATTTTTTCAGATTTACCCCTTTAAAGTTCAGGCGAGGGATACCTTCAAATATATCTCTGAAAGAATCTCGGGAAACAATGGTGATTTCCAGATTGGGGTTCTGTTCGAGTATCTCGCGGAAGACGGGGGCGGTCATCGCTACATCTCCCAGAGCGGAAAAGCGATATGCAACTACTTTTATCAAGATTTCAACTGATATGCTACGGCGTAGAATTTTATTTGTTTAGTCATTGCAGCCAGTCCATTGGCTCGGGAGGGGGAGAGGAACTCTCTGAGCCCTATTTCTTCTATAAATTTAAAGTCAGAGGATAGGATTTCCTCCACAGGATGCCCGCTATATACGCTGGCGAGTAGAGCGATGATGCCTTTTGGGAGTATCCCGTCTGAATCTACATCAAAGTAGAGCTTGCCTTCTCGGAAATCAGGTGAAATCCATACTTGGGACTGGCAACCTTTGATGAGGTTTTCCTCCGTTTTCTTATCCTCAGCCATAGGTTTTAAGCCCTTACCGAGATCTATAATGTATTCGTATTTCTGTTCCCAGTCTTCGAGGAATTCAAAATCATTGATGATTTCCTGCTGTTTCTCCTGTATCGTCATCTTATGAATTTGAGGGTTTGTTTTTGCTCTCTTTTATCAAAAAGAATATTTGGACTACAGAGAGTATTGCATTGGGAATGATGACAGGGTAAAAAGGTTTGTCGCCACTGTAAAAACCATAAACTACAAAGCACATACAACCAATCATATTGATAATTCTAATGGTGGTTATATTCTTAAATACAAAACTTAATACGATGAAAATAGAGGCTGTATAACCGATATACTCGGCAATTTGGCTGTTCATAGAAATTTATTTTTGAGAGGGCAAATGTAACAAATCATTTTTATTTGCTTCTGCCATAAAGTCAGAAACTCCATATTGGTAAAATATTTGTAATTTTGGTCGGCCTAAGGACAAAACCCCTTATTTTGTGAGAAAAGATTATGGATTACAAGTTATCAGAAGACTTTAAAAAAGTGCTTAGTCAAAGCACAAATGAAGCAAGAAGACTCAACAGTGAGTTTGTCAATACAGAACATCTCTTACTTGGGATTGTGAAGACAGAGAATACAGCGAGAGATTTATTACAATCTCTTAATGCAGACCTTACCCAAATCAGGCGAAAAATAGAAAACCTAAGCGAGGCAGTAGCTCCAAGCCCTCTGTCTGAACCTAAGCAGAGTATTCCGCTTACTAAAATGGCGAATTCGGCTATTCTTCGTGCTCAGCTGGAGTGTAGGCTGTATCAAAGTGAAGAGGTAAGCGCTATACACCTTTTGCTCGGAATTCTTCATAAACAAGAAGATCCAGCAGCTCATATCTTAGCAGCTTACGATATAGATTACAATAGAGTAGAGGAGGAGCTTAAATCTACCTTGAAAGATTCAGATGCTACCCAGCCCAAAATGGGCGCTTATGAAGATGAAGACGATAGAGAAGAATACAACCAGATGAAGCATCTTACAGGAAGTATCAGTTCTGGAAAGACTAAAACCCCTACGCTTGATAATTTCGGGCGAGACCTTACAGCTCTAGCAAGAGATGGAAAACTTGACCCCGTTATCGGTAGAGAAAAAGAAATAGAAAGAGTTTCGCAGATACTCTCCCGAAGGAAAAAGAATAATCCATTACTTATAGGTGAGCCTGGTGTTGGTAAATCTGCCATTGCAGAAGGTCTGGCACTTAGGATTCATCAGAAAAAAGTCTCTCGAGTGCTTTATAATAAAAGAGTAATTACCCTTGACTTGGCAAGTTTGGTTGCAGGGACAAAGTATCGTGGTCAGTTTGAAGAGCGAATGAAAGCCATTATGACCGAATTAGAGAAAAACAGAGATGTTATACTCTTCATTGATGAGCTTCATACCATCGTAGGGGCAGGAGGTGCAGCGGGCAGTTTGGATGCTTCCAATATGTTTAAACCTGCATTAGCAAGGGGAGAGATTCAGTGCATCGGAGCTACCACCCTTGATGAGTACAGGCAGTATATAGAAAAAGATGGTGCTCTGGAAAGGCGCTTCCAAAAGGTAATGGTAGAGCCAACTTCTGTGGAGGAGACCATTCAGATTTTAAATCAAATCAAGGATAAATACGAGGAACACCATAATGTAACCTATACATCGGAGGCTATTATGGCGTGTGTTAATCTCACTTCAAGATATATTACCGATAGATTTCTTCCAGACAAGGCTATTGATGCAATGGACGAAGCAGGCTCCAGAGTTTATATTAAGAATATAAAAGTCCCTACCAAAATCATTGAACTTGAACAAAAGATAGAAGAGGTAAAAAGCCTAAAACAGAAGGCTGCAAAAGCACAAGACTACCTTGAAGCAAGGACATATAAAGAAGAGGAAGAACATCTCCTTCGCGAACTGCAGGTAGTACAGGACGAGTGGGATAAGAATACAAAAGAAGCCAAAGAACTCGTAACCGAAGAAAATGTAGCTGAAGTAGTTTCTATGATGAGCGGAATCCCCGTAACCAAAGTAGGCAAAAACGAGCTGGATAAACTCGCACAGATGAATGAGCTTATCAATGGTAAGGTAATAGGTCAGACAGATGCGGTGAATAAAGTAGTAAAAGCCATACAGAGAAACCGCGCAGGGCTCAAAGACCCCAACCGACCGATAGGTACTTTTATCTTTCTCGGCTCTACTGGGGTGGGTAAAACTGAGCTTGCCAAAGTAATGGCTCGTGAGCTTTTTGACTCAGATGAAGCCCTCATTCGTATAGATATGAGTGAGTATATGGAGAAATTTGCTGTTTCTCGATTGGTAGGAGCTCCTCCAGGCTATGTGGGTTATGAAGAGGGTGGTCAGCTCACCGAAGCTGTACGCAGAAAACCCTATGCAGTGGTTCTACTGGATGAGATAGAAAAAGCACATCCTGATGTATTCAATGTACTGCTACAGGTACTTGATGACGGTAGAGTTACAGATTCACTCGGTAAGACTGTAGATTTTAAAAATACCATTATAATAATGACATCAAATCTCGGCTCAGGTTACTTGCTTGACGGTATCAATACATATGGTGATATAAGCGAAGAGGCAAGAAATAAAGTAATGGATGAGCTTAGAAACAGCTTCAGACCTGAGTTCTTAAACAGACTTGATGAAATCATTATGTTTAAACCGCTTACAAAGGACAATATCGGAAATATTATAAATCTGTTAATGGATGAGCTCAATGAGAGACTTGAAAGTAAGGAACTTAAAGTGGAACTTAGCGATGCGGCAAAGAACTACATCATTGATAACGGATATGATCCTGCATATGGTGCAAGACCGCTAAAGAGATATCTGCAAAAGAATGTAGAGACCATGGTTGCAAAGCTTATCCTTTCAGACAGTGAGCTGAAAGCAAAGGATATAATCTATATAGACTTGGATCCTTATAATGAGCTTACTGCGGTTGTACAAAAATAAATAATTTAAAGAGTCGGGCGACCGGCTCTTTTTTAATTAATGTAAAAAAACAATATTAGTGGTATAATAGACAGGATTATAGAAAATTATGTTGCTATAGTAACGTATATTACATAAATCAGTTGGTTATTGTAGTTAAATTAATAAACCGGGAGTTATATGTTTGAT
>ERZ773203.1348-NODE-1348-length-12555-cov-6.248000_pt1 | contig 12555 bp, 10 predicted proteins | sample MGYA00580529_ERZ773203 | MGnify/ENA primary metagenome ERZ773203 (study PRJEB29015, sample SAMEA2738176) | human oral metagenome | biome: human oral; feature: human-associated habitat; material: saliva | place: China | collected 2177 ... | reverse complement strand
TATCGCTTGGGCGTTATCTTCAATTACGAAGAGGTTATGCTTTTTAGCCAGTGCCATAACCGCCTCCATATTGGCTGGCTGACCAAAAAGGTGTACCGGCACGATAGCTTTAGTGCGCGGTGTAATAGCTTTTTCTATGGCTTCGATATTGATATTAAAAGTATCGTCATACACATCTACCAGTACGGGGGTTAGTTTCAGCAGGGCAATCACCTCTACGGTAGCGGCAAAGGTAAAGTCGGCGGTTATCACCTCATCGCCTTCTTTCAGACCGAGTCCCATCATAGCTATTTGCAGCGCATCGGTACCGTTAGCACAAGGGATTACGTGTTTCACGCCCATATAGGCTTCTAATTCTTTCTGAAACTGCTGTACCTGAGGCCCATTGATAAAGGCGGTAGTACTAAGCACTTCTTCAAAAGAAGCCTGCACCTGATTTCTAATTCTTTCATACTGACCTTGTAGGTCAACCATTTGTATTTTTTTCATATATGTTGAATATTTCACTTGTTCCATATAATATTATTCGAAAACTCTCGAAAAAGAGTAGGATTATTCTTGATTATCCAATACTTAAACCCTAAAAATTCTTGTTCTATAGAGAGTAACTCTCTTATTACCTCTTTGGTTTCTGCGGTGGGTGCAGAGAGATAATCATATACCGCTTGTTCAAAGACACTCATTCTTGTAGAAAAATCTCTAAAAAAAGCTTTTTCATTGAAATCTCTTAGATTACTTTGCTTTCCATTGAATATACGATTTAGTAATTTAATCGTTTGTTGTATAGTCTCTGAGGTATCATTTGTAATAAAATCTGCTTTATTGTCTCTATAATTCAGTTTTTGAACTATTTTTTCTTCTATAGCTTCTTTAATAGGATTTACAATACCATCGAATTTATCTGATTTTCTTCCATTACAATAACTACATGCAAAGAAAAGGTTTTCCCAATTGTATCTTTCAACAGGGTAATTTTTCTGACTATGTAAGTGTTCTATATGGAAATCTGTGGTGCGTTGGCGTTCGCATATATAGCACTTATCATACTGGTCTTTGGCTAATAAGGCTTTCACATCCTCGCCATCATATCTCTTTTTAGTAGTCAAAGAATCAGGAGCGATAGTAGTTTTTTGCAATTGTATCATAAAGCTTTGATTTTTTGGAAATATTGGTTCTTCAAATGTGAAAATCGTCCTTTGATAAGGAATGAAGCAAACTTTGGCATTTCTTCAAAATCATTAATAAGATGTTTTAGTTCACTTTTTTCAGAAAGAGAAAGCACTTCCTTTTTCAATAATTCCTCTAACCTATCTAAATGCATTTCCATATAGCTGGAAGTTGTTTTTACCCCAAAATACCCTTCAGCTAATGATTCGTATGAATACTCGGTTAAATCTTCTATTATTTCTTGGTGTTCTAAGTCGAACGCTACGGCATTGCTGAGTGAACTCAACACAAAAGGCGAGTGGGTAGTAACGATAAATTGTATATTAGGGAAAATCTCTGTCAGTAGTGGCATAATGACCTTTTGCAATTCCAAGTGCAAGTGGGTTTCAATCTCATCTACTAACACGATACCTTCGCACTCATAAGCCCTTGTAAGTTGGTTTTTATGCTGCATTTTCAGAATAAGGTCTACTATTATATCCAAAACTGCAGCAAAACCATCTGATAACTCCGTAAACTTAAATTCTTTTCCTTTGGTTAGTATCTTAAAAGAATAATCTTTATAATTAAAATATAATTGTAAGTCTTTATCTTGAAAAATCTCACCCAAAAGCCTTTCAAAATTCACAAACCATTCTCTGATTTGGTTAGCATCTCTCTCTAATTTTTCATTTCGTGCTAAAGCCTCTTGTATTTTAAGGTCAGCAAGGAATTTTAAGAATTCTTGAGTAGAGGTTTGCTTTATTTCCCATTTATCTTGAAGTTTAGGTTTAGTAGGGTTTTTAGGTTCTTGGAGGTTTTTTATAGTTCTATGTGCTTCATAAAAAGCAATAATAAAATTGCCGTCTTGATATTTTCTAATAAGGTTATCAACATCTTCAAAAGCAACTATTACCTCCCCAAAAAAGAGCTCATATTGACTTTTCCAATACTCTAAATTCTTTTCTATAGAAAGAATATTCTTAGAATTATCTTTTAGTTGTTTTTCCCAATATTTTATCCGTTTTTCGTAGTTTTCAAATTCTTTATAAGTATCATTTGCTACTCTTTCAATATGATTAGCAATGGCATTGAGCAGAGAAGTTTTCCCACTGCCATTCTTACCAGTAATCATCAAATGAGGATAATCTTCCTTTTCCAAAGGAATATTTATGTTGCTCAGATGTCGTACTTTATTGATATGTATATTTTTGATATATCTACTCATAGAAGCTCTATAACTTTTCAAAATGCAAAGATATAAAATAAATATCAATTATCAGTGTTTAATGATTAATTATTCTTTTGCCGTCCTTCGGTCATCCTTCGGTGTAAGTGTATCTGACTTATAGGAGGATTGGGAGGGCTGGGAAGGATGAGTGCGCGCTAATTAGCAGAATGAAAAGTTTGCTAATCGGCAAATTTGTTAATTAGCTAATTAATCTGTATCTTTGCCCTCTAAAATAGAAAGATATGAGTACAGCTATATTACACGCAGAGATAAATACAATTGATATTCCTATAATTAGAGTATTATTAGAGAAGTTCAAAGCTAAAAAGGTAGTTTTTGAAGAGGAAACCTATGTGCCTAATGAAGTAACGCTTCAGGCTATGAAAGAAGTAGAGCAAATGAGGAGAGATAAAAATACTAAGTTTTTTGACTCTACCGAAGAGCTTTTGAAATCTTTAAAATAGAATCAGACCTATCGCGCTTGGGCTCTCATACCGATTTGTTTGACAAGAAAAAATAGTAATCCTTTGTTAGTTAGCTAATTTATTTGTACTTTTGCCCCAAATTTAAAAATAATATTTATATGAAAAAGTTTTTTATCGCCTTAATGGCAAGCGTAGCCTTAGTGAGTTGTAGTAAAGATGACAACAACGATACAGGCATACAAGAGGGTGCTTTCCCTAAGAAAATAACAAATACTTATCCTAATAGTAACAGGAGTAGTGTAACAACCTATAATATTCAGAACGGCAAGCTGTTGTCAGTTACTATTACTGAGTATGAAAATGGCGTTCAAACAGGTACTGCTAATATTATGAGAGTAGAATACGAGGGTAACCGTATAAAACAAGTAAAGAATGGCGAACCTTCTACAGAAGATTATGCAATTGAAGATTATACCTATGACGGGCAAGGACGAGTGATAAAAGAAACACGCGTAGAGCCTCATAGAACAACGGAAGGCGGAAATTCTTATACCAAAGAATACCGCTATGAGGGTGAACAGCTAACAAAGATTATCAGACAGAGCGTTTCAAGTACTTGGATTAATGGAGAGAGCAAAAAGCTAAATAGATATTCTGAGAGTGTGTTAGCCTATAGCGGTAGTGATATTATCGTAAACGAAACTGTTACCTATCGCGATGGGAATGGAGCGGTAGTAACAGACGCAGGTACTGAAACCAACACTACTACTTATACCGTAGCAGGGGGCAACCTAATAAAAAAAATAGAAAGAGGGCACACTACCGAGTATAAATACGATAGCAATACAAACCCTACACCACTGAATGCGTTGATGAAAATGGCAAATCCTGATTATTTCTTACAAAAAAGTTTTAGTAAAAATAACCTGATAGAACAAGTGGATAGCTATACTGATCTTCGAGGAAATTTGCTTAAGAATATTGCTTCTATTGAGCTTACCTATAACAGCAAGGGATATCCTACTATGAAAAAAACCTTTAGACAAAGAGGTAGTGAAACAAAAACTCTTCAAATGATAGAAGAAATCGAATACTAAAATAAAGACGAAATAGAAAATACGAAAAGACGAAATGCGAGTAACACCCGTATTTCGTCTTTTGTATTTAAACACATATTATTTAAAAATTTTCTACATAAATACTTGCAGTTATTTAGAAAGTTTTTATTTTTGCACCCGAAAAGTAATAAATAAATGTTTTTATGAAAAACAAATCACTATTTTTGGGCAGTCTGCTGTTAGCTATGATAGCCTCTGAGGTAGCCGAAGCGAAGTCTTCAGCCCTCGAAAACACAAGCGTAACGCGCTTTCAACAAGAAGAGATAGAGGTAGAAGGACAAGTGTTCGATACCGATGGCTCTCCTATGTTAGGGGTTAGTGTGGTAGTAAAAGGCACTCAACGAGGCGTTATCACCGATGAAGAGGGGCGTTTTACCCTCAAGGCTGATGCTAATGCGGTACTCGTTTTCCGATTTTTGGGCTACCAAACCCAAGAGATTGCCCTAAATGGGCGCTCATCTATCAGAGTACAGATGAAAGCCTCTACACAAGAGTTAGGCGAGGTAACCGTTACTTCTACCGGTATCAAACGCCAGATAAAAGACTTTGCAGGCACGGTAAATGTTATTTCAGCTTCGCAAATAAAAGAATTAGCTATCCCAGCAGTGGGCGATGCAGTGCGCTTTATGCCAGGGGTGAACTACATAGATGAAGACGGTCGTGGCTTGCGCCCAGGTATAGGCTTGCGCGGTATAGAGCCCAACCGCAATAGCAATACTTTAGTGGTAATAGACGGTAAAATACCTATCGGACAGAGTTATTCTGATATGGGCGGTTACTATATGATGCCCGTAGGAGCTATAGAAAGTGTAGAAGTGATAAAAGGTGCTTCGCCTGCCCTCTACGGAAGTGGTAGTATAGGTGGGGTGGTAAACATCATCACTAAAAAAGGTGCTGCTCGCCCTTATACAGGCATCAACCTACAATACGGCAACCACAATGCCCTAAATATAGGGGTGGAAACAGTGGGCAATACTAATGAAGGGGCTATGAATTACTATGCAGGTTTTCACCGCCGACAAGGCGATGGCTTTAGAAAGTCGCGCAGCCGCTATAATGTAAACGACCTTACCGCTAACGTAACAGCTAAGGTAGGCGACAAAAACGAATGGCGTTTCTTCTTAAACGGCTTTACCGAATACTCTGAAACCCCAGGTGGACTTAGTCAAGCACAATGGGAGCAAGACCCTGAGCAGTCTGTAAATCCGCACGATTTCTTCGAGGCAAGACGCTTCAGTACCGCTATTTCATACAAACGCAGTTTTGATGAAACTAATAGCCTAACCACTTCTATATATGGTAGTTACCTAAAAAGGGACTGGTGGTTAGACAACCGCAACGCTACTGCTAGCAAACGCAAATTTATCGCTGCCCTACGCGATGTGCCTACAGTGGGCTTATTCTCAGACTACGAGCGTACTAATACTCTATTCGACAAAGAAAACAAGCTATTAGCAGGTATCCGCCTACATACCGACGTTACCCACGAGGTATCAGTAGCTGGCGATGAAATGGGTAAGAAAGCAGGTAAGACCACTGCCAATTCGGCAAATACCGTAGCTGTGGTGGAGGGGTATGTGTTCGATGAGTTCCACATCACCGATAAGCTAAACATCAACCCAGGGGTGCGCTATACTTTTGTGAATTACGACAAAGAAGATTACTACAAAAATAGTTGGGATAACCGCAACGAAGATGCTTTTGTTTACTCATTAGGGTTGTTCTACAAATTCTCTGAGCAGTATCGCGCTTATGCTACTTATTCTAAAGGGTATAAGATGCCGCAGATACGTTCAGCATTCGAAACCAATGGCGACCTCGATGCCGAAACTTCTGATAACTACGAAATAGGACTACGCACACGCCCTACCCAATGGTTAGAAGTAGAATTAGCAGCCTATATATTAGACTTCAATCATAAAATATTCCGCGAAAGTGGTTTGCTAAACAACGGAGGAAAAGCCCTACACAGAGGGATAGAAGTAAGTGGTGCTATTTATCCGGTAGAAGGATTAAAACTCTACGGTAGTGGTGCTATACAAAGAGCTACTATAGAATACGGAATGAACAAAGGCAACCGCGTACCTTATGCACCGCGTTATACTGCAACTGCAGGGGCTAAATACCAATGTGGGGTAGGCGAGGGCACCCTTACTACCAACGTATATGGCAACTTTGTGAGCTCACAATTTTCAGACCTTGCCAATACTTTAGAAGGCTCAGCTAATGGCAATGTAGGGTTAATACCTAAGTTCTTCTTGCTCAACGCTACCGCTAGCTATAGCTACAAGCAATGGAACTTCAACCTCAACGCCCTTAACTTGCTCAATCGCAAATACTTCACTACGCGCCACAATGCTTGGGGAGGTATTATGCCAGCGGCTACTATCAGCGTATTAGGTGGTGTAGGCTATCAGTTTTAAAAAAAATAAAGACCAAAATACAAAAAGACGAAATGCGAGTAACACCCGTATTTCGTCTTTTGTATTTTGTCTCTTGTCTTTAGAATATAGTTTTTACTAAAAAGCAAACAATTATGCCGTATAGTATAGGCAAGAAAGTAGCAATGAGCGTCCATTTCTTGCTGTTAGTCTCTTTGTAGATGGTGTAGATAGTAGTGCTACAAGGGTTGTGCAAAAGGCTAAAAAGCATCAGATTCACAGCCGTGAGGAGCGTCCAGCCACCAGCGTGTAGTAGGTTGCCAACTTCGCTATTGGTAGCCTCCATTAGTACCCCTGCTTCGGCGGCAGAGGCTTGGCCTAATACCATAGTGGTGAGCATCAGTATGGTAGGGATAACAATCTCATTAGCAGGTATCGCCACCACGTAGGCGAGCAGTATCACTCCGTTAAGACCGATGAACATACCTATAGGGTCAAGCCCTTGTATGAGCCAAAGAGCTAACGGCTGACTGCCAACCAGTATATGGCAAATAAGCCAGATAACAGCCCCTGCGGGAGCGGCAAAAACGATAGCCCTCCATAGCACGATAAGGGTGCGGTCGATAAGTGAAGTGTAGAGCGTCTGAAAGAAACGCGGCGGACGGTAAGGAGGCAATTCAAGCACAAAGAAAGATGATTCCCCTTTCAGCAGTGTTTTAGACAGCAACCACGAGGTGAAAAGCGAAAAGGCAATCCCCAATACGGCTATGCTTATCACAGCCAACATCGATACAGTACCCGACCACTCTTTGGGTACTAATGCCCCTATGAAAAGCGTAGCGATGAGTATTTGGGTAGGCCAGCGCCCGTTGCATAGCGAAAAGTTATTGGTGATAATAGCGATGAGCTTCTCGCGCGGACTGTTGATGATGCGGGTAGCTACCACCCCAGCGGCATTGCAGCCAAAACCCATACTCATCGTTAAGGCTTGCTTGCCGTGTGCGCCAGCGGTGCGAAACATACGGTCGAGGTTGAAGGCCACACGCGGTAGGTAGCCAAAGTCTTCCAGTAGGGTGAAGAGCGGAAAGAAGATACTCATAGGGGGCAGCATCACCGATACTACCCATACCGTAGCCAGATAGACGCCATCGATAAGGAAGCCGCTCAGCCACCAAGGGAAGTGCAAAGCCGTAGCCCCTTCTTTTAGCAAAGGGTATAACCACCCTATAAACAAATCGGAGAGCCATTGCGAAGGATAGTTAGCCCCGATGATGGTAATCCACAGTACAGTCGAAAGCAATAGCAACATAATAGGGAAGCCCCATAGTCGATGGGTAACGATGCGGTCGATAGCGCGGTCGATGCGAAAAGAACGCGCTGAAAAGTCAGTGCTTACTGAAGCCCTACATAAAGCATTTGCTTTGGCATAAATAGCCTCTACTAAATCGTTGCGATAGCTGTCGCCCAATAAGCGGTGATACTCATCGGCTATCCGTAGCACTCGTGTTTGCTTCTCTGGAGTATTAACTTCAGAAAACACCCCTTCAGCAACGCCTTTCTTTACGCTTTCATCGCCCTCAATAAGGCGCATCGCTAACCAGCGCGTATTGGGTAGCGTAGGGTTCAGCTCGCTGAGCAGTTGGCTAAGCTGACCAATAGCTTCGGCATTCTGCTTCGGTAGGTCGATAAAAGATTGTTTTTTAGTCTGAAAAGCCCCACTAACCACGGCTTCTATAGCCTGTAGGAGGTCGGTTATGCCCTCTTTAGTGCGCGCGCTGGTGGCTACTACCGGTATGCCCAAATCGCGCGAAAGGGTGCGAGTATCAATGCTGATGTGGTGGCGGCGCGCCTCGTCCATTAGGTTGAGGCATAGCACTACCTTGTCAGTTATTTCTAATATCTGTAGCGCAAGGCTGAGGTTGCGCTCTAATCGGCTGGCATCTACTACTACTACTGTAACATCGGGCTTTCCGAAGAGGATAAAATCGCGGGCTACCTCTTCGTCTTCAGAGGTAGAGAGCAGCGAGTAGGTACCGGGGAGGTCTATCATCTTATAGCGCGTACCGCCGAAAGAGAAACTCCCCTCGGCACGTGTTACGGTCTTGCCCGTCCAGTTGCCCGTGTGTTGGTGTAGCCCTGTAAGAGCGTTGAACACGGTACTTTTGCCCGTATTAGGGTTGCCCGCTAAGGCGATAGTATAGCTATAATCGCCTTGCTCTTCACCCAATCGTTTCAGCGAGGCAGCAGGGTTTAGTTCGCAAGTATCACATACATTTTTCATTTTCTTCTAAGTTTATCAGTACACATAAAGCATCGCTTTTTCGCAAGGCTATCTGCGTGTTGTGGATATTGTACGCCACAGGGTCGGATAACGGACTTACATTCTCTACCCTAATGGTAGTGCCGCGCACGAACCCCAAGTCTAACAAGCGTTGGCGCACCTCTTGTCGGCAGTCAGGGGCAAAGCCCGCGATAACCGCCGTTTGTCCGTATTGTAGCGATGCTAAAGTAAGTGTTATCATATAAGTTCTGTAATTAAGAAAAATATTTTTAGACGAGCAAAATTAATATTTTTTTTGATAATGACCAAATTGTCAATAATAAATAGTATCTTTGCCCGATATTAACAAAACAGAAAAATGATAAAAAAAGCGTTTTATATGGCTCTTAGTGCCCTTGCACTAACCTCGTGCGAGCAGTATACTATTAGCACAGGCACTACTAGTGCTACTACCCAAGTAGCTACCCCAGCACCTGTATATGAATTCGGTTTTAACCTCAATGATTACAATATTAACAAAGATACCCTAAGGCAGGGCGATACTTTTGGCAAGCTCTTGGAAGAGAAGGGCGTAGCTGTGGGCGACATTTATAACATAACCACCCAAACCAAAGAGCTCATTAACCCTAAGAACTTTCACGTAGGCAAAATGTACGCCTTTCTGTACGACAAAAAGAAACCCGATACGCCCCATAGTTTTGTATATCAGCCTAATGTGGTAGATTATATAGTGGTACACCTAACCGATTCTATCTATGCTTATACCGCTCAGCGCAAAGTATCGGTGGTAGAAAAAGCCTTTGCGGGCAGTATAGAAAACAACCTAACCGTCGATGCGCAAGCTGCAGGTATCAGCCAAAACGCTACCTATCAGTTAGGACAGATTTTTGACTACACTATCGACTTCTTCCGCCTACAAAAAGGCGATGTTTTCAAGATTATTTATGACGAGCGCTATGTAGAAGATACTATTTTCGCAGGGGTCGAAAAGATAAAAGCAGCTTACTTCGAGTGGGAAGGCAAAAAGTATTACGCTTTTAACTACACCACCGACACTATTAAAGGCACAAATGGCTTTTACGACGAAAACGGAAATATGATGAAGCGTATGTTCCTCAAATCGCCATTAGATATCTTTCGTATCACCTCTAAATTCGGGATGCGTTTTCACCCCGTGCTACACCGTATGAAAGGGCATTTTGGCACCGACTACGCCGCTCCTACCGGTACCCCTATACGCGTAACGGCAGCCGGCACAGTGATAGAGGCAGGACATACCTCAGGCAATGGCAATTACGTAAAGGTACGCCATAACAACACCTATACTACCCAGTACCTACATATGTCGAGAATTATAGCCCGCAAGGGGCAGCACGTAGCGCAAGGCGAGGTAATTGGGTTAGTGGGTAGCACCGGCTTGGCTACCGGTCCTCACGTGTGCTATCGTTTTTGGAAGAATGGTGTGCAAGTAGACCCACTGAAAGAAAAACTACCCGATGCTGTGCCTATAGACGACAAGCTAAAAGCTCCTTACTTAGAGTATATCAAACCGCTGAAAGCACAATTAGATAATTTACAAATTAGCAAATAGATGAGCCGTACCCGTCTTTTCTGGATAATAGCCGCTCTGCTGACAGTTGCCGCTGCGGTGGTCTTTTTCCCCATAGAGGCTTTTGAAAAAGGGGGTATATACTACGCTTTGCTGATGGGGGTGCTGATAGGCTTACTCTCTTTCTTAGCCATAGCCGAAATTACAACTTTTAGCGCGTTGCGCACGGCTATGCTCGACAAAAAAGCGCCTACTAATACCCCAATGAATGCCTTTATACCGGTGATGGTGCTTATCGTTGCCGGCTTTGTTATCTATCAGCTGATAAACTACCGCATAGACTACCTGCTGAAGACCGAAGGGCTATATGCTGAGGCGACTATCGAGCAAGGACAGCAAGAACTTATAAAGCGTATAGGCAGCACGTCAGAAAACTACAAGGTGCAAGTGTCGTTTGCTGATGCTAAGACGGCTAAGCAGTATACTTTTAGCACGGCTGTCTCCAAAGAGCTTTTTAGTATGATTTACAAAGGGCAGCGCCTAAGGGTGCTATACCTGCCTAAGCAGCCTACTGTCTTCAGACTTATGGCAGGGAAAAACATAGAGCGATACCAAGAGCGGCAGAACCGAAAGCTACAGCTGCAAGACCTCAATACACTGTTTGCTACCTCGCCTGCTGAGGTGTTAGAGGCGCTGAAGCGTATCAGTCCCACGTGGGAGGTTGCTGCTGAGGATGAGCTTCCCGACCGCCCTTTGGTGATAGAGGGGCATCTATTTAAGAACGATCAGCTACAAGAGTATTTGCTACTCTCGTCGCACGGCATTGCCCTTTATGAGAGTGGCTATACTTACGACTTTATACAAAGAACCCCTTTACTAAAGCAGCCCGAAACTACTTCTTTGCCTTTAGAAGATGGAAAGAGCGAAAAGGTCATGCTTTATGAAACAGCTGCTTATACGGTGAAACGGGTAGAGGTGATAACTTTTAGGGCTTCTTCTATTTCAGTAGAGGCGTATTATTTGGTAATGACAAATAAAAAATAACTAAATTTTATAAATAGCTATAAAACAATACATTAAGAAAAAAATGCGAAATAAAAATCGCAAAAATGTAGGATATTCAATATTTATTATTACTTTTGTGCTTTCAAAAGAAAAATAACAGACAATTTTAGTTATATACTTTAATTTTATAATTTTCATATAAATGAGAACGATACAATTTAGAGAAGCTGTTTGCGAAGCGATGAGTGAAGAGATGCGTCGCGATGAGTCTATTTATTTAATGGGTGAAGAGGTAGCCGAATACAACGGTGCCTACAAAGCCTCTAAAGGAATGCTCGATGAGTTCGGACCTAAACGCGTTATTGATACCCCTATAGCCGAAGGCGGTTTCGCAGGTATTTCAGTAGGAGCTGCTATGAATGGCTGCCGCCCTATAGTAGAGTTTATGACCTTCAACTTTTCGCTTGTAGCTATTGACCAAATTATCAATAACGCAGCAAAAATGCGCCAAATGTCTGGCGGTCAGTTTAATATTCCGATAGTATTTAGAGGTCCTACCGCTTCTGCAGGTCAGCTAGCTGCTACCCACTCTCAAGCTTTTGAGAATTGGTATGCTAACTGCCCAGGGCTAAAGGTTGTAGTACCTTCTACTCCTTATGATGCTAAGGGTCTACTAAAATCAGCTATACGCGATAATGACCCTGTTATCTTTATGGAGTCAGAGCAAATGTATGGCGATAAAGGTGAGGTACCTGAAGAAGAGTACACTATTCCATTAGGAGTAGCTGATATCAAACGCGAAGGTAAAGATGTAACCGTAGTGTCATTTGGTAAAATTATCAAAGAAGCACACAAAGCAGCTGATATTTTGGCTAAAGAAGGAATAGAATGCGAAATCATTGACCTACGCACTATCCGCCCAATGGACTTTGAAACTATCTTCAACTCAGTGAAGAAAACAAATCGTTTAGTAATCCTCGAAGAGGCTTGGCCTTTCAGCAGTGTTTCTTCTGAAATCACTTACCAAGTACAAGAAAACATTTTCGATTACTTAGACGCACCTGTACAACGTATTACTACAGCTGATACCCCAGCACCTTTCTCTTCAGAATTGCTAAAAGAATGGTTGCCTAACGCTGACGATGTAGTAAAAGCAGTGAAAAAAGTACTTTACAAATAAGTAATTTGCATATCATTTTTATTTTTTTTAGTCTTATTCCACTGACTATCAATGCTAAAGGAGGATATCAGAAGTTTTTGTTTTGGCTTTATTTTATTCTAAATGGAATCGCGTATGCGATGAATTTTGGAGATATTGTTTATTATAGATTTAGCCAATCGCGATTGACCTCTGCGGTGATAAATGTCGTTGAAAATGAGCAGAATATAGGTAAGGTTTTTTGGGCTTCTTTGGGACAG
>ERZ773203.1343-NODE-1343-length-12570-cov-14.512105_pt1 | contig 12570 bp, 4 predicted proteins | sample MGYA00580529_ERZ773203 | MGnify/ENA primary metagenome ERZ773203 (study PRJEB29015, sample SAMEA2738176) | human oral metagenome | biome: human oral; feature: human-associated habitat; material: saliva | place: China | collected 2177 ... | reverse complement strand
GGTATGTGGGAAATGAAAAAGGATCCAAAAAGAGAACCTCCGGGTTCTCTTTTTGCGTCCTTTATAAAGTGTTAGAAAATGGTCTTAATTGGTTACATTGGGGGAAAAATGATGTATAATTATTTGATATCTAAAATTTAAGGAGCGGACATGTTTTTTAAACGTTCGAAGGGTGAATTTCGTGAAACGGACCGGGTTACCCGCTATAAACTAATCAAATCAGGAAAGAATTGGGTACGAGCATCGGTCTCTCGACTAGGGCTTTTTCGTGTCATGCGAGCTGGTGTGGATGAAAAAATCATGGTTATATATGATGATTCTTCACTTAAAACGCCTGCAGATCTGGTAAAAGGGCTGGTTGTACTAGGAGCACTTGCTGGAGCAACAACAGTTACTAATCCAGTATTTGCAGAGGAAAATGAGATACATTCAACTCTTGAGTCTGAGATCAGTCCATCAACCGGAATTGTTGATCAGGATAGTTTTGTTTTGGGGACGATGTCTGCTGAGGATTCTGTCTCAACGAGTCAGTCGATTAGTGCATCAGAATCTCTCTCAGAGTTCAGAAGTCAGTCTTCTTCCGTCAGCACCTCTCTCTCACAGTCGCTTTCCATCAGTGAATCGCAGCTTACAAGCAGTTCAGCTCATCATGTGGAGAGTCAGTCTTCGGTGGAAGTAGCTAGCGATAGTCATTCAGAGTCACTCTCTCTTCATGAAACCATTAGTGAAAAGACTGAAACAGTCGCAAATGCTCAGGCTACGCGCTCCGAAGAGCAGGTGAATCGCCTGCAAGTCTTGGCGTTGGATTTATATACTTATCGCGCTCAAGCGATGGAAATCCCTGGGACAGAATCTGCTATTGAGTATGGAGATCTGGCTTTAGAAGCGATTCGTTCAGGTTTATCTAATCCAGCTATCCAAATCGACGCAGTAGAAAGTCAAGCAAAAACTGCTCGGAATCGTTTGGTCAATGCAGTGCTCCGTGCTACTTCAGGTCAACGCGATCCGCGCAATGGGAATCGAATCGACCCGGATACTAGCCTTCGTGCGCCTCAGTATAATTTAGGTCCGGCTAACAATGCCTTGATTTCAGTCTATAATTCGGATTATATCAATCATGCTTATAATGTTGTTGAAACGAATCCTACACGAAATAGTATTAAAAGCATTGGTTACACTTCTGGTAGCGATCGAGTGAATGGTATCAACGTACCTCAGACGTCAGCACTAAAAAATAGTGCAGTCGCCTTTAATATCATGGGAACTGTTGGGGCTACTGAAGTAGTGACCCCTGGGAAAATTTATAATCTTTCTTTTGTAGTGACCAATACAGCTAGGCAATCAGTGACACGTACGCTACGCATTCAGGTTTTGCCACAAAATGATGGCATTCGTAATCCGATTACGGCAGTTACCACGGCAACCTTTGTTAATGATACAAGTAATCTCGCTCAGGCTGAAAAAGAGAAGGTTTGGGAGGCTTTTAAGGCTTCTAATCCGAATATTGCAACTTCGAAGGACTTCAAGGACTACTCTGTCTCAGCGTCTGGTGTGGTAACAATTACTTATAAAGATAACACCACTAATGATGTAACCGCTCCTGTTAAGCGTCTAGCAGCACCAACGGTTGAGACTCGCTTACTAGAGAAAGCCTATACTCAAACACCTGTATCGGTGACAGGGGCCGAACCTGGATCGACCGTTGTCTTGTATAACAATGATGACGAAGTTGGGACAGCAGTAGCAGATGCGGCAGGTCAGGCAGTTGTGACACCGACAGTTCCCTTACAAACAGGTGGTGTAACAGCCAAAGCTCGCATCTTGTATGGTGATCATGCGGTGTACTCAGATGCAAGTAATTCTGTAGCTGTAACGGATGCTACTCGTCCTGAAGTGACGGCTAAGTTGACTGTTAATGGTGTAGAACCGAAATCAACTCCTCTTGAAGGTGGAGGGAAGAATTATGTTATTTATGCTGGTGATGATGCAGTTGTGACCTTTACGGCTACTGATGATAGTGGTAAGCTCAAAGAAATGAAAGTCGTTGCAAGAGCGGACTTGAATGACAATGCCTTGAATGGGAATTTCTTTGGTAGCAGTCAGTATGGAACAGGCGATATTTCACCTATCACGGGAGATATTACGGCAACAGGTGCGAATCCTGCAACCATCACGACGACCATTCATTTGAAGGATGATCTTTACCATACCTACCGTAATACTTGGCAACGCAACGTCGCAGCTATTGACAATGCGTCAAATATGAATCGTCCAAATGGCTTGGGAGAGATCCGGATTACCCAAGGGCGTCTAGCAGATCGTACGCCAGGTGTAGCCCCAACGGATACTATTCAGGTAACGAACCTGACGGGCTTGACAGATGCAGATAAGAACAAGGTGATTGCGGCTGTGTCAGCTGTCAATCCAGAGGTAGACAACCGTATTCAGTCTTATACGGTTAATAGCAATGGCACGGTTACTATTACTTATAAAGATAGTACAACTAATGTTGTGACAGTGAAATTGTCGGATAGTGATTACAGTCAGTCCGTTTCGCAAAGTGTTAGCCAGTCTAAGCAAGAATCGATTTCACAAAGTCGAAGTGAGTCCGCTAAGCAGTCTGCTTCGAAGAGTCTTTCATTGAGCACAGTTGCCTCGAAAAGTGTTTCAAGCTCCTTGAGTGAATCCTTGAAGACTAGCGTATCTCAAAGTCAGTCTTCATCAGCGAGTGCATCCTTGAGTACTGTGAAATCACAGAGCGTTTCAAGTTCCTTGAGTGAGTCCTTGAAGACTAGTGTCTCGCAAAGTCAGTCAGCCTCAGCATCGGTATCCTTGAGTGAGTCTGTTCGTGATTCAGTTTCAACCTCAGAGTCAATTTCAACTTCAACTTCGACATCCGAGTCGGTCTCAAGTTCTAAATCGTTGTCAGCATCGTTGAGTAGTTCAGTCTCAGAAAGCCAATCTGTGTCTAGCTCGGTATCAGTTTCAACGTCTGAATCAGTTTCTACCTCGAAATCAGCTTCGACGTCCGAGTCGGTTTCTACATCTGAGTCGGTATCAACATCAGAATCAGTATCAACATCTGAATCAGCCTCTACCTCTAAATCAGTTTCAGTCTCTGAATCAGTCTCAATGTCCGAATCGGTTTCAGTCTCTGAGTCTGCATCAACGTCCGAATTGGTATCAGCATCCGAATCAGTTTCTGCATCAGAATCTGTTTCTAAGTCTGAGTCGGTATCAGCATCCGAATCAGTATCGACTTCTGAATCAGTCTCTACGTCCGAATCAGTTTCTACATCTGAATCTGTATCAACATCCGAATCAGTATCAGTATCTGAATCGACTTCAACGTCAGTATTAGCATCTGCATCAACTTCAACATCAACATCAGTAAACCAATCAGTATCAGCATCTGAATCGACCTCAATCTCTGATACAGTTAGTTACTCTCAGTCACTTAGCCAATCACAATTAGTGATCGAATCATTGAGCGATGTTGTCTCTTCTAGTGAATCAGTGTCTCGTATCTCGGATGCCAGTGTTTCATGGAGCCTATCTTCATCAATAATTCCAGTGGGTGAAGAGTTGCACCATCGTCACTCAGAAGCCCTGCTTCCAAAAACGGGGACAGCAGAGACGACTCACTTTGTAACAGGAGCAGTTGCCTTTCTCGCTGGCCTATCCCTTCTAGGTATACGAAAACAAAAAGATGAGTGATCTAGTGGGTAAGTAACTTCAATTATCTAGCAAAGAGGCTGGGACAAAAGTCCTAGCCTCTTAATTATTTTTGGATTGTCGAGCAAGACGCAGTGGTTGAGTGGGCTCTACTACGCTGATTTCATCAGCTTTTACAGCCCTACTCAACTGTGCGGAGGTGGGACGACGAAATCGAATTCTAACGAATAACCGATTTCTGTCCCACTCTCTTTTTGAATGCCTTGCAAAAAATGAAAGAATGATAAAACATTTTAGAAAATGTGAAAGCAGATGCAGAAATATACTTGCTTTTGGTAACAAATTACTTGAATCTACATAGCATTTTTGTATAATAATAGTAACTAGATTATATGAGTACGAGGGATATATCATGCAATTTAAGCGTGCAAAGGGAAACTTTCGTGAAACGGATCGTGTCGTTCGCTTTAAATTAATCAAATCAGGTAAAAATTGGCTTCGGGCATCAACTGCTGCTCTGGGACTCTTTCGTGTGGTTCGGGGGCAAGTAGAGGAAATGATCATTGCTGAAGTTCCAGAAGACGGAGGTCGGCTTCACAAGGATAGCCAACAGTTATTAAAAGGCTTGGTTGCTGTAGGGACTGTATTTGGAGGAGCTGTTGTTGCTACGACGGCTCAAGCAGAAGAAGTGGCATCTCTCGCACCGACTGTTTCTGAAACCAAACAAGAGACATTGGTAGAAGCAGATAGCGTGATTCTTTCTAAGACATCCTCGCTAGATTCTGCATCTGCTTCTCTATCAACCTCTACAAGCCTTTCTGAAACGGCTAGCCATTCGCTCTCTATGAGTGAATCGACTTCCATTTCCATCAGTGGGCAAGAATCTACCAGTTTGGCAAGTGCTTCTAGTGAATCCACACAAGTTTTAGCTTCAGAATCAGAGGTAGATGAATCAGTAGTGACAGATGAAGCTCCCCTATTGGAACAAAACGCTTCTGAAGCGGATCTGCTTCAACAAATCGCAGGGAAATATGCTACTCAGCTACCAGTGTCTGAGCGCAAGGCAGCTTTGGAAGCAGTCATCAACAAGCTCCAATCGGAGGTAACTACTAGCTATCGTTTGGTCCATACAAATGCGAGTGCTCAAGCTTATGCCGAGCAACGCGATCGCTTGGGCAAAGCGGTTGATGAGATGATGACCACTTTAACGGCTGCAGGCTTTGTAGGAAATTCCAATGTAAATGGGAAACCAGCTATCTCAGCTCAATTGGCTCCAATTGAAGAAGAGGCTAGAAGTAATGATGAAAATCTATCCATCTCACCAGATATGGATGATCGTCATGGTGCCAATGTGGTAGATGCGCCGCTACCAACTTTGGATGTTGCTAAAGACCCGAACTTGGATAAAAATGCTTTGATGACTCCAGAAGAGCTTGCAAAGTATTCAAAAGATCACGATTTGAACCGTTATACTTTTGCAATTTGGGAATTTGTTGACCGAAGTGAGCAATCCTTGGGGTATTATGCGACACTAGCTGTTGATCGCAGCGAAACCAATCCAGATGTTCGTGAACCTAAGGATGTTTATTTCCGAATCGTGAAGAAATCAGATGGATCAGAAGTCTTTTCTCAAACCTTCCAACCCAATGTGAGATTGGACAGCCCTATGCGACTTCCTAAAGAAGTCTTGATTGCCGATTCTCCAACAGGAAACAACTTTATCTATTCTTTTGGAGACGAAAGTAAACCCCCTTATGTGAGCCTACAATCTTTTCCTAGTATTATGCTTCCGGTCAGAAGCGTCATGCTCCGAGATGTCTATAATGTCATGGAACCTTCGCATCAAGGTCAAATGTTGAATGAGACCTTCCAGGTCAAAGTACCAACCATGTGGTCTCGGCAGTCTACTTTGTATCGTTTGGTGGATCCAAAGGGCAGATGGCAAAATGGACTGTATAAACCAACTGGTGAAGAAGAGGTTCTTGCTGAGTACAGGCAATCTGGGATTGAGGGGCAACAGTATACGGCTTCAAATGCACGTGATATTGCAGGTTACGTTCAGGTACCGGCAGTGAGTATCTCTCAAAATGCGACCACTGGGATCTTTGATAATAGTAAGGTTGGAGGAAAACGAGTTGATTTATACGGCGGTGCGCGTGATCGTTTTATAAAAAGTGAAGTTGTCACAATAAATCAAAATGGGGATTACATTCTTCGCTATTACGTCTTGGATCCTTCTAAAATAAATGCATTGACCTATCAGGATGCAGGAAGTGAACCAGTATTTGATAAGTATACTCTTGTGTATGAAAAAACTTTTAAACACGACGTTCCAGGCCAATTGTCTGACTTAGGTGGAACGCGTAAAATTGAAAGTAAAAACAAGGATTATTTCCTAAACGTTACTCCAAGACGTGTGGATGAACACAACTTTGAACTGGATGTAACAGGTTGGTTCTCCACCAAAGAGACAGTGACTTATACTGATGAAAAGACGGGAATAGAGTACACGGTTCCAAAACCATTCACAGATATTCCGAAATCATCTTTCCTTTCAAAAAATACGACGATGGTTGTAGGGGAAGATGCGACTCCTCAAGGAGCTGATGGCTTCTCTGGTTTCAAGCATACGATTAAGAATAACTATTATGCTAATCCAGCGACGAGTGTGAACTACTATTATCGGAAGATGACGGCATCTGAGTCGGCCTCACAGTCTCAAAGTTTTTCAACTTCATCTTCCATCTCTGAGAGTGAGTCACCAACCTTTGAGTCTATTTCAAGATCTCAGTCAGAGTCCTTGGCGCCAGCATCGCTATCCGCGAGTCAGTCAGAATCCTTGGTTCAAGCTTCGATTTTCGCGAGCCAGTCTGATTCTTTAGTTCAAGCTATGCTTTCTGCGAGTCAATCGAAGTCCTTGGTCCAAGAATCACTTTCAGCGAGCCAGTCTGATTTCTTGGTTCAAACATCAATTTTCCTCAGTCAATCGGAATCCTTGGTTCAAGAGTCGCTTTCGGCGAGCCAATCGCAATCTTTGGTTAAATTATCAGAATCTGCGAGTCGATCCGAATCCTTGGTTCAAGAATCGCTTTCAGTAAGTCAATCCGAGTCACAAGCCCAAGAATCGCTTTCAGCGAGTCAGTCAGAATCGTTGGTTCAAGAGTCGGTTTCTGCAAGTCAGTCAGAATCCTTGGTTCAAGCATCTGTATCAGCGAGCCAGTCAGATTCATTAATTCAGGAATCTATTTCGGCCAGTCAATCTAATTCACAGGTTCAAGCATCTGTATCAGCGAGCCGGTCTGATTCACAGGTTCAAGCTTCGGTTTCTGCAAGCCAGTCAGAATCGTTGATCCAAGCTTCGACTTCAGTAAGTCAGTCAGAATCGTTGGTTAAAGAGTCGGTTTCAGCGAGCCGGTCTGATTCACAGGTTCAAGCTTCGGTTTCTGCAAGCCAGTCTGAGTCGTTGGTCCAAGCTTCAGTTTCAGCTAGCCAGTCAGAATCGTTGGTTAAAGAGTCGGTTTCAGCGAGCCAGTCAGAGTCGTTGGTTCAAGAGTCGGTTTCAGCGAGCCGGTCTGATTCACAGGTTCAAGCTTCGGTTTCGGCTAGCCAATCGGCTTCGCTGGTTAAAGAGTCGGTTTCAGCTAGTCAGTCAGATTCACTTGTCCAGGCATCGGTTTCAGCTAGCCAATCAGAGTCGCTGGTTCAAGCTTCGGTTTCAGCCAGTCAATCTGATTCACAGGTTCAAGCATCTGTTTCGGCTAGTCAGTCAGATTCATTAATTCAGGAATCAGTTTCGGCTAGCCAGTCAGATTCACAGGATCAAGAATCTGTTTCAGCCAGTCAATCAGATTCACAGGTTCAAGAATCGATTTCAGCCAGTCAATCTGAGTCGTTGCTTAAAGAGTCGCTTTCTGCCAGTCAATCTGAATCGCTGGTTCAAGAATCGGTTTCTGCAAGTCAGTCTGAATCGCAGGTTCGGGAATCAGTTTCTACTAGTCAGTCAGAGTCGTTGGTTCAAGCTTCGGTTTCAGCCAGTCAGTCAGAATCGTTGGTTCAAGCTTCGGTTTCAGCCAGTCAGTCAGAATCATTGGTTCAAGAGTCGGTTTCGGCTAGCCAATCAGATTCACAGGTTCAAGCGTCAGTCTCATCCAGCCAATCAGAATCGTTGGTTCAAGCATCTGTATCAGCTAGCCAGTCAGATTCATTAATTCAAGAATCTATTTCGGCTAGTCAGTCAGATTCATTAATTCAGGAATCTGTATCAGCTAGCCAATCAGATTCACAGGTTCAAGCGTCAGTTTCTGCCAGCCAGTCCGATTCGCTGGTTCAGGAGTCGGTTTCAGCTAGCCAGTCAGAATCGTTGGTTCAAGAGTCGTTTTCAGCGAGCCAGTCTGAATCGCAGGTTCGAGAATCAGTTTCTACTAGTCAATCAGAGTCACAAGCTCAAGAATCGCTTTCAGCGAGCCAGTCTGAGTCGCAAGTCCAAGAATCGCTTTCAGCGAGTCAGTCTGAGTCCTTGGTCCAAGCTTCAGTTTCAGCTAGCCAGTCAGAATCGTTGGTTAAAGAATCGGTTTCTGCAAGTCAATCGGATTCGCAGGTTCAAGCTTCAGTTTCTGCCAGTCAGTCTGAGGCGCAAGCCCAAGAATCGCTTTCTGCGAGTCAATCAGATTCGCTGATTCAAGAGTCAGTGTCCGCCAGTCAATCAGATTCATTAATTCAGGAATCTGTATCAGCAAGTCAATCTGTTTCACAGGTTCAAGCTTCAGTTTCTGCCAGCCAGTCCGATTCGCTGGTTCAGGAGTCGGTTTCTACTAGCCAGTCTGACTCACAGGTTCAAGCCACTGTATCAGATAGCCAGTCAGAGTCATTGATTCAAGAATCTATTTCGGCTAGTCAATCAGAGTCCTTGATTCAAGAATCAGTTTCGGCTAGCCAATCAGATTCATTAATTCAGGAATCTGTATCAGCAAGTCAGTCTGAGTCCTTGGACCAAACTTCAGTTTCAGCGAGCCAGTCAGAATCGTTGGTTCAAGCTTCGGTTTCTGCAAGCCAGTCAGAATCGTTGATCCAAGCTTCGACTTCAGTAAGTCAGTCAGAATCGTTGGTTAAAGAGTCGGTTTCAGCGAGCCGGTCTGATTCACAGGTTCAAGCTTCGGTTTCTGCAAGCCAGTCTGAGTCGTTGGTCCAAGCTTCAGTTTCAGCTAGCCAGTCAGAATCGTTGGTTAAAGAGTCGGTTTCAGCGAGCCAGTCAGAGTCGTTGGTTCAAGAGTCGGTTTCAGCGAGCCGGTCTGATTCACAGGTTCAAGCTTCGGTTTCGGCTAGCCAATCGGCTTCGCTGGTTAAAGAGTCGGTTTCAGCTAGTCAGTCAGATTCACTTGTCCAGGCATCGGTTTCAGCTAGCCAATCAGAGTCGCTGGTTCAAGCTTCGGTTTCAGCCAGTCAATCTGATTCACAGGTTCAAGCATCTGTTTCGGCTAGTCAGTCAGATTCATTAATTCAGGAATCAGTTTCGGCTAGCCAGTCAGATTCACAGGATCAAGAATCTGTTTCAGCCAGTCAATCAGATTCACAGGTTCAAGAATCGATTTCAGCCAGTCAATCTGAGTCGTTGCTTAAAGAGTCGCTTTCTGCCAGTCAATCTGAATCGCTGGTTCAAGAATCGGTTTCTGCAAGTCAGTCTGAATCGCAGGTTCGGGAATCAGTTTCTACTAGTCAGTCAGAGTCGTTGGTTCAAGCTTCGGTTTCAGCCAGTCAGTCAGAATCGTTGGTTCAAGCTTCGGTTTCAGCCAGTCAGTCAGAATCATTGGTTCAAGAGTCGGTTTCGGCTAGCCAATCAGATTCACAGGTTCAAGCGTCAGTCTCATCCAGCCAATCAGAATCGTTGGTTCAAGCATCTGTATCAGCTAGCCAGTCAGAATCGTTGGTTAAAGAATCGGTTTCTGCAAGTCAGTCAGAATCTTTGGTTCAAGCTTCGGTTTCAGCGAGCCAGTCTGAATCGTTAATTCAAGCTTCGGCTTCAGCAAGTCAATTTGAGTCACAAGCCCAAGAATCGCTTTCAGCTAGTCAATCAGAGTCCTTGGCTCAAACTTCGATCTCAGCCAGTCAATCGGATTCGCAGGTTCAAGCTTCAATCTCTGCCAGCCAATCAGAATCGCAAGCCCAAACTTCAACTTCAGCAAGCCAGTCAGAGTCCTTGATCCAAGCTTTGACTTCAGTAAGTCAGTCTGAGTCACAGGTTCAAGCTTCGGTTTCCACAAGCCAGTCAGAGTCACAAGCCCAAGCTTCAACTTCAGCAAGTCAGTCTGAGGCGCAAGCCCAAGCCTCAGTTTCTGCAAGCCAATCAGAATCACAGCTTATTTCAAGATCCGTCAGGGTGTCTTATGCAAGAGACTTCTCAAGCAAAAGGTCTGCTTCGGAACCGTTAATGGTTTCTTCTAGCTTGTCTCACTCAATTTCTGAGACAGAGACTGCCCCAGCAAGCCTGGCTTCTAGCCAAGACAAGGTTGATCCTTCTCTACCAGAGACAGGAGGAAGGGCTTCGTCTGGTATTTTTACTACAGGAGTTTCCGTCCTATTATCAGGATTGGCTCTCCTAGGCTTCCGTAAAAAAGATAGTCGCTAGTCCATGTGATCTAAAAAGGCCGTCTCTCACCGCCGAGAGATGGTCTTTTAGTTGTCGGAGATGTAAAAGAAGAGAAGGATGTGTTATAATGAATGTGGAAATCTCCGCGAAATTGATGGAGAAGGGTGTAGGCAAAAGAGGATCGAAACCCTTTTCTCCTTATGGTTTCACAAAATTTGAAATTGAAAGAAGAATTAGGGGAAAGAGATGAAAATCCATTTTACAAATTTATTCGGGCAATCTTCGCAAAGTGTGGCTCTGATGGCCCAAAACGATATTATGAATGTCGTACGTGAATTAGGGGTTAATGAATTAGGAATCTATTTCTATGATCATAGCAATGAACCAGCAGGCGAATTGAACTCACGAATGGATGGGATTCTGGCGGGTGTTGCTTTTGGAGATATTGTCTTTGTGCAATCTCCTTCTTGGAACGGAATTGAGTGGGATCGCCGTTTAGTTGATAAATTGAAACTTCTCCAAACCAAGCTAGTCATGTTTATCCATGATGTCCCACCGCTCATGTTTGAGAGTAATTATTATTTGATGTCCGACTATATCGATATGTACAATCAGAGCGATCTGGTGATCGTCCCATCAGAGCAAATGTACCATCATCTGGTGTCAGAAGGGCTCACAGTGAAGAAATTTGTTGTGCAAAAATTATGGGATTTGACCCACAATCTGGATCTTTACACGCCTCAATTTGAGAAAAAACTGATCTTTTCAGGCAAACCTTCACGCTTCCCACATATCATTGACTGGAAATATGATACGCCACTTCATGTCTATGCAGAGCCAGTTGAAGGAGTCGATTATTCTAAGATCTATATGGAAGGATGGCGTACTAAGCAGGAGTTGCTTTTAGAGCTTTCCAAAGGTGGTTTTGGACTTGTCTGGGGAAATTCAGAGAATCCTGAGGACGAGCGCGATTATTACAAAGAAAATATTTCCTACAAATTATCGACCTATCTATCAGCCGGTCTTCCGGTAGTAGTGCCAGACTATTTGTCGAATGCGGACTATATTCGGGAAAAGGGAGTCGGCTTTGTGGCATCAAGCCTGGAAGAAGCCAATCGTTTGGTCCAAGCCTGTACGGAAGAACAGTATAGTCAGATGGTCCAAAAGGCTCAGTACACGTCTTATTTGATTCGCAATGGCTATTTTACAAAGAAATTATTTGTCGATACCATCATGGCTTTGGGGGAATAACAGCTAATTAAACAAGATTCTTCAGACAAAGATCTGGAGAATTTTTTATTGGATACGGTACCAAATAGCAAAATTGAAAGATTATCAAATATTAGTGACAAATGAGTTTGGAAACGTCGCAAATTATGGTAAAATAAGTTGAGATAAGATGCTTAAGAAGCACGTATATAGGCTAATCCCAAGATGGTGGAGCCAAAATGACTAAGAGAAAGTTTAAAAGAAATGTTAAAACGATCTGAAGTAGGAAAGCGATTTTGTTGGACGATTTTTTTCGTCTTTATTTATGTTTTTGGAAGTAAAATTTCTCTGCCTTTTGTTGACATATCAAAGGCCTTGAAACTCAATGAGGGGACGACAACTGGTTTACAGCTCTCAAGTGCTGTGATGGGGGGGAATCTCCGCGGGATGTCGATCTTTTCGATCGGTCTCTCTCCGTGGATGTCCTCCATGATTTTGTGGCGGATGTTTACCGTTTCAAAACGCTTTAATCTCGAAAAAACCAGCTCTGAAATTGTGGAGCGGCGAAAGATGTATGTGACCTTGGCGCTTGCCATCGTCCAGTCCTTGGCAGTGGCCATGTATCTGCCCTTAAAGACAGGGTTGAACCCCGGACTCGTTATTGCAGTTAATACCATGATTATGGTGGCTGGAGCTTTCTTTTTAGTTTGGCTCTCAGATCTAAATGCTGCTCTGGGTCTTGGAAGTTCTGTTGTGATCATGATGGCAGGGATGGTCATGTACCTTCCAGAAGACGTGACGAAGACTCTTTCAAATATTAATAATATTCCAGAGATCGCTTATATTTTGGGTGTGGTGGCTCTCTTGATTTTTGTCTTTGTTGCAGTCTTGGTGGAATATTCCAAGTATCAAATTCCTGTCAATAAATTAGGAATCCACAACAACCTAAAAAGCTATACTTTTTTAGATATCAAGCTCAATCCGGCTGGGGGAATGCCCTTCATGTATGCCATGACCTTGGTGTCGATTCCTCAGTATGCCATGCTCTTGATCTTGTCTATGGATTCCAATGCCAAGTGGGCTGCTCGTTTAGCCAAACACTT
>ERZ773203.1329-NODE-1329-length-12645-cov-5.079587_pt1 | contig 12645 bp, 12 predicted proteins | sample MGYA00580529_ERZ773203 | MGnify/ENA primary metagenome ERZ773203 (study PRJEB29015, sample SAMEA2738176) | human oral metagenome | biome: human oral; feature: human-associated habitat; material: saliva | place: China | collected 2177 ... | reverse complement strand
GCCAAGGATAGTTTCGGGATCGGAGATATCGCTGATTTTAATGGTGTACAGGTGCGTCTTTCTTCTGTACGGATTTCCAATGGAGATGGGCAATTCTGGAATCCCGAAGAAGGGAAGTACTTCCTTGGGTTGGTCTTTGATATTGACAATCAGTCCTCACACGATATCGGTGTCAGTTCCCTCATCTCATTTGAGGCTTATTGTGATGATTATTCTTTGAACCAGGATATTATGGGGGCTCAGGTTCCGGAATGGAAAGGCATCGGTCAGCTGGACGGAAGTGTGGCAGCCGGAAAGAAGATGAGTGGTGTCATCTGTTATCAGGTGCCCAAGGACTTTAATTCGTTTGAGATTAGATATTCACCGAGTTTTTGGGGAAATAAAAAAGCAACATTCGTATTCACAAAAGCAGATGTTGAGGCGCAAGCACGATAAAATTCTCGGAATATAAAAAGAGCAGTGCGAACAGGGAAACACCGCGCTGCTCTTTTGTTGTCCTATCGGCGACAGAGAACGGATGATCGTAAGCGGATCGTGTATCGGATAGACGGAAATCAGTAAAAAACGGCAAGAAAAAAGCAGAGCGGAATTTCGCTCTGCTTTTGCCTTTGTTCTATGGCAGCGATTAACCGATTGCTGCGACAGACTTCGAGAGGCGAGACACCTTGCGGGAAGAAGTGTTCTTGTGCAGGATGCCCTTGGAAGCTGCCATCGTGAGCGCGCGCTCTGCCTTGCGGAAGCTCTCCTCTGCTGCTGCCTTGTCGCCTGCTGCGACAGCTGCGTCGACCTTCTTGACAGCGGTCTTGACAGCGGACTTAACAGCCTTGTTTCTCTCTGCTCTCTTTGCGGACGTCAGAATTCTCTTCTTCGCGGATTTGATGTTTGCCAATTTCTTTTCCTCCCATTCACGGATACGATGATAGTTTCACAGTCATCAAGACAACCGTCAGGGACGGGCAGCCGCGCAAATGTCTTGCTCTCTGTGGGCGTTCGCATCGAAGTCTGGACACGGACAGTTCAATGTAAACATACCCGTAAATTGTAGGACAAAGCCCGGAGAGTGTCAAGCTTACTTGAAAGAGAAAAGCAAAAATGTTATTCTCATTCCAGATGAAAAGGCAGGAAAGCCGCAGTCTGCTTACGGTTTTTATGGAGGAAGCATGCCGACTTACGACAGACAACATATCAGAAACTTTTGTATCATTGCCCACATTGATCACGGCAAATCCACACTCGCCGATCGCATCATCGAGAAGACGGGCCTGCTCACCGAGCGGGAGATGCAGGATCAGATTCTGGACACGATGGAGCTCGAGCGGGAGCGCGGTATCACAATCAAGAGCCAGGCGACCCGCACGGTGTATCGCGCGGCGGACGGCGAGGAGTATATTTTCAACTTAATCGACACGCCCGGACATGTTGACTTTAATTATGAAGTGTCCCGCGCGCTCGCGGCCTGCGACGGCGCGGTGCTTGTGGTCGATGCCTCCCAGGGAATAGAGGCGCAGACGCTCGCAAATGTCTACATGGCGCTGGATCACGACCTCGAGGTCATTCCGGTCATCAACAAGGTGGATTTGCCGAGCGCGGAGCCCGATAAGGTCGCGGCGGAAATCGAGGATGTCATCGGTATCGAGGCAGAGTCCGCGCCGCGCATTTCCGCGAAGACCGGTCTCAATGTGGATCAGGTACTGGAGGCCATCGTGAAGCAGCTGCCGCCGCCGGGCGGCGACGAAAAGGCGCCGCTGCAGGCGCTCATTTTCGACTCGCTCTACGACAGCTATAAGGGCGTCATTGTCTTTCTCCGCGTGAAGAACGGCACGGTTCGGAAGGGCGACCGCGTCCGCATGATGGCGACCGGCGCGGAGATGGATGTGGTCGAAATCGGGTACTTTGCGCCGGGGCGCTTTATCCCCTGCGACGAGCTTTCGGCCGGCATGGTAGGCTACCTCACCGCGAGCATCAAGAATGTGCGGGACACGCGGGTCGGCGATACGGTCACACACGCGAAGAATCCGGCGTCGGAGGCACTCCCGGGCTATAAGAAGGTCACGCCCATGGTGTACTGCGGTCTTTATCCCGCGGATGCCGCGCAGTATCAGGATCTCCGCGATGCGCTCGAAAAGCTGCAGTTAAACGACGCCTCTCTGACCTATGAGCCGGAGACCTCGCTCGCGCTCGGTTTCGGTTTCCGCTGCGGTTTCCTCGGACTCCTGCACCTCGAAATCATACAGGAGAGACTGGAGCGAGAGTATGATTTGGATCTCGTGACGACGGCGCCCGGCGTCGTGTACCGCGTCTATAAGACGGACGGCACCGTGATAGAGCTCACGAATCCCTCAAATCTCCCGGATGCCGCGGAGATTGAACACATGGAAGAGCCTGTGGTCTCGGCGGAGATTATGCTGACCCGCGAGTTTATCGGGCCGATTATGCAGCTTTGCCAGGAGCGACGCGGCCTTTATCTCGGCACCGACTACATGGAGCAGGATCGCGCGATTCTGAAATACGAACTGCCGCTGAATGAAATCATCTACGATTTCTTTGACGCGTTAAAGTCCCGCTCGCGGGGCTATGCGTCGCTTGACTACGAGTTAAAGGGCTATATGCCCTCGAAGCTCGTGAAGCTCGACATTTTAATTAACCGTGAGACCATCGACGCGCTCTCGTTCATCGTCTTTGCGGACGGCGCCTATGAGAGAGGGCGGAAGATGTGCGAGAAGCTCACGAAGGAGATTCCGCGCCAGCTCTTTGATATTCCGATTCAGGCGGCCATCGGTTCGAAGATCATAGCGCGCGAGACCGTCAAGGCGATGCGGAAGGATGTGCTCGCAAAGTGCTACGGCGGCGATATCTCGCGGAAGAAGAAACTTCTCGAGAAACAAAAGGAAGGCAAGAAGCGCATGCGCCAGATCGGCTCCGTCGAGGTACCGCAGAAGGCGTTCATGAGCGTCTTGAAACTCGGCGATGAGTGAGAAACAAAAGCTGGAACTGTACATCCACATTCCGTTCTGCGCCTCGAAATGCCGCTACTGCGACTTTCTCTCCGGTGAATCCACGCCGGAGGCACAGCGCGCCTATGTCAACCAATTGATCGAAGAGATACGCGCCCAGGGGCAGATACTCCCTGAGTACCAGCTCTCCAGCATTTTTATCGGCGGCGGGACGCCCTCTATTTTGAGCGGTCTGCAAATTCAAAACATTATCTCGGCGGTCTATGAGAACTTTGTGGTCGAGGCGGATGCCGAAATCTCGATTGAATGCAATCCGGGAACCCTCGACGCGACCAAGCTCGAATACTACCGCGAGGCCGGCATCAACCGCCTGAGTTTAGGACTGCAGTCCGCGGACGATGAAGAATTAAAGCTGCTCGGGCGAATTCACAGCTACAACGACTTTCTTCACAGCTACGAGCTCGCGCGGGCGGCGCATTTTGACAACATCAACATCGATCTGATGAGCGGCATTCCGCACCAGACCTTGCACAAGTGGCGCCAGAGTCTCAAAAAGGTGTTGCGCCTCCACCCGGAGCACATCTCGGCCTATTCGCTGATCATTGAACCCGGGACACCGTTCGCGACGCTCTACGGCAGCGAGGAGGGGCAGAAAGCGCTTCCCGGCGAGGACGAAGAGCGCGAGATGTACGCGGAGACCAAGACCTTGCTGGAGGAGTACGGGTTTACGCGCTATGAGATTTCGAACTATGCCCGCCCGGGCAAGGAATGCCGCCATAACATCGGCTACTGGACCGGCGTCGACTACCTCGGCGTGGGGCTCGGCGCCTCCAGTAAGTTAAAGCACCACCGCTTTCACTCGGAGGAGAGGCTGGACCGCTACATGGCGGTCGAGATGCACCGGGATCTGATGCCGCTCTACCAGGATCTGGTGGCGCTCACGGTTGCGGACGAGATGGAAGAGTTTATGTACCTCGGGCTCCGCATGACCAAGGGCGTCTCGGGGGCGGATTTTTATGACCTCTTTCACCTGAATATGTTCGACCTCTTCGGAGATGCAATCCGGAAGAACACGGCGCTCGGCCTCCTGGAGGTCGATACGCCGATGCTCCGCCTCACGGAGCGGGGCATCGATCTCAGCAACCGTGTTTTTGCGGACTTTTACGAAGTGTTGCCGCGAAACCAGGCGCTGTTTCCGGACGATCCCCGCAATTTATTCTGAGAGCGGGAGTGTCACGGTGAACACGGTGCCGTGTTCTGCGGTGCTCTCGGCGCGAATATCGCCGCCGTGGGCATTCGCAATGGTCTTTGCAATCGATAGACCGAGGCCGTAACCGCCCGCCGCACGGGCGCGCGACTTGTCCACGCGGAAAAAGCGGTCAAAGAGACGGGGGAGTGCATCCGCAGGGATGAGCTCCCCGTTGTTATGAACGGAGAGCAGGGCGTGTTTTTTCTGACGGCAGAGGCGCACGGTGACTTCGGTGCCGGGCGCGGCATATTTCAGTGCGTTGTCGAGCAGAATCGCAAGGAGCTGGGCGAGTGTCTGCGCGTCGCCTCTCACGGACAGTGCCGGGGAAATGTCCAGCGCGAGGGAGAGCTTTCGCTCAAAGGCGAGTGCCGTGAAGGGAAGGGCCGTGGACTCGACCAGGGTCGAGAGAGAGAGCACTTCGCTTCGCGTCGGCATGTTTTTGGCATCCGCCTTGGCGAGAAATAAGAGGCGCTCGGTGAGTTCCTGCATGCGCTTCGCCTCGGTCTCGGTATTTTGAATCCAGAGTGCCTCTTCCCGTATAGTCGCCGTCGGATGCGATTTCAGAATGGAGAGATTTGCGAGGATGACTGTGAGCGGGGTTTTCAGCTCATGCGAGGCATCCTGTACAAAGCGCTGTTGCTCCGAAAAGGCGTGTTCGACCGGGCGGAGGCTCATCCGGGCCAGAAAGAAGCTGAGCCCGAAGACCAGGAAGCCCGCGAGCAGAAAAATGCCGCCGAGTTCCATGGCAAAGCGGAGCAGAGAGGCATTCAGATTGTCAAGTGAGGTGACGAGGAAAACGCGCTTTCCGCCCTGCCTGCCCTGCAAATAATAATAAGAGGAAAAGGCATGGGTCAGATGCTCGCTCTCTTCCGGCTTTTCGGGCGGCTCTGTCTGTGCGGTATCCGTATCTTTGCCGGCGATTTCTTGCAGCAGGCTCTGCAAGCGGGCGGTATCCGTGTCGCTCAGGCTAAGATCCTGCGTGGTATAGACGGTATAGCTGCCGTCGGTCTCATTTTTTGAAAAAATGACATAGGGATAATAGGTCTGCCGCATTCGTTCACCGTACGGCGGTGCGGTATCGCTGTCCGGCTTGCCGCTCTCTGCTTCGTGCGCGGAAAAGGTACTCGCAAAGCGGAACTCGGCGCCGAGATAGCGGCCTGCCTCCTTCACGGCGCGCGCGCGGGCGTTTAAAAAGAGCGCGGTCAGGATACCGAAGAGCAGAAGCAGGACAAAGGCGAGATTCGTCGCGATGATGCGGCGCTGTAAGAGGCGGAGCGGCTTCATTGCGCCTCTCTTTCTACCAGACGATAGCCCTGGCGGCGAAGGGCCTGAATTTTGACCGAGGATTCCAGAAAGGCGAGCTTTTTCCGGAGAAACGAGATATAGGCCTCGACATTGTTCTCGACGGCGTCGCTCTCATCGCCCCAGAGTTTCCGGAGTATCGTCTCTTTGCCGAGAATCGCGCCCTTGTTTGCGAGCAGCAGTTTTAAGAGTTCGGACTCCTTAAACGCCAGGCGCACGGTCTTGCCGTTGGCGGCGAGCTCATTGGTCGCGAGCGACAGGCAAAAATCGCCGAAGCGGAGTTCGTCGAGCAGCACTTCGCCCCGGCGGCGGGAGAGCGCACGGACGCGCGCAAGGAGTTCTTCCGGCACAAAAGGTTTGGTCATATAGTCATCCGCTCCGCGGTCCAGTCCCTCGATTTTATCCCGAATCTCATCCCGCGCGGTCAGCATGAGGACAGGCGTCTCTTTGCCGGCGCGCCGAAGCGCGTGCACCACGGCAAATCCGTCCATTTTCGGGAGCATGACATCGAGGACAATGACATCGTAGTCCTTTTGCAGGGCGGCGTAGAGGCCGTCCTCCCCGTTGTCCGCGTGGTCCGCGAGATATTTTTCGGCGTGAAACAGTTCGAGGAGTGCCGCCGCGAGGCGGTTTTCATCCTCCACCAGTAAAATCGTCATCGTATGTTCCCCCTTTTCGGAACCGGTTATTTCCTAGATGGTATCACAGTTTTTCAAAATGAGGTGTGAAATGAGACAGCGTAACAGAGCTTCGCATATCAAAATGCTGCTTGGTCTGGGAGTTCTTATCGCAGCGCTTTCCGGCTGCGGCAGTCGTGAGGCTGTCACAGCGACCGGGGCAGAGGAGACGGCATCTCCCGCAAACGCTGCTGCGGGCTCGGTCAATATTCTGCTGCGGGGTGACAGCGCAAAGATTGAGGGGCGCGGCGCAGAGGTCGAGAAAGGCGTGCTCGTGATTCACGAGGGCGGGACCTACCGGCTGACGGGAGAGAGTCGTCTGCCGATCGAAGTGCGCGCGGCGAATGTCTCGGTCACGCTGTATCTCGAAAACGTGAAACTCCACACGCGGGGCAGCAGCGCGATTCGCGCCGTACAGCGCGGCGATCTCACGCTGATTTTTGCGGGCGAAGAGGAAAACAGCATCGAGACGGACGGAAGAGAAAAGAAGGACGGCTCGGCGGCGGACCCCAAAGGCGTGGACGCGGCAATTTTTTCCAAGGGAAATCTCACGCTGCGGGGCAGCGGCAGCGCGAACATCAAAGCGGCAAACCGCGGAATTGTCGCAAAGGGTGAGCTCATTGTCGCGGATGGGATTTTTGACCTTCGAACGGAGGATGATATTTTCTGCGGCAAAGAGAGCGTCACCTTGCAGGGCGGCGCGGTCCGGGCGAGCGCACAGGGCGATAAGGGCAAGGGCGTAAGCTCCGACGGCGCGGTGATCTTGTCCGGCGGTTCCTATGTGTTTGCGCATACGAGCGAGGGCATTGAGGGCAAGACCATAGAGATGAGCGGTGGCAGCTTTGACATCAGCGCGGACGATGACGGCATGAACGCGCGGGAACACTATGACAAGGAGGAGACGAAGACCAAGAAGAAGGAGGCAAATCCCGAGGTTTGGATTCGCATTGCGGGCGGAGAACTCTATGTGACGGCGGGCGGCGACGGCCTGGACTCGAACGGCAATCTGATTTTCAGCGGCGGCACAAGCTATATCAACGGCTCCGACACGGGAAAGGATGCCGCGCTCGACTGGAACGGCAGCTGCCGCGTGGACGGCGGCGTTCTGATTGCCTCGGGCATGAAGGCGCGGGCGGAGAAGATTTCGACAGAGTCGGCACAGCCTTTCTTTGAATGGGAGCTTAAGAGCGAGCATCCGGCGAGAGAACAGATTTCCGTGCAGCGGGGAGACGGCAGTGTGCTCTACTGGGAGCTTCCGCGCAGTGCCTACGACTATGTGCAGATTTCCTGCCCGGAACTCACGGAAGAGAATACGCTTCACGCGGTTGCGGGGAACGATAGCATAGCCTTGCGCTGACAAGAAAAAGACCACACCAAGGGTTTTATTTTTCGGTGTGGTCTTTCGTTTTAAGTGACCTTATCCTTTCGGGGGAACTTTTTCCTGCCGATTTGACGGCTTTTTGAATTTGGGTTAGGATAGTAGCATAACGCTTATGTAGACCGAAGGAGGACTTGTGCGGGAGTTTCGTACCATAGAGCTCAGGGAAGCGCTGAGTTTACGGAAGATAGCGGACAGCGGCCAGTGTTTCCGCCCCGGTGAAATCGGGGACGGCGTGTTCCGCTTTATCTCGGGAAGCGAGGTGCTGGAGCTAAGACAGTGCGGCGACCGCGCCGTGGAGGTCTCTTGCGACGCGGAAACCTGGGAGAGGGTCTGGATCCCCTACTTTGACCTGGCGCGCGACTACAGCGCCATACAGCAAGGCATCTTTGAGAGCGGGGATGCCTTGCTCGCGGAGGCAACCGTTCACGGCGACGGCATACGGGTACTTCGTCAGGAGCCCTTTGAGATGCTGGTCTCCTTTGTGCTATCACAGCGAAAATCCATACCGGCCATACGGACCGCCGTCCGCGAGCTCGCCGAGACTTACGGCGAGGCGACCGAGGCGCCCTCCGGGGAGACGGTCTTCCTGTTTCCGAAGCCGGAGGTGCTCGCGGGGAGCTCTGAGGAAAGCCTGCGGAATCTGGGACTCGGCTACCGCGCACCCTATGTGCTGGACGCCGCGCGCCGCGTGGCGGACGGAAGGCTTGATCTCGATGCGGTTCGGAACCTGCCGGATGAGGAACTCTTTGCGGAACTACAGAGCGTACACGGCGTCGGAAAGAAGGTCGCGAACTGCGTGATGCTCTTTGGCTACGGCAGAACGGAGCGCGTGCCCTCGGACGTCTGGATGCAGCGCATTGTGAGTGAGGGTTATCGGGGTGTGGATCCCTTGGTCGCCCGGAAGCACGCGGGTATTTTACAGCAGTATCTCTTCTATTATGCGCTCACCCACAAGGAATGGTTTACACCCCGTAAGGAGCGGGGACAAGAAAAGTAAGAAAAGGAGAAACCAATCATGCGACACGAACTGAAACGAAAACAGACGGCGGACACAGACTGTACCAAGCGGATCCGAGTGGAAAAACTCAACCTGCCCGCACTGCGGAAGCTCTTTGAGACGAGAATGCAGGAAGATTTTCCGGAGGTAGAATTAAAGCCCTTCCCGAAGATGCAGGAGCTCTACGAGACAGGACATTATCTGCCGCTCGCGATCCGCGACAACAGCGAGAATCACGACCTCCTCGCCTACGCGCTTTTTGCGCGGGAAAAGGCGGAGGAGGGACACCACTATCTGCTCGACTACTTTGCCGTCAAGGAATCGGAGCGCGGCAGCGGAATCGGGACCGACTTTTTGCGGGAGATGGAGGCACACATCGACGACGCCGAGACCATACTCGGCGAGATTGAGGATCCGGATCACGCCGCGGACCATGAAGAGGAGGCCGTGCGCCTTCGCCGCCGCGCGTTTTATCTCCGGAACGGTGTCCGTGAGACCCGCGTGCGCGCGGCGGTCTGCGGCATGAACTACCGCATCCTCGAGGCAGGCGGCGCCACGCCGCACTCTTCCGCCGAAATTCGGCACATTTTGGATCGCTTCTATCGCCGCTTCTTCCCCGAGAAGATGTACCGCGAGGAAGTGAACGTTCACATCGCCTGAGAAAACAATGAATAGCACAACTTTTTTGATTGTATGCCCGCTGGTTTTTCTGGCGGGCTTTGTAGACGCCATCGGCGGCGGGGGCGGTCTGATTTCCCTGCCCGCCTACCTCTTTGCGGGAATACCGGTGCACACGGCAATCGGCACCAACAAGTTTTCGGCGGTCTTCGGGACCTCACTCGCGACCGGCCGCTTTGCGAAGCAGGGCATGATCGAGAAGCGGCTTGCGCTCCCCGCGGTCGCGGCGGCCTTTGTGGGAGCTTCGATCGGCGCGCGGCTTTCTCTCCGCATGCCGGAGCGGATGACTTTGATTATCCTGCTCGTCATCCTGCCCTTTGTCGCCTTTCTGGTGCTGAATAAGAAACTGCTCCGGGACCGGAGCCCGGAGGAAGAGCAGATTACGGGGCGTACCTATGCGACCGCTGCGGCCTCGGCCTTCCTGGTCGGCATTTACGACGGGCTCTACGGCCCGGGTACGGGTACCTTTTTAATTGTGCTCTTAAATGTTTGGTCGCGCCTCGGCTTAAAGAGCGCGAACGGGCAGGCGAAGGCCATCAATCTGGCGACCAACTTGAGTTCCCTCATCGTTTTCCTGATGCACGGTACCGTCTTAATCCCGCTCGGCCTGAGCGCGGCGGTCTGCAATATGATAGGTGCCTACCTCGGCGCGGGACTTGCGCTGAAGCGGGGAAGTAAGGCCATACGCCCTGTCCTCCTGCTCGTCCTGGTGCTGCTCTTTGTCAAGATTATTTCCCAACTGCTCGCATCGTGAATGAGAGAGGCGGGAAGGGGGCTTTGTCCGGCGCGAAGCGAAAGGAGAGCGGTGTGAATTTACTGCTTCCGCTTACCTTGCTGTTTGTGCTGTGCCGCATGCGTAGGCTTAACCGGGCGCTGATTTGACGGATGGAAGGAGGTAGTTATGCCCATCGTTCCGAACGTGGTGTTACCGCTTTGCCTCGCGCTTCTCATGCTTTGGCTGTACGCTTGGCAGCGGGAACTGCAGTTTCGTAAGCTCTATGCGCTGACCGCGGGGCTCTTATGTACCTGTGCGCTCTCTACCGTCTGGATGAATTTGACCGCGCCGCTCGACATCGTGGTTCCGCGCTTTCTCCCGTGGCTCTGGTACTTTGGATTGCTCGGCGGTTACGCGCTGACCCCGGTCTCTTTGCTCTATTTTGGCTTTTCCGCGGTGAAGAATACGCACATCAAGCAAGTGTTTCGGTGGGGGCTTTATCTTGCGGGCGCTCTTCTCCTCTGGGCAATGATAGCAACGCTGACTTCTCTTATGCGTCACCTGTGAGCGGAGAACCGCACTCTTCCTCTCCGGCAAAGGAGAGAAGAAGGGGGGGAGAATAGACGATAGTGAGCCGCGCTTGCATCCTGCAAAGAAGCCGAATCGGAAAATCTCATGATAAGAGAGAGCGACAGCGCTCGCCGTGTCGCCGCTCTCGCGCGGAATCGGATGAAAACAGACATAAAACGGGCATTGAAAGAAGGATATGATGCAGAAACATATGTTCTTATTTTAAACCCGTGTTCAAAGTTCGTATTTGATTTTACAAGGACTTATCGTGAAGATGAATGCACGCTCATCAGGCGGCAACGGAGCGAACGGAAGCATTCCCGCCGGGCTTCGGGACGGATGAAGCGCAAAAAAAGAACGAACCGCGGTTGCGGTTCGTTCTTTTTGCGTTGTTCAGTCCGGCATGGTGGCGCGCACCTTGCGTATGCCGTGGATTTCGGCATTGACCGCATAGCGGTCGCCCTGGCGGTAGAGCTTTGCGTATTTCTTCGGCGAGACACCGACATAGCTGTTAAAGGTGCGGATAAAGTGCGAATAAGTCTGAAAGCCGGATTTCTCACTCGCCTCCTGCACATTCGCGCCCTGGCGCAGAAGCTGCTGGGCGGTGATAATGCGGAGCTGAATCACATACTCCATGACCGAGAAGCCGGTGCCCTTTTTAAAAATATGGCAGAGATAGTGCTTACTCAGCATGAAGTGATCGGCCAGCTCGTCGAGTGACAGGTGCTCGGTGCAGTTCTTCCGGAGATAATCGAGTATCGGCTGCACGCGGTTATAGTCCTGGTTCGAGGTGCCGTGCTCCTTTTTGGTGGAGCGGATGCGGCTGCAGACCAGGAGCAGAATCTCGTAGAGCGTGATGCGTTCCAGGATGTCCGTGCCGAACGAAGGCGGCATGCTGATGCGCAGCTTCTCGAACAGGCGCGCGAGGCGCTTGCTGTCTTCCTCCGTGAGGCGGATGCAGGCGCCGCTGTTTTTCAGTGCCTCGGCAAAATCCGTCTGCGGCGTCGAGAGCTGGTCGAGCAGTGAGGGCAGGATGTGCAGCACATAGCGCTTGAAGACAGAGCCGTCCGCGCCGTTCTCGTCGCGGTGTAAGGTATTGGCATTCAGGATGAAAAGCGTGTTTTTCTTCAGCGGATACATTTTCCGGTCCATGAAGAAGTCGCCGCCGTCGGTCAGCACGAGCATGAGCTCGATGCCCTCGTGATAGTGCAGGCGGTGCATGCGCCACTGGTCATCCTGTTTATATTGAATAATGTAGTCTCTGGATTCCATACGAACCTCCTCGGGCGATGAGTTCGGACTTTTTGCATAAATAGGCGGATATTCCGCTCGCCTTACCAACAATATAACACAAGTTGAAAAAGATGCAAGTAGAGTCTCCTAGAGGACTTTTGGGGCGAAAATGAATTTGTGCAAGAAACAACAGAGAAGTACACCAAATAAATCAGCTTTTTGGCGGGTTTTCCCAGACTGAGACAATTTGCGCTAGCTTTTTGACAACAAAGGGGAGGAATCTTGCGCCTCTTGTGTTACAATGAGTACATATCAAAAAGGAGGTAGGGGTAGTATGTGGACAAGCACATCCATGGGTGTTCCTGAGAGCGTACTTCTGTCTGTCATGGGACTCAGCGTGGTGATGGTCACGCTGATCATTCTTGCGCTGGTCATCCTGGTGTTCGCCAAGGTCATGGGATCCAGCAATGCGGCGGCGCAGTCGGCGCCGAGACCGATTCCGGATCCGCCGGGCATCAGTGATGAAGTCTGCTCCATGATACTCGCAGTCATCTGTGAGGAGCTTCATGCGTCGCCAGAAGAGATCAATGTCACGAGCATCAAAGAGTTGAAGTAAACCAAGAACAAAACAGGAGGCTACAAAGATGAAGTACGTTGTTACCATGAACGGCAAGAAGTACGAGGTCGAAGTGGAGCGCATGTCCGCATTCCACATGCTCACCCGCGAGGAGATCGCTTCCGGCGTCTCGACCCCGGTTCAGCCGGTTGCAGCGCCCGCTCCGAAGGCGGCAGCTCCGGCTCCGGCAGCAGCAGCTCCGGCTCCGGCGGCAGCAGCACCCGCTCCGGCAGCAAGCCCGGCTCCGGTAGCAGCTCCGGCAGCAAAGGCAGC
>ERZ773203.1327-NODE-1327-length-12656-cov-2.903103_pt1 | contig 12656 bp, 13 predicted proteins | sample MGYA00580529_ERZ773203 | MGnify/ENA primary metagenome ERZ773203 (study PRJEB29015, sample SAMEA2738176) | human oral metagenome | biome: human oral; feature: human-associated habitat; material: saliva | place: China | collected 2177 ... | reverse complement strand
ATATTAATAAGGATGGAAAATGATAGAGTTTAAGAACGTATCTAAAAAATATGGTACAGGAACAGTTGCAGTTGATAATGCTAATTTTACAATTGAAAAGGGAGAGTTTGCTTTTTTAATAGGTGATTCTGGTTCTGGAAAGTCAACAATGATTAAAATGATGCTTAAAGAAGAAGACCCTACTTCAGGAAATATTATTATTAATGGAAGGGATATTACTAAGATAAAACCTAGTAAGGTTCCTTATTTACGTAGAAGCATGGGAATAGTTTTTCAAGATTTTAGACTTTTACCTGATAAAACAGTTTATGATAATGTTGCTTTTGCAATGTATGTTGTTAGAGCTAGTCAAAAACATATTAAGAGGCAAGTTCCAATGGTTTTGTCACTTGTTGGATTAAGTCAAAAAGCGAAGATGTATCCAAATGAACTTTCTGGTGGTGAACAACAAAGAGTTGCTTTAGCTCGTGCTATTGTTAATAATCCATCAATGCTGATTGCAGATGAGCCTACAGGAAATTTGGATCCAAATACAGCATGGGATATAATGGAACTTTTAAATGATATTAATTTAAGAGGAACAACGGTTGTTGTTGCAACACATGCTAAAGACATAGTTGATAGAATGAACAGAAGGGTTATTCGTATTGACCATGGAAATATAGTTCGTGATGAAAAAGGTGGGTATGACGGTGAGATATAACACATTTAGTTATTTAATTTCAGATGGTTTTAAAAGTTTTGGCAAACAGAAAAAAATGACTAGTGCTTCAATTATCATAATGGTTGCTACAATGGTTATGTTTGGATTGTTTTTCGTAATAAGTCAAAATGTTAATTATATTGCTACACAACTTGAGAATCAGCAGGCGATTAAAGTAAATCTGAAAGATGGATTAACACAGGATGAAATTAACAATTTACAAGTTCAAATTGAGCAAATATCTGGTGTAAATAAACCAGTACAATATAAATCAAAAGCTGATGCTTTAATTACAGTTAGAACACAGCTTGGTGATAAACAAGATTTATTAGCAGGATGGGATGGTGAAAATAATCCTTTTCCAGCATCTTTTATAGTAAGGTTAACTGATTTAAAGTTAAATAAATCAGTGCAAGATGCTATTTCTAAGCTTGATGGAATAAGTGATATTAATAGTAATAATGATTTGTTATCAAATTTGGATAGAGTTGCTAATGCATTGAAAATTGTTACAGGTGTTTTGATGTCACTATTAGTTTTGATATCAGTATTTATAATTTCATATACAATTAAATTAACAGTTCATGCACGTAGAAAAGAAATTTCTATTATGAAATATGTTGGTGCAACAAATGGATTTATTAGAGGGCCTTTCATTGTTGAAGGTGTTATGATTGGTATTATCTCTGCAATTATTACCCTTTCACTTATGAGTGGAATTTATAATGCTATGATTAATGGAATATTGGATTCTTCAGTATTAAGAACTTCACAAATCGAACTTTATAGATATGGACAGATATTCTTCAAATTATTAGTAGCTTATTTAATGCTTGGTATTGGAATTGGTGCATTGGGAAGTGTTATTTCGATGAAAAAGTATTTGGATGTTTAATTAACTTTTTAAAAGTTAAGGAGGAATAATGAAAAAATATAAACTTTTAGTGGCTTTAATGTTATTGATTGCACTTATTGGTAAATCAGTGATATCTCTAGGAGTTACTCAAGCTGATGTTGATGCAGAAAAGAAAAAAGCAGATCAATTAAAAACAGAAGCTGAACAAAAGAAAAAAGAATTGACAAATATAAAATCAGATAAAGCGGTTGCTACTACTGATTTAAACACTATTAATAGTCAGATTGATAGTTTACAATCTGAAATTGATGCTCTTGGTGAAAATTTAGATGAATTAAATTCTGAAATAAAGACTAAGGAAAATGAAATAAAAGAAAAAGAAAAAGAATATAAAGAAAAGGAAGCTATTCTTAAAAAGAGATTGGTTGCTATATATAAGAATGGTGGAACTTCGTATTTAGATGTTTTATTTAGTTCTGCAAATTATGTTGATATGCTTTCTTCATATGATGTTGTTGAAAAAATAGCAGAATCTGATAATAAGTTAATGGATGAAATTCAAAAGACAAAAGAAAGTTTAGAAAATAATAAAAAGGAATTAGAGAATAAAAAATCTGATGTTGAAAAAACTAAAAAGCAAAAAGATGAAAAGAACGCGCAATTAAATGTTGCTAAAAAACAGAAACAAACAGAAGTTGATAAATTGTCTGATAAAGAAAAGGCTACACAAACTGAAATTGACAATAAACAAAAAGCTATACAACAGGCAGAACAATCAATGGCTAGTATTTTTAAAAAATTACAAGCTCAGCTTGCAGCTCAAAAAGCTGCTGAAGAAGCTAGAAAAAAAGCTGCTGCATCTAAACCAAGTTCTAGTGGTTCTTCTAAAGGAAGTAGCTCTACAGGTTTAGCTGGATTAAATTTTGATGGTACATTCCAATGGCCAACAACAACTAAATTAGTTACTTCTAGAATGAAGTTTAGATGGGGAAGAATGCATAAAGGTATTGATATAGGAGTTGCTTATCAACCAGTTTATGCAGCTGCTTCGGGCATTGCATATAATGCGTATAATCCTGGTGGATATGGTACATATGTAATGTTATTCCATGGAAATGGATATGTTACTTTATATGGACATTTGAGTACTTCAAAAGTTGCAGATGGACAGACAGTATCTAAAGGACAGGTTATTGCTATTTCTGGTAATTCTGGTGGAAGTACTGGTCCACATTTACATTTTGAAATAAGAAGAGCAGAATCTGCTGCAGATTTCTTTAGTAAATCACCGTTAGATCCTTTACAATATTTACCTGGTGGTTATACATTAAATGAATAATTTTAATATATAAGGTACATATTTATGTACCTTATATAAAAGTATAGGAGGCATAGTTATGAGTAATATAATAAAACAAGTTTTTATTAGTTTAATATGTATAATTATGCTTTTTTCTTTTTTTGGTAATAGTTTTGCTATAAATGAAGTTAATAATAATCAAATTAATGCATTTTCTAATAATACTAATAATGTTGTTAATAATACAAATACTGTTAGTAATACAACTAGTGATGTTAAACCATTAACATTGCAACAACAAAAAGATGCAGTTAATGAAAATTTAAATAAGGCAAATGAACAGTTAGCTTATGTTCAAAATGAGTTATCACAAGCAGTTCTTAAGATTCAAGATTTGCAAGATAAAATTAATGGATATGAGTCTACTATTTCGAAAATTAATTTAGAATATGGAAAATTACAAGAGAAAGTGGAGCAAAATGAAGTAGCTTTGATTAAACAACAAGTTAGATATGATGCTCAGGAAGAATTGTTAAAAAAGAGATTGGTAGCTGTTTATAATAAAGGAAATATTTCGTATTTAAATGTTTTACTTGGTGCTAATAATTTTATAGAGTTCTTATCTTTATATTCTGCAGTTAACCAAATAGCTAAATATGATAAAGCACAATTGGATAACATGAAAGCAGAAAAGAATGAGATTCAAAAGAAAAATGATGAAATTATGAAGCAAAAAGAAGATATTCGAATTGCTAAAGCGAATGCACAACAGCAAGAGGTTTTATTGACAAATACAAAGATACTTATGGAAGGATATAAACAGAGCTTAACTGAAAGTGATAAACAAATAAATGCGCAAATTACAGCATATAAGGCACAGCAACAAGAAATAGAAAATATGATTACACAATCAATTGTTCAGTCAACTTACGAATTATCTTATGCTGGTGGAGTAATGATTTGGCCTACTTTAAAGTCTGGTTATATTACATCACCATTTGGTAATAGAATGCATCCAATTCAAGGTATTGTTAAAGCACATCATGGTATCGACATTAGTGGTGCTATTGGAACTCCAGTATTTGCAGCAGCAGATGGTGTTGTAATTTATTCTGGCTGGATGGGTGGTTATGGTAATGCTATTATGATTGATCATGGTGTTGATAGTAATGGTAATAAAGTAATTAGCTTATATGGGCATAGTAGTAAATTGTTAAAAAATGTTGGAGATGTTGTAAAACAAGGTGATACTATTTTAGAAATTGGTTCTACTGGAAATTCTACTGGACCACATTTACATTTTGAAATTAGAGAAAATGGAATACCTACAGATCCTAAAAAATATTTATCAAATGATAATAGTTAAAGTTGAAAGGAGTTTTTATGAAAGATTTCAAATCTTTTGGTAGAATGTTATATACAATTGTTATTACAGCAATTGTTACTACAATTATAGTCCTTGTAGTGGTATTTGGTGCAAATGGTTCTTCACCTTTTTCGCCTAAACTTAATAATAAGGACATGTCTGGTTTAATTTCTAAATTAAATGTAGTTCAAAAAAAGATTGATGAACAATATTTAAAAAAAGCTAATTCATCTGATTTAAATGAGTGGGCAGTTAAAGGTTATGTTGCTGGTTTAAAGGATAAATATAGTCAATATTACACTGCACAGGAAATGAAAGAGATGCTGGATGAGACTAGGGGCCAGTTTGTAGGTGTTGGTATATATCTTACAAAAGATGTTACTAATAATGAAATTGTTATTTATGATACAATTAAAGGTTCACCTGCAGCTGAATCTGGAATAAAGAGTGGTGATATATTAATTGCTGTTGATAATGTTGCGTGCAATGGTGATGATTTTGATAAGATTACAGAGAAAATTAAAGGTACTAAGGGAACTGAAGTATCTTTAAAGATTAAAAGAGATAAAAATGAAGAACATGTTTTTACAATGAAGAGGGATAAGGTAGTTGTTGAAAATATTGAATCACAAATGATTGATTCTGAAATAGGATACATTTATATTAAATCGTTTGAAGGTGATGCTACTTTTAAGCAATTTAGAGAAGCTTATGATAATTTGGTTTCTAAAGGTATGAAGAAATTAATTGTTGACGTTAGAAATAATGGTGGTGGTATTATGGAACAAGCATTATATATTGGTGAATTGTTTTGTAATCCTAATCAAAAATTAATTATTGAGAAAGATAAGGATGGTTTGGAAAAGACTACTTTATCAAAAAATGAAAAAGTAATAACAATGGATACAATTTTATTGGTAAACCAATATTCTGCAAGTGCATCTGAAATTTTGGCAGGTATTTTAAAAGAAAATGTACAAAATGTTAAAATTGTTGGAGTTAAAACTTATGGAAAGGGTGTTGTTCAAGGATTATTTACATTACCAGATCAAAGTGGTTTGAAATTAACGATTGAAGAATATTTTACACCAAAACATAGTGAAATTAATGGTATTGGAATTACTCCAGATGTTGAAGTGAAAGATTATCAATTTAAAGGTGAACTTGATAAAGATAATGATAAGCAATTTATTAAAGCACTTGAATTATTAAAGGAAAATAATGATTAAAATTATGATGTCTTGATTTAAAAAAATTATATATTATGGAAAAAACAAAAGTTTAAAAAAGTTAAAAAACTTTAACTTTTCACTGGAAATATCTATTGACTAGTGGTATAATATATTTTGTTGTATGAAAAAGTTGTTAAGATTAAATTTTATAGGAGGTTATATTAATGCGCGTAAATGTAACATTAGCTTGTACTGAATGTGGTGATAGAAACTACATTACTAAAAAGAACAAAAGAAATAATCCAGACCGTATTGAACTTAAAAAATACTGTCCAAGATTAAAAAAAGTGACTTTACACAGAGAAACTAAATAATAAAGTTAGAAAAGCCTTAAAGTATTAACGTTTAAGGCTTTTTGTTTTGCGCTTTGTCCTATATTTGATCCACACATTAGAAATTTACGTATTTTGCGAACTTATTCTCATTGCAAATTAATTCAAAACAATAAAAAAGCCCTATAATCTTTATAACAACTTTACTTGTTAAAAGATTGATAGAGCTTAATTTAATGAAAGGAAAATCAATTATTTATTTAACAATATTATTATTCTTCATCTTTTTTTATAGCTTTTTTTACACCATCAACTGCACCTTCTACAGCATCTTTTGCATCTTCAATGACACCTTCTACAGCGTCTTTTGCATCTTCAGCGACTTCTTTCACTTTAGAAGCAACTTTTTCAGCAGCTCCTTCGCTTTCAAGTTCTTTGTCGCCGATCAATTTGCCAACGCCTTCTTTAACAGATCCTGCTGCTTGGTTTAATTTTTCTTCTGTAGACATAAGTATGTTTCCTTTTATTTTTTTCTAAATTATAAATTAGTGTACACGTGGTTCTGCTTTGGCTGCAGCGTCTTTAACATTGTCAACACCTTGGCCAACTTTTTCTTGAACGAATTCAGCACCTTCGCCAAGTTTTTCAACACCTGAACCGATTCCAGCTTTAACTCTAGAAAATTGTTCTGACGCAAACTCGCCTGTTGATTCTGCCACGTCAGTTACACGATCTTGAAGGCTAACTGAGTCTGCCTCATATTGTTCTTTAGTTTTGATGTCAACAACATTAACGTTAACCTCAACTACTTCTAGATCAGTCATTTTCGCAACTTCTGAAACGATAACTTCTTTAATTTGATTGTATAGAGTTGGAACGTTTTTTCTGTACTCTACGATAACGTTCAAGTCAACTGCTACTTGTTCTTTACCAACTTCAACGTTAACACCGTGTGTTACATCGTTAGTATTAACAAGTTTTTCTGTAAGATTTGAGAAGAATCCGCCGTCAACATGTAATAGTCCTGGGACTTTTTCTAGTGAAAGACCGATAATTTTTTGAATCACTTTATCTTCGTAAGTTAATTCTCCTCGAACATCTTTAGAAACGACTACATCTTTCTTTTCAGTATTTACATTTACATTTTTTTCTACGTTTGACATATAAAACTCCTTTATTTATTTAAATATTTTTCCTTAACATAGTATCCAGCAAATGCTCCTAGGGCTCCACAAATTAGTATAAATAGTGTTTTGAAAAAGCCAAAGGATAAGATAAAGCAAGCGAGAATGACACCTACTAAACCTGCAATGATTGGATACTGATATTTTTTAAACCATTCAATAGCTCGATATTGTATCAATAAGAAAAATATAATAAAAAGTATCAAAAATGTAAACGCATTATTCTATCCACAAAAAAAGCAGGCAATTACGATTGCCCACTTTTAATCGATTATTTTAAAGTTGCTAAATGATCTTTTAAGCGTTTGATCACTTTTTGTTCATAATCTGTACGAACTTTTTGAGAAATTTCAGTTTTTGAAAATGGTAAAGTTCCTTCTTTTTCGATATAAGAATCTTCTATTTGAATAAAGTGACCAGAAGCCCCAAAACCTACTCCAAAGTAATCAGCACTGTATGATTTTCCGAAATTCACTCCTGCAACACTTTGAGCATGGTCATATTCAATTCCATTGAATAAGAATAATAAAATAGCTTCTCTTAATTCAGCACGAATCGTAAAGTAATCTTGATTTTGGAAATCTGTACTAATCGCATTTTCATAATATTGGCTACCATTTGATTTTGAATTATCTGTAGAAGTTAGTATTCCATATTGTTCTACTACTTTATTAATGGCATGCGCATCATGACCTCTTCCATCTGCAATAAATCTTCCATCATTAATGTATTCTTTAGCAATTTGCTCTGCAATATTAACCATTGTTTCTGTTACTTTTACTGAAGATTGATTCATTTGTTTTCTGACTGAATTAATTAGCGAAGCAGCATACAAGTTTAGGGATTGTTTCATATCTTCTGGCATCGAACGAAGATTATATTTTGCCAATAATGTATTAGAAATAGCTCCTATTTCTTTTTGATTTTGTTTTAATAATAATTTACTAATAGAATTTAAAGCCGATACATTCTCTTGATTTTTACCTTGAGCAGTTGAACCATATTGATTCAAACGTTTTGCATATTCTTCATTAATTGAAATTGAATCCTCTGATTCTAACCATTGAATCGCTTTTTCTAATGCTTTCTTTTCTTCTTGTTGACGTTGAGATTGAACAGCACCATCTAAATTTCTTCTTAAATGATCCTCTTCTGATTCACGCATTTTACCATCTGATTCTAAATAGTATCCATCTACTTCTTGGTCATAAGCATACGTTCCATCTGATTTTAGATAATACCAAGCTACATAATTTTTATCATAAATCCATTCTAATGCAGCCATTTTCCCATTTGATTTTAAATAGTAAGAACCTACCCACTCATCATGAGCATAAGATCCATCACCTTTTAAATAGTACCAAGCATTTTCAAAAGAATTTTGTACCCATTCTGAAACAGCCATTTTTCCATCGGCCTTTAAATAATAGTCTTTTTGCCATTCAGAACGAGCATAAGAACCATTCCCTTTTAAATAGTACCAAGCTTTGTAGTTTTTATCATAAATCCATTCTGCAATCGCCATTTTCCCATTGGAATTTATATAATAATCCCCTTGCCATGTAGAATAAGCGTAAGAACCATCACTTTGTAAATAATACCAACCTTGATATTCAGAATCGTAAATCCATTCTTTTTCAGCCATTTTTCCATCAGCTTTTAAATAATAGTCCCCTTGCCATTGTTTAGTTACTGGCTTTTGATTTTGATAAAAATACCATGAACCATTTTCTTTAATCCAACCTTGTTTTGAGGTTTCTTCTGCATGAACTGCAGCAAGACTTGTTAAAGCAACCGTTGCTAGTAATGAAATAATTGTTTTATTCATAAAGTGCCTCCTTTATTCCTTACTGTTATTGTACCGAATCTTGTATAAAAAGCAACTAATAGCCTATAAAGAGAAACTCCACTATCAGGCACAACTCTGATAGTGGAGAAAAAGGGAAAACACACCAAAATGATGGCAACAAATGGGTGTTTTACTTCAATTCGAAAGCACATGTTTCCTGTTAACAGAAACAATCCGTTAAAACTATATAAAAAGCCCCTCTCGTTATTAAAAACAAAAGGGGAATCATCGCATAATCATAGATTAGAATAAAATACTAGTTTAAAAACTGTAAGTTAGCCTTCTTCTATACTTGATCGTCATTTTCCTTCGCTGGCATTATCCAGAACAGGTTCAATGGGTATGATCTCAGCCTTTCGGCACCCCAAATGCTTCTCTATTGAATTGAGTTCAGTATAACATGTTTCCAATGAGAATAAAAGTTATCCAAACTACTTTTTATTATCGAATATGATGGTCATAGGCAAAAATTACTAATTGCGTACGATCTCTCAAAGCTAATTTTGATAAAATTGTACTAATATTATTTTTAACAGTTCCTTCAGATAAAAATAATGCTTCTGAAATTTCTTTATTATTTAACCCTTGAGAGACAAGTCGAATCAATTCAATCTCTCTTTCTGTTAAACCGAATGAAGAAATATCCGTTTTTTCTATCGTAGTTGGTGCTTTTGGTTGCATCACTAATTTTTCAGAAACTGTTGCATCCATCACTACTTTTCCAGATAAAGCAACTTTAATCCCATCATAAATAGCTTCATAACTGCTATCTTTTAACAAATAACCTGAAGCTCCATATTGCATCGCTTCGACAATATATTCTGTATCTTGAAAGGTTGTTACCATTACAATTTTTACTTCTGGATAAGCTTCTTTGATAAGTTTAGTTCCTTCAATACCCGTACTTACTGGCATACGAATATCCATTAATACAACATCTGGTACTTCGATTTTGCAACATTCAAACGCTTCTCGTCCATTTCCAGCTTGATGAATTACTTCAATATCTGGATAAGTTTCTAGCATAATTTTTAAACCTGAACGAATTAATTGTTCATCATCTACTAACATCACTTTAATTTTTTCAGACATTGGTTTCTCCTTTCAATTTCATTTGTACTGTAAACCCTTGTTCAGTATTTTTGAGTTCTAATTGCGCCTGTAGTTCATGCAATCGCTCTTCTAACGCTTTTAATCCACCTTCTAGTGAAATATCTGAAGACCCTACTCCGTTATCCATAATTGTTACAATGAGTTCATTTGCAGAATACATCATTAAAAGCGTAATTTTAGTTGCTTTTCCATGACGAATTGCATTTGTCGTTGCTTCCTGCACTCCTCTAAAAATGGTTAATTCTTGCTCTTTAGACAGTTGAATCGTTGGTTTATTTTGTCGAAATACAAATTCCACACCACTATGTTGTTTTGTTTCATAAATAAACTCTTCTAAAGCTACATTTAATTGTTGTTTCGTTAGTTGTTCTGGTTTTAAATCATGAACTACAGTACGTACTTCTTGCAATCCTTTAACTGCAAATTCTCTTAATTGTGCGCTCATTTGAGAAACTTGAGGACTATTTTCTTCACTTAATTTACTAATTGCTCCTAGTTGAATAATAATTGTTGAAAGACTATGTCCAACTGAATCATGAATTTCTCTTGAGATACGATTTCTCTCTTGTAAAGTATATAATTCCTTCATCGTTCCCATTGTATATTGCGCTTGTTGTAATTCCTTTTTCTGCTCAAACAATTGATTTTCTTGTTCTTTTAATAAATTTTCTTGTTCATTTAATTTCAAAACAAGATGTGCACCATAATAAAATAATACATTTCCAAAAATCATTACTGGAATTGACCACCATTGTTGTTGCTTTATTCCTAATATAATAACTACTAGAGTAATCATCCCTTGAAGTATAATGGCATGCATAGATGAAAATCGAAAACTAATCTCGAAACATAATAATAGCATTAAACTAATAAAAATATTTCCAGTAAAATAACAAAATGTTAAAACTACGATACCTTGAGCTAAAATTGCCCAAGGATATTGAATCGAATAGTAATCTAATTGAGCTACAACAAGAATTACAAGAAATAGTAGCAAGTGATAAGCATTCACTGGATGATATAATGCCCACTCTACAAGAGCTGTTACTAACAATCCATAGCGAATTAAAAATTTCAATTGATTTTCTTGAATCATTTTCATAATAGGAATCCTCTAGCGACTAAAAAAATCATCGCAACACTATTACTCACAAAATGCATTAACATAGATGCCGCAACATTATCCTCATAATAACGATACATTCCAACTAAAGGAATTGTCAAAGGAACATACATCAACGCTGCACTCCAGTCAATTCCACCACTATTGGAAATTGAATGCAGTAAAACAAAGAAGAAAATTGAAATTGCTGTTAAAATCCAAGGATTTATTTTATCTTTAAAAGCTCCAATGATCGCTTCCCTAAATACTAATTCTTCTACAATCGGTGCAACTACACAAGTTAAGATTAGCATTAATACAATAGATGTAGAACTTAATAGTGATTCAATATTTGCTTGATTATCTGTCTGCTGTAATGGAACAACAAGAGCCAAAAGCATAGTAAGAACTACTCGAACTACATATCCAATCGCAATATCGCGAACAAATCTGCGCTTTACTAAACTTTCGAATCCTCTTTGAATCACTTCACGATAAGACCAGACTGCATACATAGCTGTAATCAATTGAACTAAAATATACACTTTTCTGTCCACATATAATGTACCATCTTCAGCCTGTGTTAAAAAAAATCGAGGAACAATCATTAAATTAGAAAAATAAACAAACCATAATAATACTGCCTTTTTCTTCATTCTTTACCTCCATTAATGGAAATCTTTATGTTCTAAACTATAAATTTTTTGAATTTTACCATTATGCCAAACAACCCCATGTAAAGCCCCACCAAAAACAGCTCCACCGTCCATTCCAATTTTTCCATCATGTTGCCATAATTTCATATAATCTCCATCTTCATTTAATCCTTTTAATGGAGTATGACCAAAAATAATTGTTTTTCCTGTTGTATTTTTTCCAGTATGGAAAGGTTCACGAATCCAATAAAAATCTTTTGGAACAGTATCTAACCAATGGTCTAATCTTAAATCGACTCCAGCATGAACAAATAAAACATCTCCTTCATCAATATATAAAGGGCGTTCTCGTAAAAAAGAAATTAACTCAGGATATTGTTCTTTTACTAATTCGCAATCTTTTAAAGAATCAATTTCTGTATCTACAGGACGATTTAATAAATGGTTAATCGTTGTGTTTCCGTTGTTTCTCATATAATGATCAAATCGCTCTTCTGGATTATCAATCCACGCTAAAAACATCACTTCATGATTTCCCATTACATACCAAGCATTTTTTTCTTTTACATATTCCATAGCTGTTAAAACACTTTTTTTATTATTTGGTCCTCTATCAATTAAGTCTCCAAGGAAAACTAATTGTTGAGTACTTTCATCCCAATTCTTTAACATTTCATCGAGCATTTTATCTTCTCCATGAACATCTCCAATAATAAAATATGTTTTTTTCATAAATTTCTACAACTCCTCTTTAAGCATACGATGATTATACCATACTACAAAGTTTCAAAAAAGCTTGTAGAATTATGTTGAAATAGCTAAACAAAAAAAGACTGGCATTTACCAGTCTCACTTAATTTTATATTTTTATGTAAGCTACTTGCCGGGATTGAACCGGCGACCTCCACCTTACCAAGGTGACGCTCTACCGACTGAGCTAAAGCAGCGTTTTTGGGTAAAAAAAAAGAACTCCGCCAGTAGGACTCGAACCTACGACATCATGATTAACAGTCATGCGCTACT
>ERZ773203.1326-NODE-1326-length-12658-cov-3.221455_pt1 | contig 12658 bp, 9 predicted proteins | sample MGYA00580529_ERZ773203 | MGnify/ENA primary metagenome ERZ773203 (study PRJEB29015, sample SAMEA2738176) | human oral metagenome | biome: human oral; feature: human-associated habitat; material: saliva | place: China | collected 2177 ... | reverse complement strand
GCAGTAGACCAATTGGGTATGCGTCAGGGTGCAGTTGCCGTTTATTTAGATGTATGGCACAAAGACTTACCCGAGTTCTTACAGCTAAGAACCAACAATGGAGACGACCGAATGAAGGCACACGACATCTTCCCAGCTGTATGTTATCCCGATTTGTTCTGGAAAATGGCGCAAGAAGATATCAACCAACCTTGGCATTTGTTCTGTCCTAACGAGATATTAAGTATAAAAGGCTATTGCCTTGAAGACTATTATGGCGAAGAATGGGAAAAGAGATATATTGATTGTGTGAATGATGCACGCTTAACTCGTCGTACACTCAGCGTTAAAGACATCGTACGTTTAGTGCTTCGTTCTGCCGTTGAAACAGGAACTCCATTCACATTCAATAGAGATCACGTAAATAAAGCCAATCCAAACGGACACAAAGGCATGATTTATTGTTCTAACCTTTGTACAGAAATTGCCCAAAACATGTCGGAGATAGAAAGCATTTCTACCGAAGTGAAGACCGACGATGGCGATACTGTTGTTGTTAGATCATCTAAACCAGGCGATTTTGTGGTATGTAACCTTGCAAGTTTGTCGTTAGGTCATTTGCCACTCGAGGACGAAAGCGAATTAACCGACGTCGTTCGCACCGTTATTCGTGCCCTCGATAACGTGATAGACATCAACTTCTATCCATTACCTTACGCACAAATCACCAACCAACGCTATCGAAGCTTAGGATTAGGTGTTAGCGGTTATCACCATGCGCTTGCTGTTCGTGGCATAAAGTGGGAGAGTCAAGAACACTTAGACTTTGTAGATAAGGTGTTCGAAACCATCAATCGTGCTGCAGTTGAGGCAAGTTCGGATATAGCAAAGCAAAAAGGAAGCTACAAATACTTTGAAGGTAGCGACTGGCAAACAGGCGAATACTTCACAAAACGTGGCTACACATCGCCCGAATGGACTGCTCTTGCAGCGAAGGTGAAAGAACAAGGAATGCGAAATGCTTACCTTCTTGCCATAGCACCTACATCAAGTACAAGTATTATTGCAGGAACCACAGCAGGAACCGACCCTGTTATGCAACGATTCTTCCTCGAAGAAAAGAAAGGAGCAATGCTTCCACGTGTAGCACCAGAGCTTTCAGACCGCACATTCTGGGTGTATAAGAGCGCATATAACATCGATCAGCAATGGACAGTGCGTGCAGCAGGTGTTCGTCAGCGTCATATCGACCAAGCACAAAGCCAAAACTTATACATCACCAACGACTTTTCAATGCGTCAATTGCTCGAACTTTACTTACTTGCATGGCGAAGTGGGGTGAAAACCATTTACTATGTGCGAAGCAAATCGCTTGAAGTAGAAGAATGTGAAAGCTGCGCTTCTTAATCAATAGAGGTGCCTTTGTATTTAGAAAGACAATAAAGAATTTTAAAACATACAAACAGTTATCCTATAAAACAATATGGAACAGCTTAAAAGAAACGCCCTTTTTAACCCAATGGGTGATACAGATTTGCGTTTAAGACGTATGATTGGAGGAAATACAACCAACCTTAACGACTTCAATAACATGCGTTATCAATGGGTTAGCGACTGGTATCGCCAGGCGATGAATAACTTTTGGATTCCAGAAGAAATCAACCTAACTCAAGACACCAAAGACTATCCAAAGCTCGATAAGGCAGAACGCACAGCATACGATAAGATTTTAAGTTTCTTAGTCTTTCTAGATTCATTGCAAAGCACCAACCTTCCTTCGCTAACAGAATATGTAACAGCCAACGAGGTGAATCTTTGCTTGCACATACAAGCCTTCCAAGAGTGCGTACATAGTCAGAGTTACAGCTATATGCTCGACACCATTTGTTCGCCAGAAGAGCGCAACGACATCCTATATCAATGGAAAACCGATGAGCATCTTTTGAAAAGAAACACCTTTATTGGCGACCTTTATAACGAATTTCACGAGAAAAGAGATCGTTATACCCTTGTAAAAACTTGCATTGCCAACTACATTCTCGAAGGAATTTACTTCTATAGTGGTTTCATGTTCTTCTATAATTTAAGTAGAAATGGCAAGATGTCGGGCTCAGCTCAAGAGATTCGATATATCAATCGTGACGAGAATACCCACTTATGGTTGTTCCGTAACATCATACAAGAATTGAGAAAAGAAGAGCCAGACTTGTTTACTCCAGAGAAAATAGCCGTATATGAGGCGATGATGCGTGAGGGAGTAGAGCAAGAAATAGCATGGGGTCAATATGTAATAGGTAACGATATTCAGGGATTGAACGCTCAAATGGTAGACGATTATATTCGTTATTTGGGCAACTTGCGTTGGCATAGTCTTGGATTCGACTATCTATACGAAGACAATAGAACCGAACCTGAGAACATGCGATGGGTGTCTCAATATTCAAATGCAAACATGGTGAAAACCGATTTCTTTGAAGCTAAGAGCACAGCTTATGCAAAGAGCACCGCACTTGAAGACGACCTATAAGCAAAAGATTTAGCAAATAGAATAGAATATGTGTTGCACTGCGAGAGAATAAACCTCTGCAGTGCAACATTTTTTTATGTCCTTGCGCAGCCGCCTCCTTCGCCTTACGCTCTAAAAGCAATGCAGTTACATTGCAAACTCACTGCAGTTGCACCCTAAAAGCATTGATATTACCTTGCAAAAGCATTGCTTTTAGAATCCTAAAAAAATACCATTTGTAAGGCAAAAATAATGCTTTAAAATTTGTAAAATAATCGTCTTTTTCTTATTTTTGCAACCCATTAAAAAACACTACTTATTGATAATCGAGAAAACCATGAAGAAAACCAACTACTCTAAGCCTGATATTGTTGTGGTAAAGCAGTGGGACGACCGCCAAATTATGCCCACAGCAAGTGGGAAAAACACAAAAATGGAGAAACATTGCAATCGAACATGCCCATCATTGCAAAGTATTCTAAAAACGATAAACCCCTATAATCTGCGTTCTTCTATCATTTCTGTGTTGAAAAAGATGAGCATTTAAAGCCATATTCACGCCTAAGAATCGTATCTTTGTATCTATATTTCAACCCAAAACAGCTTAGGCAGTTTTGCCATTCAAAGGTTTACACCTTATTATATATATAAGAAATGATTATTGCAGAAGAACTTTTCGACCGCATTGTAGCCCTCATTCAGCTCGACGAACATCGTGCTCCCGAAGTAACAGGCATGCTCTACGACACCTTGAAGCTTGCTTGTAGAGAGGCGTTATCAAACAATAGAGAGTTGTTTGGTAACCTTTTTTCGCAGGTCGACTATCTTTCTCGCAAATATTCCATGCACTTACGAGACGTGGTAGCTATTCAAAAGATGCGTAGCGAAACCCGAACAGGCATGCAATTCTCGTCGAAAGAATTGCTATCTCATGCTCGTGCCTTGTCGATATTCATTTCAACCATCTTTCAAACAGCCATTCCCACACGCCTCAATCACCTGCTCCCACGGGTTTATTACATCTCGAAAGCCAAGCGAGAAATCAACTATCGCCGAATAAGAGCCTTGGTGCTTTCGGTGCAAAGCGATGCTTTTAAGGTGCAATGCGAGCAGTTCGAAGATATAAAAGAGATGGAAGTGCCCCTCAACGAGCCACATCTTTTGTATCTTTCTACCTTATTACAAGAGGGAATGCAGGTGAATTTGCTCGATTGCAACGTCGAAAACGATGTGATAGAAACCGCTCTTGTGGTGGTAAATCCTGACTTTTTGCTCGATATTAGCTCCATTGCACGTTGCTTTACCGATTGGGGGCATCACCCTTTAAGCTATACTTACAATCGACTTTCGCCCTCTGCCAACTCAAAAGCCATTCTACTTGGTCATTATAGCGGTGTGGCTTTAGATGATATTATCAATAAAAAAGAACATTATAGCTGGCAAGAAAGCTTGAAAAAGAGCTTTAGTAAGAAGGCTCTTGAATATTGCACCTGTGGCGATATGAACGTGGGCGACGACTTTAAGCATAGCGCACAGCAACAAAGTAGCAATATTCAACAGATTGTAGACGAGCTTTTTCATAGCGAAAAAACGTCTTTCGACGAGGCGAAAGCTATTCTCGAGCCTTCGTTTATCTGCGAAGAATTAGGCATACAAGGTCGTGTCGACTTGATGACCACAGACTTTAAGCTGTTGATTGAACAAAAGTCTGGGGGTAACTTCAATATCGAACGGGGCATAATCAACAAGTATGGAAGCTATCAAAGAGAAGATCATTATGTGCAGTTACTTCTATATTATGGCGTGTTGCAACATAATTTTCGACTTGGGCGCAACGATATCGACATTCGTTTGCTCTATTCTAAATATCCACTTCCAGGCGGTTTGGTGGTAGTTGCATTCTATCAACAGTTGTTTAGAGAAGCTATTGAGTTCCGAAATAGGGTTGTTGTCAACGAAATAGCAGTGGCACAGCAGGGCTTTGGCAGTATTTTAACAGAGCTAACTTCGTTTACACTCAATGCAAATAAGTTGACATCGAGCTTTTATCAACGTTATATTCAACCTCAACAAAATCGTGTTCTTGAGCCACTTCAACAGCTTTCGCCCCTCGAAAAGGCTTATTTCAATCGCATGATGACCTTTGTTTATCGTGAACAAGCATCGTCTAAAACAAGCGAAAACGAAGGACATGGAGGCTGTCAAGCCGACCTTTGGAGCATGCCTCTTAGCGAAAAGCGAGATGCTGGCAATATTTATACAGGCTTAGTGATTGTGAAGAAAGAACGAAGCGACGCCACTTCGGGAATAGATCTACTTACATTCGAGATAACAGAGCACGACCCTTACTTCCTTCCTAACTTTAGAAAGGGTGACAGCGTGTGCCTTTATACCTATTTAAAAGATGACGAACCACTGGCAACAAGGGCTATATTGTATAAAGGAACACTTGTAAGTATTGGTCAAGAACAACTTGTTGTGCGCTTGAACGATGCGCAACAGCACAACGAAATATTTGAGAAAGACCCCTCTAATTTGATCTTCTTTGCCCTCGAACATGCGGGTTCAGATTCGGCTTTCACTGCCTCTATCCGCAGTTTGCACGAGATGATCACCGCACCAGCAGACCGAAAGAACTTGCTTTTAGGTGTTTTAGAGCCTCGTTGCGATGCAACCAAACAGCTCACAAAAAGCTATCACCCTGCATACGACGATATTTTGTTGGGCGTTAAGCAAGCTCTCGACTATTATTTGCTCATCGGTCCACCAGGAACGGGTAAGACATCGATGGCACTTCGCTTTATGGTTGAAGAAGAACTCACCGCTCCCAATGCATCGGTATTGCTGCTTTCCTATACCAATAGGGCAGTAGACGAGATTTGTGAGATGCTTTGTTCTGCCGAAATAGACTTCATTCGTTTGGGCAATAGCGATGCTGCCGACCCCAAATTTGCGCCTTTCTTTATTGAAAGAGTGGTAGACGAGTGTCCTAAATTGAATGATGTGAAAGACAGAATATGCTCTGCTCGGGTGATTGTTTCAACCACTTCTACCTTGCAAGGCAAACCCTATTTGTTTGCTTTAAAGCAGTTTTCGTTGGCAATTATCGACGAGTCGTCGCAAATAGTCGAAGCGTCTATCGTAGGATTGCTATCTGCTCATAGTCATAGTGCATCTCATTCGCTTGCTATCAAACGCTTTGTAATGGTGGGAGACCATAAACAATTGCCTGCTGTGGTGCGACAAAGTGTTGAAGAATCGGCTGTTGAAGAACCTTTATTGCACGATATTGGCTTGATGAACTGCCGTGAATCGCTCTTTGAACGCTTATTGCGAAAAGCCCGAAAGCATAAGAACAATGCTGTTGTGGGGTCGCTTCGCTATCAAGGACGCATGCACTTTGAGTTGGCAGAGTTTGTTTCTAACAGCTTTTATGCAAAGGAACAGCTCACAGTTGTGCCCCTTCCACATCAAAAAGAAGAGCATTTAAACTATCAAGTGCCATCTGGTGACGAATTAGATGAGGCGTTGAAAGCACATCGTTTAATGTTCTTTCCATCGCCAAAGAATGGCGTTTTAGGGCAAAACGATAAGACCAATGCTTACGAAGCACGCCTTGTTGCCTTGTTATTGGCACGGGTGTATAAGCAATATGAGCATTGTTTCGATCCGAATAAAACAGTGGGGGTGATCATTCCTTATCGCAATCAAATTGCAATGATTCGCAAAGAGATCGACAAATTGGGCATCGAGGCTCTGCAAAAGATATCTATTGACACGGTAGAAAGGTATCAAGGCTCGCAAAGAGAGGTGATTATTTACTCGTTTACCATACAACATCAGTATCAAATGAGCTTCTTAACAAGTAACACTTTTGTTGAAGATGGGGTGGTGATCGATCGCAAATTGAATGTAGCTTTAACTCGAGCACGACAGCAAATGCTGATAACTGGCTACGAACCGCTACTCGAACGCAACGAGATTTTTAAGGACTTGATAGAGCACATCAAGCAAAAAGGTGGTTATATGGACGCTTCTAAATATGTTATATTTGATGTTAAATAGCCTATAAATAAAGGGATTGAAAGAATGCTTATTGTTTTTTAACTGCAATATGCAATGCCGTAACACTGAAAGGGCATAACTTTGCACCTCGAAGCGATAGAAAAAGATTGATATAATCATCGAGATAACATATTAAATTATAAATTATAAGAAAGGTAAAACTATGAAAAAGTTAATTTTGATGGCAGCTTTTGCCCTTACAAGTGTGGTATCTTTTGCTCAACAAAGCGTGGGAACAATCCTTGTTAGACCAAAAGTTGGTTTGAATGTAGCTGACTTAACAAACATGAATACAACTGCAAGAGTTGGTTTAGTGTTGGGTGCTGAAGCAGAATATCAAGCAACTGACATCGTTTCGGTTAGTGTTGGTGCTCTATATTCAACACAAGGTGCTAAGTTGAAGAGCTTTACACTACCTACTATCAATGCAACTATGAATGATAAGGTTACAGCTAACTTCAATTACATCACTTTCCCAGTTCTTGCAAACGTGTATGTAATGGACAACTTCGCTGTAAGTTTGGGTCTACAACCAAGCTTTAATGTTACAGGTAAGTATGAAGCAGGTCCTTGGATTTACAAAGATGCAGCTAAAACATTCGAATTATCAATCCCTGTAGGTGTTTCTTACACAACTGGTAACCTTGTATTTGATGGACGTTATAACTTCGGTATCAGCCGTGCTACAACTCTATTAGATTCTAAGAACAGTGTGTTCCAATTCACAGTGGGTTATAACTTCGCACTATAATAAAGCAAAACACATTTAAAACACACATATAAAGAGGACTGCCTGTTATGAGGTGGTTCTCTTTTTTGTTGTTAAGTAGTTTTCTTTTGTAATTCTATTGCCGTTTCATTACTATGTAGTAACTTTGTGATATGCAAACATCACTATTAAACAATGCCTCTAATTTGATGGCAAGAAAAAAGGTCTTGTATGTTCATGGCTTTATGTCTTCGGCTCAATCGGGCACGGTTCATCTACTAAAAGAATTGATGCCTCAGGCGGAAATCATTGCAGAAGACTTGCCTTTGCACCCACAAGAGGCCTTAGATATGCTGAGAGAGCTTTGCAAAAGCGAGCAACCCGACCTTATTATTGGCACTTCTATGGGTGGAATGTTCACTGAAATGCTTTACGGCTACGACCGTATTGTGGTGAATCCTGCCTTTAAAATGGGCGAAACGATGAGTAAACACGGGCATATGGGTAAGCAAGTGTTTCAAAATCCACGCAAAGATGGAGTGCAAGAATTCATCGTTACCAAAGCTCTTGTTAAGGAGTTCGACGAGGTTACAGCGCAATGTTTTGCACAAGTAACAAGCAGTGAGCAACAAAGGGTGTATGGCTTGTTTGGCGATGAAGATGAGTTTGTGAGCTGTTCTGACCTTTTTGAACAGCATTATACTAACTCTATCAGCTTTCATGGAGGTCATCGACTCACCGATAAGGTGGCTCTTCACTCGTTATTGCCTGTTATTCGCTGGATAGACAATAAACAAGAGCAGCGTGAACCGCCTGTTGTTTATATCTCATACGAAACGCTTTTAGACTCTTATGCAAAGCCTAAATCGAGCTTGATGAAGGCTTATGAGATGCTCTTAGCCAACTATAATGTGGTGATTGTTGCCCCTTCGGCTCCTTATCACCCTGAAATAACAGCAGAAAAACAACAATGGATTGAGCAATATCTTAGCGTTCCTGCCTATAAACACGTGGTTTTCTGCGACGACATCAGCCTACTTTATGGCGATTATCTCATCACTACCAACGAAGATGCGCCTTTCTTGGGTACGGTTATCACTTTTGGTAGCGATGAATTTAAATCGTGGGAAGATATAATTGTTTATTTCTCCCGACTCGGAGGACAATAAACTATCTTTTAAAAGAGAACTATCACGAAGGTAGTTCTCTTTTTTTAGGCCTTAATTATTCGTCTCTTTGTTATGTGAATACTGCATTTTACCCCTTTAAAATTGCGCTAAATCAAAAAAAAAGACTACATTTGCACTAATAAAAACAAGATTCACAATCTATTAAAGATATGGAAAAAACCTCAAAAAGCCCAATAACTTGGGTGCCAAGTGTTTATTTTGCGATGGGATTACCATTCGTGGTACTCAATATTGTGTCTGTTTTAATGTTTAAAGGAATGGGTATTCGCGATGGACAAATTACCTTTTGGACTTCGTTAATCATGATGCCTTGGACATTAAAGTTCCTTTGGAGCCCCTTTTTAGAGATGTATAAAACAAAGAAATTCTTTGTTGTTCTCACCCAACTCGTCACAGGTTTGGGCTTTCTTCTTGTGGGATTGGTGCTTCATTTACCATGGTTTTTCTCATTATGTATCTTCTTAATGGCCATTATTGCATTCAGTGGAGCTACCCACGACATAGCAACCGATGGAGTGTATATGGCAGAATTGAGCAAAGAAGAGCAGGCTTCGTGGATCGGTTGGCAAGGAGCTTTCTACAATATTGCTAAGATTGTGGCATCAGGAGGATTGGTTTGGGTAGCAGGAAGACTACTAAAACACTTCGGAGGAGTAGAAGGAGCGACCAAAGAAGTGATGCACTCGGCAGCTGCAAACGCATGGATGATTGTGATGATAGCTATCGGTGCGCTTATGATTCTTTTGGGTTTGTATCACATAAAGCAACTTCCAAGTGGCAAAGGAACCGCAGTTAAAACCGAATCAGCAAAAGAAACATTCGATCGTTTGGTTGAAGTTTTAAAGAATTTCTTTACAAAGAAGCACATTGTTTACTATATCTTCTTCATCATTTTATATCGTTTTGGAGAAGGATTCGTTATGAAAATCGTGCCATTGTTCCTTAAAGCAGCTCGAAGCGAAGGCGGATTGGGACTCAATGAAGAACAAATTGGTTTGTATTATGGCACCTTTGGAGCCGCAGCCTTTGTGCTTGGATCGGTTCTTGCGGGCTATTATATCTCGCATTTCGGACTCAAACGCACCCTATTCTCATTGTGTTGCATTTTCAACCTCCCATTTGTTGCCTACACCTTCCTATCTCAAGTGCAGCCAGAAAGCGGCTTGTTAATTGGAAGTATGATTACACTTGAATACTTTGGATATGGCTTTGGATTCGCAGGTTTAACCCTTTTCATGATGCAACAAATTGCTCCCGGAAAGCACCAAATGGCACATTATGCCTTTGCATCAGGCATAATGAATCTTGGAGTGATGCTTCCTGGTATGGTAAGTGGTTTAATTAGCGATGCCATTGGTTATAAATGGTTCTTCGTATTCACATTGATTGCAACCATTCCAGCATTCTTAATCACCTATTTTGTGCCCTTTACCCATTCTGATAAAGAATAAAATAGAGTGACATAGCAGGTGCTTTATCCCTTTACAATGCAGACAAAGCACCGCAATAAAAAAGATAATACATAGCAAGAATATAAAAACAATAAACAAAAAACTATATGAAAGTATCTAAAGACTTGATGCCTTGGGAAGAAAGACCTCAAGGATGTACCGACGTTTTGTGGCGTTATTCAAAGAACCCAGTGATTGGAAGATATCAAATTCCAACATCAAACAGTATCTTTAACAGTGCTGTTGTGCCATTCGAAGACGGTTTCGCTGGCGTATTCCGTTGCGACAACAAAGCAGTTCAAATGAATATCTTTGCAGGTTTTAGTAAAGATGGTATCAATTGGGAAATCAATCACGAACCAATTGTATTCAAAGCAGGTAATACTGAAATGATTGAGTCGGATTATAAATATGATCCTCGAGTAACATGGATAGAAGATCGCTATTGGATTACATGGTGTAACGGTTATCACGGACCAACAATTGGAATTGGATATACCTTCGATTTCAAGGAATTCTATCAATGCGAGAATGCCTTTTTGCCTTTCAATAGAAACGGAGTGCTATTCCCTGAGAAGATAAATGGAAAGTATGCGATGCTAAGTAGACCATCAGATAACGGCCATACACCATTCGGTGACATCTATTTAAGCTTCAGTCCAGATATGAAATACTGGGGAGAGCACCGCAATGTAATGAAAGTTACACCATTTGAAGATAGCGCTTGGCAATGTACTAAGATTGGAGCAGGCTCTGTTCCCTTCTTAACCGACGAAGGTTGGTTGATGTTTTATCACGGAGTTATCAACACTTGCAATGGTTTCCGCTATTCAATGGGAGCTGCAATTCTTGATAAAAACGACCCAACAAAGGTGCTTTATCGCACTCAACCTTATCTTCTTGCACCTGCAGCACCATACGAATTACAAGGAGATGTGCCTAATGTGGTGTTCCCTTGCGCTGCTTTACAAGACGGAGAGCGTGTTGCTGTGTACTATGGAGCAGCTGATACAGTTGTTGGTATGGTCTTTGGTTATATCAAAGACATCATCGAATTTACAAAGAAAAATAGCATAGTATAAGCTATTCACAATATCATTGATCTCCCGATACATTCTTTGTGTCGGGAGATTTTTTGTTGTTACGTCCCAAAGCTTCATCTCTTGTTTGGCAAAGTCAATGCTCTTGCAATACAAACTCATTGAGTTTTGCGTGTAAAAGCAGTGCAATTGCCTGCTAAAAGCATTGCTTTCGTAAGCGAAGAGCTACACCGCCGATGAATAAAGGTAGAGGAGAGAGGCAGAAAAAAGAGAAAGATAGCGATCGAGATGCTTTGACGTAGGCATACAAAAAATGCACTGCCTTTCGACAGTGCATTTTTAAAACCGAAAGAGTTTGCCTCTTGCATCCACCACAAACCTACTACAAACAAATGGAAATGAAAAACAATGAGACAAACTCTTATATTAGTTTCGTTCATTTAGCGCCCTCTTTATTCGCTCATAAAGCAGCAACTAAAAGTGTATTCTTATCTAACTTCGCCCTCAAGAGCTATTGCTTGTGGGAAAATTAGCTCATCTTCGATATAGATATGTTCAAGAAGTGCCTCTCTAAATTCCTTTAATCCGTTGAGAACTGCTTGATATTCTTCGTTCGAACCTGCTGGAGCTGTGTAGTTATTGGTTAGCTCTGCAATGCGATTATGACGATCGGTTTCACCCACATGGTCTGCCATCATCACCGAAATAGGGTTTTGAACGGTTCCACAATGAAAGCCTCCAAGTTGCTTATTCTCAATAGCTGCACGGCGAATGTCGTCTACTAATGGGAAAAGAATGTTCTCTTCTTTCATCAAGTGCTCGTCTAAATCAGTCAAAGACTCGCTAAATAGCTCGTAAATAGTGCTCAAATCGTCGTGTTCAGCACTTAACTTTCCGATGCGATAAAGCAGCTCTGGGCCCACTTCTCTAATGGTTCTATGATGTATTTTCAATGCATAATCGATCAATAAGTCGATTGGCCATTGTTCAAAATCTATTCTTGCTTTCATAATGTTATTATTTTTTTTATATATGTTTAGTTGATGCATGCAACCCACTTGCTTAATAACTCTTGCGCACTTGCTTTGCCGTTTTAGCCTTTCCGCTAAATGATTCGATATCTATTCGAATGATTTCAACCCTGTTAAACGACTTGTGTGCATAGGTATCTCCTAACTCTTTGAATTCAGGTGATAGCTTATCAATAAGCAGATGCAACGCCTTCATTTTCTCTTCTTCGTCTAATTGCGCTCGAGCAGTTCCAAAAAACACCGCACTTTCGTATTCAGTTGTGAAATACTTTGGCAGTACATTGGTTCTACCAACAACGCAAAAAGAAACATTAGGATGATGTTTAATCGCACGAAGTTTCTTTCCTTCGGGTGCACAATGAATATAAATAGAGTTTTGTTTATCCCAAACATGGTTAACAGGAATACCATAAGGCAAACCATTTTCATCGATCATCGAGAGTATTCCATATTCGGTTTGCGCTAAAAGGTCGAGTGCTTCTTCTTCATTTAGCACACGGTCTTGGCGTCTGATCTCATTATTTACACATTTCATATGCAGACATCTTAGTCCTAAAGGGCTTTTAAAGCCTTTTGAAGTTACTCAAAATGATTTTTAATTACTTTGTTATCGCTGAAAACAACTTCACTCTTTAAAAACTATTGCAAAGATACTTCTATATTTAAAATATACAAGTAATATTTATA
>ERZ773203.1323-NODE-1323-length-12686-cov-4.473676_pt1 | contig 12686 bp, 8 predicted proteins | sample MGYA00580529_ERZ773203 | MGnify/ENA primary metagenome ERZ773203 (study PRJEB29015, sample SAMEA2738176) | human oral metagenome | biome: human oral; feature: human-associated habitat; material: saliva | place: China | collected 2177 ... | reverse complement strand
GTTAGGATTCAAAGTGAAGCCTGTTGGAGTAGCCGTATTCCAAGTAAGCGTTACTGAGCTGATGCTTGGGTTTGGTACACCGTTTAGCTTATCGTTAGTAAGTACACTTGGTGTAGTTCCTCCGGTTGTGCTAGTGATAGTTGTTACTCCATCGTCATTAGCTTCGATAGTAGTTGGTGTTGTGGTGCTGGTGGTTGTACCAGTTACTGTTACTACTATATCTGCGGTATCGCATACCGTTGAACTTGCTACTGCACAAATCTTATAGCTGATTGTATAAGTACCCGCTGGGGTATTAGGCGCTACTGTTATCGTGCCGTTAGGATTCAAGGTGAAGCCTGTTGGGGTAGCCGTAGTCCAAGTAAGCGTTACTGAGCTAACACTTGGGTTTGGTACACCGTTCAACTTATCGTTAGTAAGTACACTTGAGGTAGTTCCTCCGGTAGTGCTGCTTACAGTTGCTACATCATCATTAGCTTCGATAGTTGTTGGCGTTACAGGAGTTAATACAGTAATAGTAAGGGTTGCTGTATCGCAGTTGCTTGGGTTCAGCTTTTCGCAGATGCGGTAAGTTACTGTATAAGTACCTGATGCTGTACCTGCTGGTACTCTTACAGTTCCATCAGTATTGGTTTGTAAGCCTGATGGTACTGTTAGCCAAGTAAGCGTTACTGAACTAGTACTTGGGTTGTTATTACCATTCAAGCTATCGTTAGTCAATACACTTGGAGTTGTACCGCCAGTAAGTCCGTTAGTAACAGTATAAGTATCGTCTTTAGCAACTATTGGCGTACTATTTACTTTGATGACACTTGTTTTAGTTACTGTATTTCCTTGAGGGTCTTTCCCTACAAAGGTTACTGTTACTACTGATGTGTTGCACCAGTTCGTTGGTTTTACAGCTGCAAAATCGTGAGTAAGTGTAGCCGTACCACAAGTATCGGTAACAGTAGCTTGGTTAAGCCAATTGCTTACTACTGTATCGATATTGGTAGCTGTACAAGTTACTGTTAAAGCAGTTGGAACTGTAAGCGTTACTGTATTACTAAACACAATCGTTACGACTACTTTATCAGTTTCGCAAACAGCATTAAAGCGGCTCACCTTATAAGTATCAGTAGTAGAGAGAGATTCAGTATTATCTGTTACTAAAGTACCGTTTTTATAAACTCTTACGGTAGCTGTATCAGTTGCTATTTTTGCTTTGAGATCAGTTATTGTAGCAGCTGCACATAAAGTATAAGTTTTACCCGTAGCTGGTGCTTCTAAAATATTAACTGTATAACTGAATGTTACTGTGCTAGCAGCACAAACAAGTCCTTGGGCTACTACTCGGTAAGAGCCTGCATGCTGAGCATCAATAGATGGTATTACCAACTGAGGAGCGCTAGTAGTTACTGTAGTTCCGTTAGGATATTTCCACTGATAAGCGGTTGCTCCCAATGAATGCAAGGTAATAGTTACTGTCTCTCCTTTGCAATAAGCCGTTTGTAATGGTGTAGCCAACGCCAATTGTGGGTTGTTGAGTGGTGTGATAGGCAACTCTTTCCAAACAGGATCTGTTGGACATTCTGAATCGGTGATTTTCACCCAACGACTATTTTGTCCTCCAGTGAAAGTACCCAAATTAGTAAAGGTAACTGCAGTACCCTTAGCAGCGGTTTTGCTTTCGATAAGAGTGCCGTTTTTCACGTTGTACAAATCGTATTGGTAGTTGCCAGAACCGCCAATACCATTGATGGCTTTCACGACAATTTTACCAGTATTATCTTCACATTTGTAGCCTATATAGCCATTTCTATCGAAGTTGAGTAGCACATCATCTATACTGATAGTGAAAGTGCGTACACAACCATTGGTGCCATTGCTTGATATATAGGTGAATATATCTTGCTCATTGCTATCGGTAACATTTATTTTCCCTCCATATACAAAAATATAGCTACCTTCAGAATTTTGGTTTCTCGGCAAGGAGAAATACTGGTTGGCAGAACTTGCATCATTAGGATTATAAACTGCTTTGATATATCTCTTACCTGCTATTACTTGAGCTAAATTACTACTTACTGTCACATCTTCTTCAGCAATACCATCAGGGCGTTTATAAAGGTAGACATACACACTTCTGTTTTTATTTTCAGCTTTCAACCAATCAAAAGTAGGATTACCTCTAAATGGATAAACTCTTACTTTAGCACAGTCGGTTTCTGTTTTAGGTGTTAATGGCTTTTCTTGGTAAGATGGATAAACGAGATTAAATTCCTCTTTAGAATCATCTCTTCCACTATACACATAGGTTACATTTCCACAAAGATCTTCTACTTTAATTTTGTAAGTACCTTCAGGTAATGAGAAGTTTTGTGTTAAATCATCTTGGTTATGTGTGGCCATAATATTAGTAATCACTTTAGATGGATTCTGATATTTTATGGTAACAGTTTCGTTTAGTTTAAGCTTACCTGGTTCCTCTACATAACCTGCTGGAGCCTCAAGGAGAGTAACCTTAAAGCCATTCATAGACAATATAGACCCCCATTGCTTTTGCCTAAAGTATATATCAATTCTTCCTTTAGGAACCTCATTACTTCCAAAACATCTAGTTTCTTGAGTATAGCCTCCTCCTGGTCGCACCGTGTTGTAAAAAGTATTATACGTTTCTTTTTTAGTTACTGTTTGTCCATCTACAGATGTAAAGGTTACTTCATACTCTTGGTCTGCCTTGAAAGGTTGTCCATTATCCAAAGTAGTTATTTTCTTTCTTTCACGAGCACTATTTATTTGTCCTTCCCCTACTTTCACCCCATTATGTTTAATAACATATGTTATAGGATAGCATACCATTGGGTTTTCATTCGTTACAGACATCTCAGGAGCTTTACAAGAGCCTCCATATACAATACTTGCATTCATAAAACGCATATCGCCTGCAAGCATTGGGTCACTGTTGTTATTACAATTTTGCCCTTTGATACGGAAGTAGAACTTAGGACGTTTTGGATCTTCTTTCAGATCTTTATAGGTACGATTGTGAGCAGCCAAATCGTAGTATATAATCTTTTTTCCTACAACTGAGGACGTACCTTCTGGCAAAGTGAAAAGATCACGCCACACTATACGTGTGTCATTAGGATTACCTCCATACTTATTAGCCAAATCATCATCAGAATAAGCTGTATATTCATAGAGAGCTAACAACTCAGGTGTATTGAAATACTTATAGAATGGTGAATTGGTATTATAACCATAACGAATATCTAAATAATCACAACTGGTTTGTCCTCCTCTTTGAATATCTTGATACACTTGGTCACTACCAAAGTCATTATTAGACCTGTTAGGCGCAGGGAAATCGCGTTGCATAAGAGCAATCGTTGCAGGTACAGGCTGTCCATTGGCTATATTATAAGTATGTAGCTTAGCCTTGTAGTTACCTGCTGGCATATTATAGCCTGTAAATTTCACAAAGGAAATTGTCTTATCCTTATCAGTTTCTGTAATAGTAAAAGTACGAGTACCTGTATAGGTTGCTGGCATCTCAACAAGCTCTACTACATAAGTCTTACCTGCTACAGGACTTTGTATCTGGAAGCGCAACTGACCTGTTGGTATACAGTTGAGTGAATTATTGGTAGCTTGAAAGTTAAGCGTTTCATTTCCTGAAGCTCGTTGTGTTACAGTTACTGCTATTTTATCACTTTCATAAGTACCATTTCTCTGTGCTACATAATAAGTGGTGCCTGCTACCAATGGGGTAGTGCTTGCCAACGGACTTCCTCCTGTGGCACTGTTATACCATACAATGTTAGCGTCTTGCGGTTGCAAAGAGGCTATGGTTTGGCTACCTCCTCCACATAAAGTGTGAGCAGTTTGGGTTACGGTAGGCGTTGCTACACGGCTGATAGTAATATGGCGTATAGCCGACTCACACTTACCTGCCACTGTATAAGCATACGAATAGGTGGTTTGAGTAAGTGTAAATAATACTAATAGTGTCTGTAATTGTTTATAAATTCGTGATAACATTGAGATATAATTAGTGATTCTAGGGGGCAAAGATACAATATTTTTTAAAACCACAAAAAATGAATGAAAAAAAATACACAAATGACCTCTATCCTTCTCTAATGGGTAAAATATCACCAATACAGAAGAAACAACCTGTCTTACAAGTTAATAAAACTCTCTAATAACAAATGCTAGTTCTCAAATTTTATCTTTATCTTATCGGTAGTAGCATACGCTTGGCAGCTTAGTATATAGCCGTCGGCAACCTCTTTTTCGCTTAGGGTTTCATTCTTTGCCATTTTGGCTTCCCCCTCCTCTACTTTGGCTACACAGCTGCTGCACACGCCATTTAGGCAAGAATAAGGTGCATCATAACCTCGCATCAGTGCCGAACTGAGCAGTGTCTGGTTTTTAGCACTCTCAAAAGTATGCGTCTGTCCGCCCAATCGCAGTGTGATTTCTACATTACCCTGTAACTGACTGTAGTCGGTATCAGCAGGCGATGCCTCGAAGAGCTCAGTAAAAATACGGTCTTTATCTATACCTCTTAGCAAAAGCATCTCTCGTAGGTCTTTCACTAATTGGGTAGGGCCACAAGCGTAATAGCGCCCCCAGTTGAAGTCTTTATATTTATCAAATAGTTCATTTACTATCTTATCATTAATACGCCCCGTATAGTGGTCGCCCCAAGGCTCTTGACTAAAGGCGTAATGCACCTTGAAACGCTCAGGGTACTGCGCTTTTAGCGCTTCAATCTCGTCAAAAAACAAAGTTTCTTCTTTCGACTTATTACCGTAGACGAACACTACTTTTATTTGTGTTATCGCCAAAGCCGTCTTAGCAATGCTCATCATAGGGGTTACCCCACTACCAGCCGAAAAGAGCATAATATCTCTATTACCAAAAATATCGTAGAAGAACACAAATGAACCCATCGGTGGCATCACCTCTATAGTATCACCTTCTTTGAGTTCTTGGGTAGCGTAGGTAGAAAACACCCCATTGGGCACGCGCTTCACCGCTACACTCAGCTCGCCTTCATTAACGCCTGAGCAGATAGAATAAGCGCGACGCACTTTCTCTCCATTGATAGTTTGCTGTAGGGTGAGGTACTCGCCTGCCTCAAAACTAAAAACTTTGCGCAAGAGGTCAGGCACTTCAAAGGTAATCATCACCGATGAAGTAGTAAGGTGTGTTATTTTAGCAACTTTAAGTTCGTAAAGTTTATTCATTTCGTTTTTTGTCTTTTGTCTTTACTTATACATTTCGTTATACCCGAAATAGGCATCTTTAGAGGTTGTCAAAACCTCATAAGAGAAAGGAGTAGTACTGGGTCTGCGGCTCTGGGCTGTGCTACGGCTACCGGTTATTTGGGCTATAGCTTCGGCTAAGAAAGGTTCGGCAGGGTCGCCGAGCGTGCCAATGTTAGCAAGGTCTTCTTGCATCGGTATGTCGGGCACTAACCCCTTAGTATAATCGCTAAAGCCTTTAGAGTTCTCTATACTGAGCACTATAGGCTGCATAGCCCATTTGTGCTTAGGGTTCTTTACCTTTCCTGCTTTGTCTATATAATCATAAATAGTGATAGAGCCTTGGTTTTTGCCCACCGTAGTCTGTCCTATTTGTGTTATAGGCATATAGGGCTTTAAGCCATTAATTACCAATTCGCTAGCGGAAGCGGTGCGCTCGGTAGTCAGCACGTATAGCTTAGAAAGCTGCAAGCTGTGTATGGGGGTACCGTCTTTCATCTTATCGGTTAAATACTGCACGGTAGCCCCTTGCAAGTTGGCTGCGGCTTGCATCTTAGTATTCCATTTCTCTTTAACAAAAAGCTGCCCTTGGTGCTGCCCTGCTATCATCGATGCCAAATATACTGCCGTGTCTATACTCCCCCCGCCATTGTAGCGCAAGTCGAGTACTAAGTCAGTAGCTCCTGCCGCCTTAAACTCGGCAAAAGCCTCATTCAGTTCCTTGTTATAATTAGCGATAAAAGCGTTGTACATCAGGTAGGCAATCTTATGCTGCCCAATTGTGATAACCTTTTTTATCAGCACAGGGTTCTCAGGCGTTTCGGTATTGTGCAGGGTAACGGTATGCCCTGTAGGCTGCAATATCCCTTGCTGGTCGATACGATAAATATCAATAGTGTAGGTTTTGTTCTTCAGCAGTTCGTTTATATTAGCTTTCGTGATGCGCTGCCCGTTGATAGTAAGGAAGATATCCCCTCTTTTCAGACCTTGTTTATCGGCATCGGAATTAGGTATCACATAATTCACAAAACCCGCTGCGTTAACCCCGTTCCTCATCAATACATACTGAGAGTCCATACCTGTACTTGCCGAAATACCTTTGAACTGGTTTTCTAACTTCACATAATCATCGGTGATATAGCTAAAGCGGTCTATTTGCTTGTATTTATTGAGCAAACCTCTGTAGAAAAGAGCTTCAGGACTGCTGAAACTCTTAAGGAATTTAGTATAATCAGTGTTCTTTTCTGCTTTAGTAGTCGAGAGTTTTCCGAAACGGTTATCTTGCAGATTGCTAACCTCTTCTTGCCATAAATAATACTGATTAAGTCCTTTCCATATAAAGTCGCGTATGCGCAAATCAGTGTCAGACCCTGTGTAGTCAGAGCCCGTAACTATTTGTTCTTCAACTTCTTTAACACAAGAAATCAAACTAATAGCGACTAATATACAGATAAATAAATGCTTCATTTTCAAAATATTTTTCTGCGAAAGTAAGACTTTTTTTATATTTGCACAAATTTTTATAAGAATTAGCTGGTTAGATGTACTAAGATTAGAGGCTCATCCTTCGGTGATCCTATAGTGTAAGTATATCCAAAGTAAAGGTAAGATATAAAGGATTTTTTCTGCTTTTCTAATTTGCTAATTTACTAATTTGCTAATCAAAAAATATGTCAGATATAATAAAATTACTCCCCGACCACGTAGCAAACCAGATAGCGGCTGGCGAGGTGATACAGCGTCCGGCATCGGCAGTAAAAGAACTGATGGAAAACGCTATCGACGCTAAGGCTACCGTCATCAAACTGCTTATAAAAGAAGCGGGCAAAACCCTCGTGCAGGTCATTGATAATGGTATAGGTATGAGTACTACCGATGCACGTTTGTCGTTTGAAAGGCACGCTACCTCCAAAATACAGCGCGCCGAAGACCTTTTTCAGCTACAAACTAAGGGGTTCAGAGGCGAAGCCCTTGCCTCAATAGCAGCTATTGCCCATATTGAGATGCAAACCAAGCGCCAAGAGGACGAATTAGGTACCGAAATACATATAGAAGGCAGCAAAATAACCCGACAAGAGCCTTGTGTGTGCAACAACGGCACAAGTATAGCGATGAAAAACCTATTTTTCAACATACCTGCTCGCCGCAACTTTCTAAAAAGCGATAGTGTAGAGATGCGCCATATACTCGATGAGTTTCACCGAGTAGCCTTAGCACACCCCTCTATTCACTTTTATCTGTACAATAACGGCAACGAGCTGTATAACCTGCCTCCTGCTAACTTCCGTCAGCGCATCGTGCATCTCTTTGGTGGGCGTACTAACGAAAAATTAGTACCTATCATCAGCGAGGATACTCCTGTGGTAAAAATCAGCGGTTTTATAGTGAAACCTGAGTACCTGCCTAAGAGCAAGCAACTGCAGTTTTTGATGGTAAATCACCGTTTTGTGAAGAACCAATATCTGAACCATGCTATCACCGCTGCCTACGAGGGGTTGATACGCCCTGACCAAAAGCCTGAATTTTTCATTTGTTTAGAGGTAGACCCTGCTACTATCGACATCAACATACACCCTACCAAAACCGAAATAAAGTTTGAAGAAGAGCACAGCATCTATGCCCTGCTAAAGTCGGCAATAAAGCACAGTTTGGGGCAGTTTAGCATTGCTCCTACCCTCGATTTTACTAAAGACCCCACTTTCGATATTCCTTATCAGTACAAGGATAAAGAGCCGTCTTTCCCAAAAATAGAAGTAGACCCCGACTTCAATCCTTTTAAGATGGAAACACCTGCGGTAAAGAGCAGCGGTGGTGGGGGCGGCAGTAGCTTCAGTTTTCAGAAGAAAACCGCCCAATGGGAAAGCCTGTATACCGGTATCGAGTCGGCTATCAATACGACTGCTGAGGCGGTAGAAAGCACGCTCTTCGAGGCAGAACCTGCTAAGCCTCAGGGCAAGAAAATCATCAGTTTGGCTAAAAAATACCTCATCACTACTTTGGGGGGCGAACTGATTATCATCAACAGCAACAGGGCTCACCAGCGCGTGCTGTACGAGGGATTTATGAAGAGTTTGGAGAGGACGCACACTGCCAGTCAGCAGCTGATGTTCCCTTACGAGCTTTCCTTTTCGGCACACGAATTGCAGGTGATAACACAACTGCAACCCCTCTTTGAGAGCATAGGTTTTATGTTCGCTATCGAAGATGACAAAATAGTGCTTAGCGGCATTCCTTTGCACCTGACAGACAGTCAGATACCTAATATTTTCAACGAACTTATTCAGCAGCACATCGAGCTATTACCTACTACCGAAAACACTCAGAAAGAAGCCTTTGCAAAGACCCTAAGCAAGAGTTTAGCCATCAAAACGGGACAGGTACTGAGTGAAGAGGAACAAGAAAGTTTGATAAATAATTTGTTTAGTTGTCAAGAAGTATTAATTTCGCCTTTTGGAAAACGTATTTATTACAACTTATCAGTAAATGAAATAGACCGTTTGGTTAATTAACTTATCAAGAAAAATATGGAACGAATATCAAAAACAGTTTTGCACCTTATTATCATCAATACTTTGGTTTTAGTCCTTATGGTATTGAATGAAAAGGGGTTATTTTTGCCGCAGACGAATCTGACGTACTTGTTTTCGCTGCATTATTACGAGATGCCTTCCTTTCATTGGTGGCAGTACCTCAGCTATATGTTTATGCACGGGGGTATCTTCCATTTGCTTTTTAATATGTATGCGCTGTGGGCATTCGGCACACCACTCGAAAATATATGGGGGCGTAATAAGTTTTTGTTTTTCTACTTTTCTTGTGGTATAGGGGCGGCCTTCCTACAAACAGGGGTTAATTATTACTACGTACACCAAGCGGTAAATGCTTTAGCCGAGGTAGGCATTCCAGCCGAAGAGACTATCGGACTCATACGCGAAGGCAAATACTCGCCCGAATGGGGTAACATCATCAACTACAGCACCTATAAAAGTATGTACGACACTCTTGTGTCATATACTGTGGGGGCTTCAGGGGCTATCTATGGTATTTTAGTAGCTTTCGCCATGTTTTTCCCCGATGCTAAGCTAATGCTTTTATTCGTCCCCTACCCTATTGCCGCACGTTATTTCATACCATTTGTGGTAGCTTTAGACCTCTTTTCAGGGGTTACTGGCATTTCTATTTTCGGTGGTAATATCGCTCACTTTGCCCATATAGGGGGAGGGCTTGTAGGCTTCCTGATAATGCTCTTTTGGCGAAAAAGAAGCTTTAATTAATTGAAAATTCATAATTACTATGCGTTTTTTGTATTTCTTAATCATAGCAAGTTGCTGGGGGCTAACGGCTCAGGGGCAGTCGGCTATACGCGGTAGGGTTATGCACGACACCATTCCGCTAGTGGGGGCGCACGTGCTCAATATGCACAATAATGCAATAACCACCACCGATGCTAATGGCTATTTTAGCCTCAGTGCTCGCGAAAACAGCACGTTAAAAATTAGCTACGTAGGGATGCAAACTACCTTTCACAAAGTAGTAAAAGCCGATTTTGGTTTTTCAGGGATACTCATCGCTATGAAAGAGGATATCAATCAGTTAGAGGGGGTAGAAGTATCAAAATACCGCAAGATTACGGCACAAGATTTGGGCATATTGCAGCACAAACCCATAGAACGCACCTTTGCCGAGAAACGCCTTTACAGCGCTACCCACAGCGGAGGCGGAGTATTGAGTATTGATTTGGTTGTGAATGCTATCACAGGGAAAACCAAAATACTCAAAAAAGTAGTTGCTAACGAAAAGAATTTGATAGTAGCCGAGTACATAGTGACGCACCTAAGCGACTTTATGAAAAAAGACCTCAAACTTAGTGAAGAAGAGATAAATGTTTTGGCCTATTTTGTAATGGAGCGCCCTGATTTTCACGATTTAGTACGAAAAAAAGACAATAAGCCAATGGAGTTTCTACTCATTGAGGCGTGGAGCGAGTACAAGAAATTAGCCGACACGTCAATTAAGGAGTTAGAAAATTAAAAATTTGCTAATTCAAATATTATTTGTATCTTTGCTGAAGAAAATAGAAGAGAAAATTATGTGTGTATTAGTATATCCAAAAAATGAAGCTCAAAAATCAGCTTTAACCTCTTTTTTAGAGGAGAGAGACATTGATTTTGATTATGAAGAGCCAAGAGCAACACCTAATGAGTATCTAAAGTTGCTTGAAAATAGAATTGATGAAATTAAGTGTGATCCTGAGAGTGCAGGAAGTAGTTTTAATGACTTCGACAAAAAAATGAGAGCTAAATATGGATTTTGAATTAATGATTCATCGTCAAGCTGAAATAGATTTAGAAGAAATACTTATTTTTTACAATAATATCAAAAACAACTTAGGCTTTGAAGTATATGAGGAAGTTTATGACTATATTCAAGAGATAAAAAGTCGCCCTTTTTCTTTCCGAAAAGAAACAGAACAAATACGAGTTTGTTTTACAAAAAGATTTCATTTTGCTATTTATTTCGTAGTTGTTGAAGCCCTTTTTAAAATTTGGATTATAGGAGTTATAAATCAGAAAGACAATCCTAATAAGTTAGAAAGAAGAATTTCAGTCCTTAATTTGAATTAAGCTACTAAATATTTTGGAAACAACGCTAGTAGCAGCAACTATTAGCTTATAAATAAATTTGATTTTATGAAAAGTATTGAAACAGCTAAAACGTGGCTTTCTGACACTTTTGATGCAGAAACCAGAGCTACGGTACAAGCCCTCATCGATGGTAATCCTGATGAACTAAATGAGGCTTTCCACAAAAACTTAGAATTTGGTACCGGAGGAATGCGCGGTATTATGGGCATCGGTACGAATCGTATCAATAAATATACGCTCGGCAAAAATACTCAAGGTTTGAGCAACTACCTCCACCAGTCGTTCCCTAATAAAGAAATAAAAGTAGCTATCGCTCACGACTGTCGCAACAACTCTAAGAAATTTGCCAAAATAGTAGCCGATGTATTTGCGGCTAACGGCATCAAAGTATTCCTCTTCTCTGACCTACGTCCTACTCCAGAGCTTTCATTCTCTGTGCGTTACTTAGGTTGCCAAGCAGGTATAGTACTTACTGCTTCGCACAACCCACCAGAATACAACGGCTATAAAGTATATTGGGAAGACGGCGGACAAACAGTGCCCCCACAAGACGGCGAGATAATGAAAGCTATTGATGCTATTGACTTCAAAGACATTAAGTTCAATGCTGATGAGAGCCTTATTCACTACATTGATAAAGAGCTTGACAACGCTTTTGCTGAAGCTTCTATTAAACACGCTGACTTCAAAGTAGCCCATAAAGAAAACCTTAAGATTGTATTTACTTCATTGCACGGTACTTCTATCACTATGGTGCCCGAAGTGCTCAAGCGCGCAGGCTATACCAACGTGCATATTGTAGAAGAACAAGCAGTACCTGACGGCAATTTCCCTACAGTGAAATCGCCTAACCCTGAAGAACCTGAAGCACTAACTATAGCTCTTAAAAAAGCCGATGAGCTCAATGCTGACATCGTTATCGGTACTGACCCTGACTGCGACCGTATAGGTATAGCCGTACGCGACCTCAATGGCAAAATGGTACTATTAAACGGAAACCAAACAATGGTAATGATGACCGACTTCCTTTTGGCTCATCAAAGCAAAAAAGGCTTCAAAGGCAATGAATTTGTAGCTTCTACTATTGTTTCTACTCCTATGGTAAAAGCAATTGCAGATGCTTATAAAGTAGAATATAAAGAAGGTCTGACAGGCTTCAAATGGATTGCCAAAATGATAAAAGATTTCCCTGAACTTACTTTTATAGGCGGTGGTGAAGAAAGTTTTGGCTATATGGTAGGTGATTTTGTACGCGATAAAGACGCTGTAACCGCTACCCTATTAGCTTGCGAGATAGCTGCCGATGCCAAAGCCAAAGGTAGTACTTTCTACAAAGAATTGCTACACACTTATACTAAATATGGTTTCTATAAGGAATACCTCATTTCGTTAGTGAAGAAAGGTATTTCAGGCTCTCAAGAGATAGCCCAAATGATGATAGACTTGCGCGAAAATCCGCTTAAGGAAATCAATGGTGAAAAGGTAACCCTTATCTGCGATTATCAGTCATCTAAGGCATTCCACCCTCTTACTGGCAAAGTAGAAGAAATTGATGTACCAAAATCGAATGTACTGATATACCACACCGACAAAGGTACGCGTATAGCAGCACGCCCTAGCGGTACCGAACCTAAAATCAAGTTCTACTTCAGCGTAAACACTACCCTCAGCGGTTTAGCAGCTTTTGAAGAAACCCAAAAGGTATTAGACGGTAAGATTAAGAAGATAGTAGAAGAATTGAAACTACAATAGCATATTATCGCAAATAAATAAAGCCTCTGCGCTA
>ERZ773203.1322-NODE-1322-length-12689-cov-8.477600_pt1 | contig 12689 bp, 11 predicted proteins | sample MGYA00580529_ERZ773203 | MGnify/ENA primary metagenome ERZ773203 (study PRJEB29015, sample SAMEA2738176) | human oral metagenome | biome: human oral; feature: human-associated habitat; material: saliva | place: China | collected 2177 ... | reverse complement strand
AGATGATAACAAATATTTAAAGAATGAATCAAAGATTACTTTGTAAATTCTCAATGAATCTTTAATAGGATTGAAATGAGTTTCAGCATTACCATCAAAGTAAATGGTTTCGATAGTTATTTCTTTTATTGGAATCGATTTATCAAATGTATGTATTAACATTTTAGTTTCATACTCAAACCGTTCACCTGGAATTTCTAACATATCATGCAGAATTGCCTTTGGAAAGCCTCTAAGTCCAGTCTGAGTATCTGTAATTTTTCGACCATAAAGCAATTTAAACACTAATTTTGTAAGCTTATTCCCAAATTTACTTTTTGGCGGTACATTTTCAGAATCAAAATCACGACAACCTAAAATTAGCGAATCAGGATAATTAGAAATTATCTCTACCATAGATAAGACATCTTCAACCCTATGTTGTCCATCCGAATCAGCAGTGACAATCCCGTTATATTCTTCTACATTTGGCATTGTCAGAAAATAGTTAAAGGCATTTTTTAAGGCACGTCCTTTTCCTAAATTTTTTGCATGAGTTAATATTTGACATCCCTGTTCATCTCTTAGGTTTTCAAAAATATTTTTAAATTCAGGCCTACTTCCATCATCTACAATTAAAATATTTTCTAACCCAGATAGTCTTAATTTTTCTATGTATTTAATCAAATCAAGTGGAGAATTTAGGGCAGGAATAACAATCAATGTTTTCATATAATCTCCTTTGGTATCTGCTAATATTTTTGTATAAAAAAGCATAAACTTCCAGATATCATTCTATCATGTTTCCTAAAAAAAAAAAGTATTTTCTGTTGTGTATTTTCTTACTTTTATCCATCCTATTTGAATTTTCCCTTGAAAACCAGTATAATGGTAGAATGCTATGTGACTAGAAAGGAAGTTGAATGAAGCAATCTATCTCAAATCTCAAGTTAGCTGAGCGTGGGGCCATTATCAGTATTTCGACCTATTTGATCTTGTCTGCAGCAAAATTAGCAACTGGGCATCTTCTTCATTCATCCAGTTTGGTGGCAGATGGTTTCAACAACGTGTCGGACATCATTGGAAATGTGGCCCTCTTGATAGGGATTCGGATGGCGCGCCAGCCTGCAGACCATGACCACCGTTTTGGCCACTGGAAGATTGAGGATTTGGCAAGCTTAATCACTTCCATCATCATGTTTTATGTCGGTTTCGATGTACTTCAGGATACCATTCAAAAAATTCTCAGTCATGAAGAAACGGTCATTGACCCTCTTGGTGCAACCCTAGGAATCATTTCTGCAGCGATTATGTTTCTAGTTTATCTCTACAACACTCGTCTCAGTAAGAAATCCAACTCCAAGGCACTGAAGGTCGCCGCCAAGGACAATCTTTCTGATGCTGTCACCTCACTTGGTACTACCATTGCCATCCTAGCCAGCAGTTTCAATTATCCCATTGTGGATAAACTGGTTGCTATCATCATCACTTTCTTTATCTTGAAAACTGCCTATGATATCTTTATCGAGTCTTCCTTTAGTCTTTCAGATGGTTTTGATGACCGTCTGCTTGAGGATTATCAAAAGGCCATCATGGAAATTCCCAAGATCAGCAAGGTTAAGTCTCAAAGAGGTCGCACCTACGGTAGCAACATTTACCTTGATATTACGCTAGAAATGAATCCTGACTTATCTGTTTATGAGAGTCACGAGATTGCGGATCAGGTCGAATCTATGCTGGAGGAACGTTTTGGAGTCTTTGATACCGATGTCCATATCGAACCCGCACCTATCCCTGAAGATGAAATTTTAGACAATGTCTATAAAAAATTGCTCATGCGTGAACAATTGATTGACCAAGGAAATCAACTGGAAGAACTCTTGGCTGATGACTTTGTCTATATTCGACAAGATGGAGAGCAGATAGATAAAGAGGCTTATAAGGACGAAAAAGAGTTGAATTCAGCTATCAAGGATATTCAAATTACTTCTATCAGTCAGAAGACCAAACTCATCTGCTATGAGTTAGATGGCATCATCCACACCAGTATCTGGCGTCGCCACGAAACCTGGCAAAATATCTTTCATCAAGAAACCAAAAAAGAATAGAGAAATCCTGTCCATGAGACGGGATTTTTCTATTCTTCTAGCTATCAAATTCACTTAGGTACTCATAGCGTTCGTATTTTTCAAGGAGTTCTTCGTTTTTCTCATCTAGCTCTTTTTGGAGAGTAGCCAGTTTACCAAAGTCAGAGCCGTTGGCCTGCATCTCCTCTTCAATAGCAGCGATACGGTTTTCCAAGGCTTCAATATCGCCTTCAATGCTTGCCCACTCCTGCTTTTCTTGGTAGGTCATGCGTTTCTTGTCTTCTCTGACTTTGACGACTTTCTCCTTTTCGGACTTTTGCACTTGATTGGCCATATCTGCTTCAAAGGCTTTTTCATCAAGATAGTCCGTGTAATGACCAAAGAAAGGACGAATCTTGCCATCTTCAAAAGCGAGAATCTTAGTCGCTACCTTATCCAAGAAATAGCGGTCATGGCTAACTGTCAAAACAGGACCCGCAAATCCTTGCAAGAAATTCTCCAAAACTGTCAAGGTTGCAATATCCAGATCATTGGTTGGCTCGTCCAAGAGAAGAACATTTGGTTTTTCCAAGAGCAATTTGAGGAGATAAAGACGTTTTTTCTCGCCGCCAGACAACTTCTCAATCAAGGTTCCATGCGTCGAACGTGGGAAAAGAAACTGCTCCAGTAATTCTGCAATAGAAGTCGTAGAACCACCGCTGGTCTTGACCTCTTCTGCTACTTCCTGCAAGTAATTGATAACACGCTTGCTTTCATCCAAGCCCTCAATTTGCTGAGAGAAATAGGCGATGCGAACAGTTTCCCCAATCACAACTTGTCCTTGAGTTGGCTCAAGACTTCCTGCAATCAGGTTAAGCAGGGTTGATTTTCCAACACCGTTGTCCCCAACGATTCCAATACGATCTTTAGCCTGCACCAAGAGATTAAAATCTTGCAAAATAGGCTTGTTTTCATAGGCAAAGGAAACATCCTGAAACTCGATGACTTTTTTCCCAATCCGACTAGTCTCAAAATTCATGGTCAAGTCTGTCTCAGCACTACTGCCTGAAACTTCCTTTTTCAGGTCATGGAAACGATTGATACGAGCCTGTTGCTTGGTCGCACGCGCCTGCGGTTGTCTGCGCATCCAGGCCAATTCTTGCTTATAAAGTTGTTCCTTTTTGTGAAGGAGAGCCGCATCACGCTCATCCTGTTCCGACTTAAGGCGGACATAATCCTGATAATTTCCCTGATACTCAGTTAATCCAGCTCGGTCCAACTCGAAAATCCGTGTTGACAAAGCGTCTAGGAAATAACGATCGTGGGTGATAAAAAGGACGGTCTTCTTAGAATTTTTTAAAAAGAGGGTCAGCCACTCGATGGTCGCAATATCCAGATGGTTGGTCGGCTCATCCAAAAGCAAGAGGTCGTGGTTGCCAAGAAGGACTTGGGCTAATTGAACCCGTCTACGCAAACCACCTGACAATTCCCCAACAGGAGTAGATAAGTCCTGAATACCCAGCTTGCTAAGGACGGTCTTTACCTGACTCTCAATTTCCCAAGCTTGAAGTGAGTCCATTTCAGCCATGACCCTTTCCAAACGGGCCTGCTTATCCTCACTATAGTTGAGCATGAGGAGTTCATACTCACGAATGAGCTGGATTTCCTTGAGATCGCTAGATAGAACTGTATCCAAGACCGTCTTGTTATCATCAAAATCAGGATCTTGAGTCAAGTAACCAATCTGGTAATCATTCTTTGCTGAAAAGGGACTGACATCTCCATCAAAACCAGAAACACCTGAAAGAACATCTAAAAGGGTGGTCTTCCCTGTTCCATTGACACCAATCAAACCAATTCTGTCTAGGTCATGGATGATAAAGGAAATATCCTTAAAAACGGTCTTGTCACCGACGGATTTACTTAGTTTTTCAACGATAAAATCACTCATTTTTTCTCCCTCAGATAAGCATGAATGGCTTGACGGTCATTTTCCAATTCTCCATCGACAATGGCATACTCAATCTCTGTTAAAATCTCTCCCAAGTCTGGTCCCGGCTGATAGCCATATTCCTTAATCAAAATACCACCATTAATCTGAATTTCTTTCTTATCATGAATTGTCAAACTCTGGTAGGTTTCTGTGATAGCTTGCGGATTGACTGGTTTTCCTTGAGCTTGACGAAGATTTTCAGCCTGTAAAAGCAAATCCAAGTCAAAGCGGTAACAATCGCGCTTGCTCAATTCTCCCTTTTCACGCAAGGTCAAAATAGTCAGTAAATCCTGTACCTGCTTGGCAAATTGACGTGAGGTCTTCCAAGCTTTCAAAAATGGCTGCGCATTTTCAATCTCCAAAGCCCATAGTAGAGCCGCCCAGGCTTGTTCAGAGGATTCAAAGGTGAAATCAGCCTCCAAATCAAACAGTTTGTTAAGCTTGTCCTGGCTAGATGCCATATCAGGGAGATAGTCATAAGCTTGACTCTCAATCATGGAAGCCAAGCCACTTCTCCAAAATGGCGCCAGCAAGAGTTTATCAAATTCGACAAAGGTACGCTCCACAGAAATTTTCTCCAAAAGTGGCGTCAAGGTCTTCATAGCTTCAAACGTTTCTTGCTCAAGCTCAAATCCAAGACTGGCCTGAAAACGAAAACCACGCATAATTCGCAGAGCATCTTCGTTGAAACGCTCACTAGCCACTCCAACTGCCCGCAAGACTTGCTTTTCCAAATCTTCTAAGCCATGGAACAAGTCAATGATTTCCCCTATCTCGTCCAAGGCAAAGGCGTTGACTGTGAAATCACGGCGTTTGAGGTCTTCTTCTAGCGAGCGAACAAAAGAAACCGCACTAGGTCTACGGTAGTCCACATAGACATCTTCTGTCCGAAAAGTAGTCACCTCATACTCCTCGTCCCCATCTAAAACCAAGACAGTCCCATGTTCAATTCCGATATCGGCTGTTCGCGGAAAAATCTGCTTGGTCTCTTCTGGATAAGAAGAAGTCGCAATATCCACATCATGGATAGGGCGATTGAGGAGGGCATCTCGAACAGACCCCCCAACAAAATAAGCCTCAAAACCTGCTTCTTTAATTTTTTCTAATACTGGTAAAGCCTTCTGAAATTCAGAAGGCATTTGCGTTAATCTCATAATAAGTGTTCTAATCCATAGACAAGCTCATGACGCTTGACAACTTCTTTGATTCCCAAATTCACCCCTGTCATGAAGGAGCTACGATCATAGGAGTCATGACGCAGAGTCAATCCCTCTCCCTGATTTCCAAAAATGACTTCCTGATGGGCTACCAAACCTGGTAAACGAACCGAATGGATTCGCATACCATCAAAATTAGCTCCACGTGCACCAGCAATAAGTTCTTCCTCATCACTAGCACCTTGTTGAATAGACTCACGAACTTGAGCCATCAACTCAGCTGTTTTGATAGCTGTCCCGCTCGGCGCATCTTTTTTCTTATCATGGTGAAGTTCAATAATCTCCACATTTGGGAAGTATTTAGCTGCCTGTGCTGCAAATTGCATGAGTAAGACAGCACCCAAAGCAAAGTTAGGAGCAATCAAGCCACCCAAGTTTTTAGAACGAGAAAATTCTTTTAGTTCTTCAATCTCTTGACTAGTGAAACCTGTTGTTCCTACTACTGGAGCAAAGCCATTTTCAAGAGCAAAGCGTGTATTCTCATAGGCGACAGCTGGTGTGGTAAAGTCTACCCAAACATGGGCATCAAAACCTGCCAAGTCATTCTTATCATTGAATACTGGAGTTCCTTGCCACTCTGTTGCATTTTCGAAAGGATCCAATACTGCTACTAGTTCAAGTTCAGGATCAGATAAAACCATCTGACAAGCAGATTGGCCCATTCTCCCTTTAAAACCTGCGATAATTACTCGAATACTCATCTCTACTCCTATCTAAGATACAAAGCCTGTAAGAACAATCTAGACGATTGGTGTGTATGCCAAAGCGATGCTTCCTTCTCCCAGGTGGGTTCCAATGACACTACCAAAGGTTGCAATCTCAACATCTGTAGCTACTCCACTATCTAGCAAAAGCTGACGTAAATCGGCTGCTTTTTGAGAGGCATTCCCATGAATCACCATAATCTGGTAGTTTCCGTTACTTGTCACATCTTTGACAATGTCAACTAGACGTTTAGCTGCTTTCTTCTCTGTACGAACCTTCTCGTAAACTTCGATAACACCTTGGTCATTGAAATAGAGGATTGGTTTAATGCTAAGAAGATTTCCTAAAATAGCTGCACCATTTGACAAACGACCACCTTTTACAAGATGATTCAAATCATCTACCATGATAAAAGCAGAGGTGTTTTCAATCTGTTCTGTTACTTTATTCAAGATAGACTCAAAGTCATCACCCTGCTTCACCCATTGAAATACACTCTCCACCATAAAACCTAGAGGAGCACTTGTAATACGACTATCAGGAAAAGCAATGGTTAATCCTTCAAACTCATCCGTCATATATTGGATATTCTGGTGAAATCCTGAGATTCCAGAAGAAAGGAAGAGACCCAGAACATGAGTATATCCTTTTTCTTTCAATGATGACAAAATTTCATCCAACTTAGCAATACTTGGCTGACTTGTTTTAGGTAGCTCAGATGAACGAGCCATTTTTTCATAAAATTCTTGAGCGGTTAGATTTACACCTTCAACATACTCCTGTCCGTCGATATTCACAGGAATGTCTAGCACAAATAAATCTTCTTTCCGCAAGGTTTCCGCTTGTAGAAAAGCAGATGAGTCTGTTATGACCGCTAATTTCATTCTTTAAAACTCCAAATTAATTCCTGGTAAATCTAGTGCAATTTCCGTCACTTCATAAGTCAAACGGTTTAACATATCCAAACAAGGACGAGCAAGTGTCTCAACTTCTTCTTGAGTGAAATCACTTGGTTGGTCTACGATTCGACCTTCTACGTGGTTAACTTGAGAAATAGTGCCACTGATTACAAATTTATCAAAGACAATCATAAAGCTCAAAACAACTACGAGAGAAGTCACTTGGTTTTCTTGATCATGTTGAAGTAGTTGAAAGTTGACATCAACCTTTGTTTCAGGAATTCCGTTTTCATTTTCCCATTCAAAATTACGTGCATCAAAGTGATACTGACTAACAAATTCTTGTTCACGTTTTAAATTCATCATATTCTCCATGGTTACAATTTACTTTGACATTGTAACATATTTTCTTATTTTCTGCTAACTTTCCTAAATTCCAATTTCTGCTTTCACAACTTCGGCAATAGTATCCACATAGTAGTCTACTTCTTCAGTTGTTGGAGCTTCGGCCATGACACGCAAGAGTGGCTCAGTTCCACTTGGGCGTACGAGGATACGTCCGTTACCTGCCATCTCTTCTTCCATCTTATCGATAATAGCCTTGATAGCTGGTACTTCCATGGCTTTTTCTTTCATGGCATTTTCAACACGGATATTGACCAATTTTTGTGGGTAAATCGTTACTTCTGAAGCCAACTGAGATAAGCCCTTACCGGTTTCTTGCATGATTTTGGTCAATTGAACCGCTGAAAGCTGACCATCACCTGTGGTATTATAGTCCATCAAGATAACGTGACCTGACTGCTCTCCTCCAAGATTATAGCCTGATTTTCTCATTTCTTCAACTACATAGCGGTCTCCAACAGCAGTGACAGCTTTATTAATGCCTTCACGGTCCAAGGCTTTATGGAAACCAAGGTTGGACATAACTGTCGTTACAATTGTGTTTTGTGCCAATTGACCTTTTTCAGAAAGGTATTTACCGATGATATACATAATCTTATCACCGTCGACAATTTCACCATTTTCATCGACTGCAATCAAACGGTCGCTGTCCCCATCAAAGGCTAAACCAATTGCAGATTGACTTTCTTTTACAAGTTCTTGCAAGGCTTCTGGATGAGTTGAACCAACATTCAAGTTAATGTTCAAACCATCTGGAGTTTCTCCAATGACAGTGATTTGAGCACCCAAATCTGCAAAAATTTGACGAGCACTTGTAGAAGCTGCTCCATTTGCAGTATCCAAGGCAACTTTCATCCCTTCAAGAGCTGTTCCAGTTGAAACCAGGTAGGCTTCATACTTGCGTAATCCCTCTGGGTAATCAACAACAGTACCTAATCCTTCAGCACTTGGGCGTGGGAGAGTATCTTCACTGGCATCAAGCAAGGCTTCGATTTCTGCTTCTTTTTCATCGTCTAGCTTAAAGCCATCGCCACCAAAGAATTTAATCCCGTTATCAAGGGCTGGGTTGTGGCTAGCTGAAATCATGACACCTGCGCTCGCTCCTTCAGTTTTCACCAAATATGCTACTGCAGGCGTAGCAAGTACACCAAGTTTATAAACGTGAATTCCCACAGAAAGAAGACCAGCAATCAAGGCTGCTTCTAACATTTCCCCTGAAATACGTGTATCACGTCCAACAAAAACCTTAGGCGCTTCTGTCGCATGTTGACTGAGGACATATCCTCCAAAGCGACCCAATTTAAAGGCCAATTCTGGCGTTAATTCTACGTTTGCTTCTCCACGGACTCCGTCCGTTCCAAAATATTTACCCATTTTTATAATCCTTTTCTAGTTTAATGTTAATTTTGCTTTGAAGCATCTGGCTTCGTCTCTGCTGCTGTCGTTGATGAGTTTTCAGCAGTCGAAGCATTACTTGTAGTCGTACTACTTGTTGTTCTGACAGTTTTCGTTGAGACTTTTATAGTAGTCTCAAAAGGTGTGATAACGGTTGGTAAGACTGAGCCGTTTTTATCAACTGCTTGTAGTGGAACTGAACCAGAGTAATTTCCTGTAATTTGTTCACTCGTTGGTAAAACAGCAACAATGCGATCAATCTTAGATAAGGTATCTGCATCGCTGGTTACTGAAACTTTTTCATCAGAAACAGTCACACGCTCGATTATAATCCGCTCATCAATTTGACTGGAATCAATTTGAGGAACCACAGGTACATTATCCCTAGTGACCTTCTTACCAATTTTGACTGTAATCTTCTGTGGTGTTGCGACAGCTGTTAAACCACTTGGAAGGTTTTCAATGGTTAAAGGAACTTCGATTGTTCCTTCTGTAGCTTGTGACAAATCAGCAGTAACTTTGAATTTACGTGTGCTCTCCTGCATTTCACTGGCCAAGGTTACGCGATTTGAACCTGTTAGAAACACTGTCACTTCTGAACTAAAGCCACTGATGAAATATTGATCACTATCATAATGGATATCAATCGGTACATTGACTACCGTGTTGGTATAAGTTTCTGTTTTAGTTGATCTTGCGCTGGTATTGTTTTGATAATTAATCGATGTTGCATAGACAAATAAGACACATGCGAACAGGAGTGAGGAGATGATATAAAGGCTATTTTTTTTCATTATTCCACCCTCCAAAAATGCGTTCTCTTAAAGTTAGCTCTGGTGTGTCCTCAGGTATCAAGATACGGCGTAGTTCTTCCTCGAATTCTTCCAAACTCAAATCATGTTTGAAGACACCATTGTAGGTAATCGAAATTCCACCAGTTTCCTCTGATACCACAAAAGTGAGAGCATCTGAAACTTCGGATAAACCAATGGCTGCACGGTGACGTGTCCCGAATTCTTTAGAAATCCCAGTGTTTTCAGTCAATGGTAGATAAGCAGAGGTAACAGCAATTCGATCTCCACTGATAATAACTGCACCGTCATGAAGGGGAGTATTCGGGATGAAGATATTTATTAATAGTTCGGCAGAAATCTTAGCGTCCAAAGGAATTCCTGTCACGATATACTCCTGCAAGGTTCTCACACGTTGAACAGCTACCAAGGCTCCAATTTTACGAGGACTCATGTACTCAACTGCTTTGACAAAAGCCTGAATCATCTGTTCTTCTGAACTCATCGGAGTAGAAGAGAAGAAATCCGTAGCCCGACCCAAGCGTTCCAAGCCTGTCCGAATTTCTGGAGAAAAGATGACAACCGCTGCAATAACTCCATAGGTAATCAATTGGTTAATCAACCAGGAAATAGTTGTCAGGCCTAAAAAGTTAGCTGCTATCTGAGCTAAGATAAAGACTAAAACACCTCGAACCAGAATCATAATCTTGGTTCCTGCAATTGATTTTGTAAATTGATATAAGATATAAGCAACGATTAGAATATCAATCAAATTTATCACAATACTCCAAGGACTGGAAAATAAACTAGACCAGTATTGGAGATTAGATAATTGCTGAAAATTCATCCTGGGACTCCTCTCCATAAAAAAAGCTTCTCTTCATTATACCATTTTCTATGAAAATTTTCTCCCCCTACTTGATTTTAAATTGGTAGAAAATATGATAGAATAAAAAGATAGAAATGAATTAAGGAGAAGCCATGTCTGAACTATATGATATCACCATTGTAGGTGGTGGACCTGTTGGTCTTTTCGCAGCCTTTTACGCTCATCTTCGTCAAGCCAAAGTACAAATCATTGATTCTCTCCCACAACTAGGTGGTCAACCTGCTATCCTTTATCCTGAAAAACAAATTCTCGATGTGCCAGGTTTCCCAAACCTTACAGGGGAAGAATTAACTAACCGTCTCTTGGAACAACTCGAAGGATTCGAGACACCTTTTCACCTCAACGAAACCGTTCTCGAGATTGAAAAAGAAGATGGTGTTTTTAAGATTACAACTACTAAAGGCACTCATACTTCCAAAGCTGTCATTATCGCTATGGGTGGTGGCGCCTTTAAACCTCGTCCACTTGAACTAGAAGGTGTTGAAGGTTATGAAAACATCCATTACCACGTTTCTAACATTCAGCAATATGCAGGACAGAAAGTAACCATCCTGGGTGGAGGAGACTCAGCTGTGGACTGGGCTCTAGCTTTTGAAAAGATTGCTCCTACCACACTCGTTCACCGTAGAGATAACTTCCGTGCCCTTGAACATAGTGTACAAGCCCTAAAAGAATCATCTGTAAGTATCAAAACACCATTTGTGCCAAGTCAACTCCTTGGAGATGGAAAAACTTTAGATAAGCTTGAAATCACAAAAGTCAAATCCGATGAAACTGAATCCATTGAATTGGACCACCTCTTTGTCAACTATGGTTTCAAATCTTCTGTCGGTAATCTTAAAAATTGGGGATTAGAACTCAATCGCCACAAGATTATCGTCAATAGCAAGCAAGAATCAAGTCAAGAAGGAATTTACGCCATCGGTGACTGTTGCTACTACGTAGGTAAGATTGACTTGATTGCGACAGGTCTTGGTGAAGCACCAACTGCTGTCAATAATGCCATTAACTACATTGACCCAGAGCAAAAAGTACAACCAAAACACTCTACTAGTCTATAAGAAAAAACCACGAATCCTTTGATTCGTGGTTTTAAAGTTCATCTGCTTTTAAAAATACCATTACATATATTTACATCAAATTCCTATATCTTATAAAATCGCTACATTTTCAGCTTTAAAATAATTGTTTTTACATCGTTTTACATAAGTTTACGACATTTTTGCCCCTTTTATGCCCCTTTTAAAACAAAAAAACACTAGTAGGGGCTAGTGTTTGAAAAGTAGGTAGATATTCGATTATCTACCTATTATTATACCACATTTTTTCAGATCAAACAAAAAAAACCGCCAGCATAGGCCAGCGGTTGAGTGTAATTAAATTTTGAATTTCTTTCTATTTATTTTGTTGTAATTAAGCCGTCAGGCTCTACTGTAAATTCAGGCTTATCTGCCATTCTACCATCAGGAAGTAGCAAGTACCAACCATCGTTATATTTAACGAAACAATCTGACTTCATATCGCCATTGACTGCATCGAGGTAATACCACTTATCGTAGTATTTCACCCAGCCAGTAACCATAGCGCCATCTCTGCTGAAATAGTACCATTTGCCATTGATTTTGTTCCAATCAGTGGCCATTTCGCCTGATTTATCAAAGTAGTACCATGTTCCATCAGGGCGTTGTTTCCATTTATCTGATAGCATATAGCCGTTTTCATCGAAGTAGTACCAAACCCCGTCAATTTTTTCAAACTGGTCTTTTGGATAAGAGCCATTAGCTCTAGCGTACCAATAGCCAGTATCGTTATTTTGCCAACCAGTCTTCACTTCTTCAGCTTGAGCATCTGGATTTGTCAAACGGTAAGCGTAAAAGTAAGGTTGACCTGCTGCATTCCAGATAGCGTCATGATTGTTAACTGTGATACCATTTCTTGCATAGTTACAATGAATGATATTATCTGAGTCAACGAACATACCAGTATGGCCACCAGCACCAGCTGAATATCCACGTCTTCCATAGATGAAGATATCCCCACGCTGTGCGTTCCATTCTTGGTTTTCAGCGATAAGCTCATAACCATTTTTAGTAAGCCAATCATGCTCATACTCAGTATTGACTGCCCATCCAGCAGATACTGCTCCAGCGCTTCTCAACGCATAATAGACTGAACTTGAACAGTCATAGCTATCAGGACCGTCACGGTATTCCATACTGTAATAGACTTGTCCTTCACGTTCACGCATCCATGCAATAGCTGTTTCAATATTGATTGTCATTTATATTTTTCCTTTCATATTATGGTAAAACACCAGGCCATGGTTCGCTAGTTAAGTAAGAGATAGAAC
>ERZ773203.1319-NODE-1319-length-12698-cov-4.574784_pt1 | contig 12698 bp, 8 predicted proteins | sample MGYA00580529_ERZ773203 | MGnify/ENA primary metagenome ERZ773203 (study PRJEB29015, sample SAMEA2738176) | human oral metagenome | biome: human oral; feature: human-associated habitat; material: saliva | place: China | collected 2177 ... | reverse complement strand
ACTGGGCGCACATCATTTCAAGGGATTCTCCTACGATGTATACGCACCGTTCTTTTTCTGTTATAATTCTCTTGTTGGTGTCCATGCATATAATACAATCATAACGGCCGCAAAGTTCTGACGAGAGAGGTCTATCATTAGAATATCTAATTGCCAATGTTGGTATTAGAATACCATCCGCCATTTTTAGTTCATGTTCTTGTGGTGCCACACTACCTTCAGGGACAATCAGTGCACGGTGCAAGTCCCCTTATATATATAGGGGCTTGCACCGTGCACTGAAAATGTAGCCAAGGGTGTCTGTATCTATTGTAGAATCAAGGGATTTGGTGATCGTTCGTTTTCGGAGTACTTTTGAACCCGAAACAACACAAGCGAGTGTTGTCGAAGCAGTATCTATGAGTGCTCTCAAAATACTCTCTTCTGGCTACAATTCGGCTACAGAAAAAAAATAAGGCTGTGTATACAGTTATGGCATAGGACGTTACGGAGAAGGTTCATAAGCCTCTTTCTCCGCTTTTTTCGGGCTTCTAATTAGGGACTCCATTATGGGGTCGGCAATTCATGCATGAATGAGATCGTCGTAAAATCTTCGGCTTACGGCGGTCTCTTTTTTTGTGCCTATCATCGAACAAAAATGATTCGCGGCGGTATTTCCGCTTGGCTATAAATGGCTTGTCTTAGAAGAACGCTAAGCCATGCGAAGTGGAGGGGGCGGTTTATCGCTGAACGAGATATTCGTATTCCTGCCGATACCGGGCTAAACGTTGGTAATCCTTCTCCGTGGGGGACGGCAGACGCTTCATATCCATATTGTGCGTTAAGTCATTCAGCTTGACGGTGCGCGCCAGTGCATGCTCGCCGATGTGATGGATATAGGTCTGGCGGTCACTGGCCGTATGATGATTGAGCAGCTTCAGTGCTTGCGCGATCTCTGCCCTATCGTTTGGCTCCATCGCTGTTTGAGCTTCTTCTTCCAACAATTTCAAGACTTGCTCCACGGTGTGCGGAGTATCCTCGCTTGCATCGTGCAGATAGCCGACCACCTGCTCTTGCCAAGTACGCCCTAATGAGGCCACAAAACACAGATGCCCCTCGAAATAGTCCATCCCAGCCTTGTCTTTCTGCCCATCATGCAGTCGTCGAGCCACCCGCGCGGCAGCTTCAACCCAGTTGCTTTGAGTTCCCATACCTATTCTCTTCTTACTGTTTATGGACCCAAAGCTACGCCCAAGAAGCGACACGATTTAGGTCGCACCTCACTTTCTCCACCCTTAAGTTTCTCTCTCGCCTCACCTATGTCTATAGGTCAGGCGGAAGCGCTCTAGGCCTGTCTAAATGTCATGGAGAATGGTTAACAATCGCGGCAGCGACGACGCATTCAGAAAGTCACCCGTACTTTTGGCCGACATTTTTTTATTCACTCATAAAAACCTATACGACAATGAACTTGAATGATTTATTCAGCGGATCGACCACGCAGTCGATCATCAAAACGATTGTAGAGAAGACGGGATTGAACGAGTCGCAGGCCTCGGGTGCGCTCCAGGCGGCACTGCCGATGATCCTCGACGTAGTGTCTAAACATGCCGGAAGCGGCGAGGGCCTCAGCGGACTGGTTAGCGGCGTCGTGAGCAACCTCGGCGGCAAGGGCCAAGGTGTTGTCGACAAGATCACCGGCATGATCGACAAGAACAAGGACGGCAACATCATGGACGACCTGGCTGGCATGCTGGGCGGAAAGAAGAAGTAAAGCCTCCGGCCCATGCCGTACAGAAAACTGACGCAATGCGAGATCGACGCGCTCGTGGCCAGTGGCTGCGAGGCCGAGGATTGGCAGCGCGTGGAGGTAGCCGATGTGGGGTTCGACCCCACACGGTTGCGCCACGTACGCTTCTCGGGGCAGATCAGCCTGGGTAGCGCTGTCGACCTCCGGGACGCGACGATCTGCGACTGCATAGTGGGCGACGGCGTACGCATTGACGGCGTACGCTCCGCCCTGGCCGGCTATGAGATAGGCCGTGGCGCCCGACTCATTGACATCGGCACGATGACCTACCGCGCGGGCACGACGGCCGGTAACGGGGTGCGCGTGGCTGCGGTCAATGAGAACGGTGGCCGTGCTGTCCCCCTATTCGACGGACTTACGGCCCAGACGGCCCACCTCATGGTCTTCCATCGACACCGCACGGAGACACTCCGCCGCACATTCGACCGCATCGACGCCTATGCCGCCACCATCGCCGCTGCGCCACGCGGATATGTGGGCGAGGGGGCTACGGTGGAGGGGTGCGGACGCATCGTGGATGTGCGCATCGGCGACCGGGCTACGGTCTGCGGCGCCACGTTGTTGCAGAACGGAACCATACTGAGCCAGCCCGAGGCACCGACAGAGGTAGGCGTCGGCGTCATGGCTCGCGACTTTATTCTGGCTCCCGGTGCACGCGTCGTGGACGGCGCGTTCATCGAACGCTGCTTCGTGGGCGAGGCCTGCTTAGTAGAGCAGGGCTTCACGGCCATCGACTGCCTACTGTTTGCCAATGGGATGTTCGCCAAGGGCGAGGCCGTCTCAGTCTTCGCTGCTCCGCACACCGTTTCGCACCACAAATCGAGCCTCTCGATCGCCTGCAGCCTCTCGTTCGCCAACATGGGCAGCGGGTCAAACATGAGCAACCATGCCTACAAGCTCGGCGCTGTCCACCAGTCTGTGGCCGAGCGCGGAACGAAATTCGGCAGCAACTCCTACGTGCAAGCCCCGGCCCACTTCGGCGCCTATTCGATGATCACCGGCGAGCACCGCAACCACCCGGACACGCACGCGCTTCCTTTCTCCTACCTCATGGACGAGGGTGGGCAGTCGATGCTCATCCCGGCCGTCAACCTCTTCCGCACGGGCACCCTCCGCGACGCCATGAAGTGGCCCAAACGCGACCACCGCACCGCCGACAGTCCGCGCGACCTGATCCGTTACGACTTCCTCAACCCCTACCTCATCGACCGCATCCTGGCGGCCGTCAGCCTCCTCACGCGACTGAAAGAGGAAAAGCCCGAGGCCAAGTATTACACCTTCGGCAACTGCTCCATCCATCGCCACTCGTTGCAGAAGGGCATCACCTACTATCGTGAGGCGCTCGACATCTTCGTAGGCGATTACCTCATCCGCGGCGGCACCATCGACGACTCCGAGGGGCCGGGCCGCGGCCCGTGGATCGACCTGTCGGGGTTAGTTATGCCCCGTGAAACGCTTGAGGAGATCGTCCGCGACGACCTCTTCGGGGCCGACGCCGCGTTTCGTCAGGCACATGCGCGATATGAGGAATACCTCGGGCGCTACGTCACGGACCGTTACGACCTCTCCGACGCAGACAAGCGCCGCGAGCATCTGAAGCGCTACGTCTCGACGCTCGACACCGTCCGCCATCGCCTCTCTAAGGAGGCCGCCTTGGAGTACTTCGGCGTGTCGCAAATCAGCTACGGCGCCGACTGCCCCGAGAGCGATCGGCAGGCCGATTTCCAGCAGGTGCGCGGAGAGATCGCCACCGACCCCTTCCTGGCCCCCCTCCTCAGCGAGATGGAACATAAGGCGGAGCAGGCGCGAGCTATGCTCTGAGCGTTTGACGCGCTGGGAAGTTTCTTCCAGAGGGCTGACAGCAGGTGCGAACACCGTGGAAGTTTCTTCCAGAGGGGTAAAAGCAGGTGGGGATACCGTGGAAGAAACTTCTAAGCTCACCAGCATCCGAATTAAGAGGATAACAGAAAGCCTCCGGACGCATGGACGACACCATGTATCCGGAGGCTTTCTGCAATTTGTGCATCCCGATAGGCAGACGATCAGCCCTCGCGCTTGTGCTTATAAGGGAAGAGGATGGCGAAGAAGACGGTCACGAGGAGCGAATACCCCGCAAAGAGGTACCACACCGTAGACCAATCGCCCACCAAGAGCGTCTTGACACCGCCGGCCGTCTCCACGTCTGTCCATTGGCAGAAGGCGTTCACCACGACCTGTGCACCGAGTGTGCCCACCGTGGCGCCGACACCGCTGGTCATCAGGAAAAAGAGGGCCTGTGCACTGGAGCGAATCGAGGGATCCGTCTCCCGATCGACGAAGAGCGAGCCAGAGATGTTGAAGAAGTCAAAAGCCACACCGTAGACAATCATCGACAGGACGAGCAGCCAGACGCCCCCACCGGGATTGCCGATGCCGAAGAGGGCAAAGCGCAGGATCCAAGCCACCATCGCAATCAGCACGACCGTCTTAATGCCGTAACGCCTTAGGAAGAAGGGGATGAGCAGGATGCAGAGCGTCTCGGAAACCTGCGAGAGGGAGATGAGGATGTTGGCGTGCTGCACGCCGAAGGTGTCGGCATATTCGGCCACCGACTCGAAAGAGGCGATGAAGGGGTTGGCAAAGCCGTTCGTGATCTGCAACGAGACGCCTAACATCATCGAGAAGATGAAGAAGACAGCCATCTGACGCTTGCGGAAGAGTCGGAAGGCATTCAGCCCAAGGGCCTCGACGAACGACTTGCGCTCCATGCTTCGGCTGACGGGTATATGGGGCAGCGTGAAGGCATAGTGAGCCAGCAGAGTGCCCAGCGCACCGCAGATGACAAACTGCATGGCGGAGGTTTGGAAGCCCGTCAGATCGACCGCCCACATGGAGCAGATGAAGCCGATGGTGCCGAAAATGCGGATAGGCGGAAAGTCGCGTACCGTGTCGTAGCCACCCTGTTCAAGCAGGCTGTAGGCCACGGAGTAGGAGAGCGCCAGCGTGGGCATGTAGAAAGCTACGCCCAGCGTGTAGAGCGCAAAGAAGGTTCCGAAAGCGACGGACGGTCCGGCCGAGAGCCCATAGGCACCCGCAGCGGCCATGAAGAGGCCGGAGGCTAAGTGGCAGAGGGCAAGCATGCGTTGAGCCGGCACGTAGCGGTCGGCCAGGATGCCGAACAGCGTGGGCATGAAGATGGAGACGAGACCTTGCACGGAATAGAAAAGTCCGATGTGTTCGCCCATGCCCGCAGGCCCAAGGTAGCGCGACATGGAGGTGAGGTACGTGCCCCACACAGCGAACTGCAAGAAGTTCATGATGATCAAGCGATGTTTCAGGTTCATAGTAAACGCTGGATAGATGGATGAAGTTTAGGGGGGAATTATAGGGTTATATAGGTACGGAAGACGATGACGCGGCCCCGTGTCTCGATACGGAACGTATCCGTGAGGGCCTCGTTGAGCGAGGCCTGCCACCATCGGGTGATGCGTCGCCCTTCAAGCGGCCAACGCACATCGCGGAGGGTAAGCGGCGCGTCGTCCAGACAGAAGACAGAGAACTGTTGGCCAGCCCGCGAGGCAAACGTCTGGCAGCCTGTGGCGGGGGTGAAGACGCCGTAGTCGGTCCACATCTCCACGTCCAGCCCACGCGCCTGATAGTCGGCCAGCAGACTGATGTTGCCCAGCGTATGATCCTCGCGGCGGCCCGTGGCGCCGAGGATCGTGAGGCGGCGCAGGCCTTGAGAGACAGCGTAGCGCACGGCCTTACTCAGGTCGTTCGTGTCCTGCTCCGATTCTATGTGCAGGCGGTCGGATAAACGGCGGCGTGCCTCGGGCGAAATCGAGTCGCCGTCGCCCACGACAGCCAACGGCGTGAAGCCCTCGCGCAGCAGTCGGTCAGCCGCACCGTCGCAGCAGATGATGCGCCCCTCGGCCGCCCTCGTCAGTAGCCCCAGCGGGATCGGATGCGTAGGGAAATCACCCGCCGCAAGGATCACCGCGTCCGTCTCCGAGGCGTTTTGTGGGCCGGAAAAATCAGGTAGAATATCCATGTCAGTCGATTGTTAAAACCTCGCAAATATAGACGCTCTTCCGGCCGAGGCTTAGGGAAAGGGATACTTTTGTGCGTCAGTGTTAGGCCTGTAATCAGGCAGATAGGGGATTTGGGATGCCCCTTATCCCCCTTTATCTTTTCGGATCATCCACTATTATTCAAATCCATAAATAGCCCCATATGAGTGTGAGAAAAACCTCCTTTTATTTCTGTATGGCGATCCTCTTTGCGATCGCAGGAGCCTTTCCCTACAGCGCCTCAGCGCAAGTGCAGAAAGTGCAGCAAATCGTCAAGATCGAGAAGGACACCTTGCGGATGTACGTCGGCCAGGAAGATTCCCTCCGCGCCTATGCCTATCCCAGTGCCCGCGTATTCTATTGGGACAATCGCGTCTCCATCCCCGTCGTAGCCTCCATCGCCCCGCCCCATTCGACCAACCCCTACGATTCCGTCTACATCGTCAAGGCCTGGAAGCCGGGCAAGACCGTCATCGTTGTGCGCGTCAATGAGGTGGCAGCCCGCTGCATTGTGGTCGTTACGCCCAAGATCTACGTCGACAGCCTTCGCCTGAAGCGCGACACCATCCGCCTGCGCACCGGCGACACGGCCACTGTCACGGCCCGCATCTTCCCCTACAACGCCTCGGATAAGAAGCTCGGATGGACCACCGTGGGTGGCGCGCGCGTGCTTGGCACTACGGATAGCGTGACCCGCGTCATTGCTGCGGCTGATGCGGACACCAGTCTGCTCATCGTGGGTGCGCTGGACGAATCGGGCAAACGCGACACATGCGTCATCATCACCCGCCGCATCCCTGTGGAGAGTCTGACACTTAACCACGACACGATCCGGATAAACATCAATAAGGCCGATACGATCCGCGCTTCCATCCTTCCGCGCAATGCGACGGATCAACGAGTAAAGTGGACCGTTGTAAGCGGTGCAGTCAAGGTCCTACCGGTTGACTCTATCGGTCAAGCAGCCGAGCTGATCGGCGCTACCGTGGCGGACACTGCGCTCGTCGTAGCCGAGGCAGCTGATGGTCGACTCGATTCGTGCACCGTACTCACCGTCGATCCGAACACGACGGCTTCCGTCGAAGTGGACGAAACGATCGCCGTCCATGGTGTCGACGGCGGCCTGATGGTGCACGTTGACCGACCCGCACGACTCGAGGTCTACACCCTGACCGGCGCCCTGGCCCATCGCGAGAGCCTCACGCCGGGCGACCGTTTCGTGCCGCTCCGCCGCGGTCTCTACATTGTCGCCGTAGACCGAACGAGGCGCAAAATCCTTGTTCAATAAGCCAGCATATCAGCCAAGAGAAGGGGGACTGGGAATCCCTCTCTCTTGAACTTATCCTTGACCGCGGTTGTTTATACTGCACATCACCCCGATTATTCAAACCCCCTAATAGGAAAGAACATGAAGAAGATTACCATCCAACTACTGGCCGTCGCAGGCGCGATGGCCTTGTTCGCCAGCGAAGCACGGGCGCAAGCCACGGTGCAGCTGAACAGTCACGAGACGATCCAACTGATCTACGGACAGAAGGACTCCGTCAAAGCCACCATCTCCGCTCCGGGCAATACCCTTTCATGGAGCACAAACCCCGCTTCCACATACGTCGCCAAGTCTGCCGCTGACAGCACATGGGGCGTGATCACTGCCCCCGCAGCCGGCCCCAACTACGATGGATGGGTTGTCATCAGTTATGGCGCGGCCAAAGACTCCGTCAAGCTCCAAATCAACCACGCCGTTGACAGCGTGAGCTTCGGCGCTGTGTCTCGCGACACGACGATGGGTATCGGAACGACAAAGACACTCACCGCCTCCGTCTTCCCCAACAACGCATTGCAGGAAGTGCTTTACTCTTCGTCAAACAGCGCTGTGGCCGAAGTGCAGACCGTAGAAGGATTGAAAGGCATCATCACCGCCAAAGCTGTCGGAACGGCCCGCATCACGGTATCGGCCGGCAAGGGCGCAGGCATGAAGACAGACACCTTCTTGGTGAAAGTCGATAACCCCATCACAGGCCTCAATTTCGCCATCACTACGGACACGATTCCCATGCAGATCAATAGCGAGCTGGACGTTCAGGCCGTGGCTACCCCAGCCAATGCTGACAACATCAACACGCTGCAGTGGTCTATCGTCCCGATCGCACCCGCCACACCGGGCCTCGTGACGATCGCCTCCAACAGCGGCCTTACGGTCAAGATCCAATCCGCTGCCACACCGGGCATCGCCCGCCTGACCGTCACCTCCACCAACGGTGTCACGGCAAACCGCGTCATCAAGGTGCTCGACCCGATCCACGTCACTGCAATGACCATCGATAAGGACACCGTCTCCCTGCCCGTAGGCAAGAAGGACACGCTGACGGCACGCATCCTGCCCGCCGAAGCGCTGAATAAGAAGGTAACGTGGACCTCCACCAACCCCTCTTTCGCCGCTGTGGAGCGACTAACGGACACCACCGCCGTTGTAACTGGAAAGACTGTAGGCGTGGCCATGATCGTCGGTGAGACCGAGGATGGTAACTTCAAGGACACCTGCTACATCTACGTCCGCAATGCCGTCGAACTGAAGGCCATCAAGTTGGACAAGCAGAAGATTCGCCTGAAGCTGAACACCACCGACACCTTGGCCGTAGCCTTCAGCCCAGCCAACGCCTCCGATCAGCGCGTCAAGTTCTTGTCTGCTGACACATCCATCGCCACCGTCGATGCCAACGGCGTCATCAAGGGCCTCAAGACGGGCACCATTTACGTGAGTGTGACAAGCCTCGAAGGCGGCTTCAAAGACTCCTGCGAAGTGACCGTTTACGATCCCAGCCCGAACGTTGAGACCGCTGCCGGTGTCAATATCTGGAGCGCCGAGAATGGCCTCCGCGTACAGTCTGACAAGGCCCGTACGCTGGCTGTATACAGCATCTCCGGCGCGCTTTACCGCAAAGAGACCGTCGTAGGCGACCGCTTCATCGCGCTCCCGAGCGGCCTCTACATCGTCACCTTGGGCGAGGTTAGCCGCAAGGTGGCCATCCCTTAACCACGGACTTGTTTTCATTTGTATTGATAGGGCTGCCTGCCACGGAGAGGTTCACTCCTCTTCGCCGGCGGGCAGCCCGCTTTTTATGCCGGCGGCAAGATTCCGTCGATCGGGTCGACGGCCACCTTCAGAGTGAAACGTCCCGTCGATTGAATCGACAGCGGTTTTTAGATCGAAATGGCCTCGTCGATCGAATCGACGGCGATTTTCAGATCAGAATGGTCCCGTCGACTGAATCGACGACCTCCTTCAGGGTGAAACGTCCCGTCGATCGGATCGACGTAGCCTTACCAGTCCATTCAAACACCGTTTAATCCCCATTCAAACCCCACATGAACGTCAAGTTTTTATCCCCCCTCCTACTCCTTCTGGCCACGGCTACTGTCGGACGTGTCGCAGCGCAATGCGACAGCCTTGGCTATCGGGCCGCGGTGTACGTCTCGGCCGACGGCGATTCGCTGCCTTACCGACTGTTGACGCCGGACACGGTCGTGCCCGGACAGCGTTATCCGCTCGTGCTCTTCCTACACGGCGCGGGTGAGCGCGGCCGCGACAACTGTGCACAGCTGAGACACGGTGCGGCACGCTTTGTCGACTCCACCGCCAGACGACAGTTCCCTGCCTACGTACTCTTTCCGCAGTGCCCATCGGACGAGTTCTGGCCGGCCATCCTGCGGCAAGACCATTTCGGGCGTGGCGCAAACCCCTTCCCTCTGTCGCAGCCTATGTCGCGTCCGCTGCGGCTGGCCGATGAGCTGCTGGAGCACACGATCGCACAGTTCCCCATCGACACGATGCGCATCTATGTCGTCGGACTCTCGATGGGCGGCATGGGCACGCTCGACTTAGTTAGCCGTCGGCCGCAGCGGTTCGCTGCCGCGGTGGCCATCTGTGGCGGCGTAAACGTGCACCGGTTAGAGCTGCTGCGTGGCACACGGACACGTTTCCGTCTCATTCACGGCGACGCCGATCCGATCGTACCCGTACGTTTCTCGCGTGAGGCTGCTGCGGCATTGCGGCGCGCAGGTGCGTCGGTCGAGTATATCGAACTACCTGGCGTCGGCCATGGCAGTTGGTACAACGCCTTCCGCCGCCCAGACTTCCTCGAGTGGCTGTTTGAAGCCAAAAACTAAAAAGGGCATCAGAGACGCCTGTCAAGTTCGCCGGGTACACACGACGTGGATAGATGATCACGTATCCGGTCAAACTCTCCGGCCTCGGTGAGGCTCTGATTTTCTTTTGTATCCAAGGCGGAAAAAGAAAGTAGATAGAGACGGAAGTACACCCCCCATCCCATAAACACCGAATCCCCGACACAGCCTCATCAGCTATGCCGGGGATTCTTCTTTGATGTATGGGCGGACACCGAGGCCCACCCATACGATAGGAACGGGGGCGTTACTTCACGATCACCTTATGAACGGAACCATCCTTCAAGGTGATCACGTACGCACCGCGACTCATCGGGATCGACGTGTCGCCTTCGGGCAGGTCAACGCGCTTCACTAACTGACCAGCTACGGAGTAGATGCTGGCAATGTCTGCACGCTCTACACGGATGTAGATCTTCTCACCGTGCGACCAAACGGCTGTGCCAGCCGTCAGCAGCTCGTTCGCAACCACATCCGGACCGAAGGTCAGCGTCACTTCTTGCTGTACGCTCGGCACGATGTACTCGTATTCGCCGTTCGCGTTCTTCACGCCGTTCAGCACTTCCTGCTGGCCGTTGACCTTGCGGTTCGTGCGAACTACGAGCGGCTTCGCACCCGAGTAAGTAGCACTGAAGCGGAAGCTGGTGCGCGTCGGCAGCGGATAGATACCCTTGCTCGGGGTCGTCTTCACGCCAGCCGTCTCCGGCATCGTTACCGTATGCGTCAAGCCAGGCGTTACTGCGTCGCCTACGCAGACGTAGACAATGCCGTCGGTCGATACGTTCAGCGACAGCGGATACTCCTCGCCGTCGATCTTCACCTTACGCGGGTTCAGCTTCAGGTTGTTGAGGCTGTTCGGCGTCACCGACTTGTAGTACATGATCGGATAGCAACGCTTCTGCATCTTCTCGCACGGACGGATCTCGATGTTCACGTTCACCGGGCCGTAGGTCGTCAGACGGTCTACATCGATCGCGTCGCTGTATTCGCCATTCAAGCCCTTTGTCGAACCAACAGAGAAGTGGAGCTCAGAGCCTCCGTCGAGACGGAGATCCTTCATCGTCAGCGTACCGCAAGCCTGCTCGTAGCACTGGCCGCGGAGGCGCAGCGAGGTGAAGCCCGGATTCAGGTTCGCACCGTTCTCCACGTGCACGTCGGTGTACTGGATACCGAAACCACCAAACGTTGACGTCGTGATCACGTCGAGGGCAAGACCCGGGAGCCACAATTCACTCGTCGGGCGACCGCAAGCGCCGATCGGCTCCAAGTGCAAGTGACGCGTGTAGAGACCAGCGTAATCCTTCGAGCCCATTTGCTCCTCAGAAATCAGTTCGAGGTGACCGTCACGCTCATGCTTGGCGTCGGTCCAGAACTCTACCTGGTTGCGGATCTTGGTCGTATCTACGAAATAACGGGCGTGCCGCACATCGCCACCCTTCACATGGTCGAACGAGTCGGTGAGGAAGGAGATCACGGTATGGTCAACCACCATCACGTTCTGACGCTCCCACTCGGTGTCGGGGCCAAACTTGACGAACATCGTATCGAGTGGCGTTTCGCCCGGAGGATACACTTTGCCTTTGTAGTGTGAGACGCACTCGCGGCAGATCTTCTGCGTACCGCCATCGTCGTAGGCGTATTCATAGAACGGCGCGGCCTTACGGCTGTAACCGAGCTTGATGATCGGTTGATCCTTCGGCAGACCGCTCCATGTCGTCAGCTGCACCTTGCCCTTACCCTTACGGATCAAGCTATCGTGGCAGATCAGGGAGTCCGTCTTGATCGTAATCATCGCGTTAGCGCCTGCATTATCCTCAGCGTTCAGCTCAAGTACACCGAAAGTCTCGATCACCGGAGATTCCAGATGTACGCGCTGGTTTTCTGCATAGAAGCGAGCATCGCTGTGGAAAGTCATGCGAACCGTGTTGTGCAGGAAGCCTGTAGCCGGACGGCCAGGCGTACCGCACCCCGTCGGGGAGCACGTCGTGGGGCACTTCGGTGCTTGCAGGAGGATGTTGTCCGTCCAGTTGTGCTTATTACCCTGCGTCTTCATAAAGAGACCGTAACCAGCCACATCCTCGCCGTGGAGCGTACCGGTTTCCGGCACCGTGCTCAGACCTGAACCGTTACCTCCTTTATATTTCAGATCCGTATAGACATCAATCATATCCGAAGCTACGGCTGCGAAACCGCCAGAGGTGACCGTACCACTAAAGTCCAGCAACAGGAGGCGTGCCTTATTCTCATCACCATTCAAGTCACAGTGATAGTTCAATCCGCAACCGGCATCTACACCCTTATAGCCACGACCAATCTTCTTTACGGCTCCATTCGGATAAGTCTCGTAGTCGGTGCTCAAGAATGGATCTTGGCGTGTACCGATGTTCGTCAGACCGCCGTAGTTCAGCTTGATATTGTTGTCAGCTCCTACGAATACGCTACCACTGTTGCCCGTAGCCGTGTACTTAAAGTCTTGCAGATAGACGTTGTTACGCATCTCATCGCAACCGCAGACGCCAATATCCGAGAGCTTGCTGAAGTTCTCCAGCTGAGCCAAAAAGAGCAAGCTACCTTTCATTGTTTCAGCGTCAAAAACATCACGCATATCGATATCACCCTCGCGGGTGCGGGCGGCGCTGAGCCTCGTAGCGGGCAATAATGGTCTCGTCCTTGGC
>ERZ773203.1314-NODE-1314-length-12733-cov-4.511043_pt1 | contig 12733 bp, 3 predicted proteins | sample MGYA00580529_ERZ773203 | MGnify/ENA primary metagenome ERZ773203 (study PRJEB29015, sample SAMEA2738176) | human oral metagenome | biome: human oral; feature: human-associated habitat; material: saliva | place: China | collected 2177 ... | reverse complement strand
TGTAGACATCGTACATCTTGAGGTCTGGAATACCCAAGATTTTTGAGCGAAGAGCGAGATAACGATGTAATAACGGCAAATGCTTTCGAACAGCAGATACTAAGTTGTCATAGACACTTTCTGGAACAAAGTTGGCTGCGAGGGCTGCATGACGAGCACTCTTATAGTTGCGAACTTTTGCTCGGTAGTTTTGCACCTTAACATTTGTCTGCAAAGTCTTCGCGTAAGTATGTTGGAATTGTTCGTACGTCGCATAGAGGGCTTCATAAGCACCACGGCGCACTTCACGATTTTTAGACTCCATCAAGCGAATGTAAGTACCGTGTGAGAGCTGCACTTCATTGCCTTCATCATCAAGGACGTATGGGAAGCTAATATCAGCATTGTCCAAGATGGCAAAGGTTTCACTAGCAGCGCCAAAGATTTCTCCTGCGCCAGCCAACAATTCTTCCTCACGTTGCGAAAGAACATGGTCCTTCTTTTGCAATAGCTTGTCAAAAAAGTGTTTGTAAACTTGGAGTTTTGGTTGAGCTTCTAGGAAGGTCACATACTGTTCTTGGCTAATCTCCATAAACTCAGGTTCGTAGAATGAAAAGGCTTGTTCTAACTGACTATATAGGGTCATTGCCTTAGCATAGTACTCTTGATACTTGGCTTCACGCGTGTCCTGATCATTTTTCATATGCGCATAGACATAAAGCTTTTCAACTTGGCGTTCCAAGTCAAGTGAGAATTCTGTAATCTCAAGCAAACTGTCCGCGCTGTCCAAGAGATGTCCCTCATACTGGGATGCTGTTTGTACTTTTTCAGTTAAGTCTTTCAAGGCTTCTTCCCAAGCCTGGTCTGTTGGGTAGATTGTCGAAAGATCCCATGTATCTTTTTCATTTATTTCATGTCGTTGTAATACCATAAGATTCCTCCATCCTTTCTATTTTATCACATTTTCTGAAAAATATAAGTGATAAAAGGCTGGTGGATAGAGCTTTTGACGATTATTTTTTATATTTTTTTGATAGTAAGCGAAAAATTCTTTATAATAGCTACTTAAATCTTGGTCAATTTGACAAAAATCTCCTGATTCTATTGGTCTAACTTGAGGATACCAGTCATCTAGTTGACGGTTTAATAGATTGCCTCCTTGCTGATAGGCTGCCTCCTGTTTCTTCATCCAGTAAGGCGTTTGGTAGTACAATTGCTGGCGAATGTAGTGACAGATAGTTGGATCTTGAGAAACTGTAAAACGAGCTAGCTTTTGTTTTTGATAAGGAAATCGTAGAATTTCCAAGAGGTTTCCTTGACCAAAGGGAAATTCCTTTACCTGAAAATGAAGCTTGCCTCGTAGATCCTGATGTAAAAGATATTTTAGTCTCAAAACTTGCTTTTTGAAATCTAGTTCCCATACATAGAATCCCATATTTTGACTAAAATAGAGAAATCCCCTTTGCAGTTGTGTTAGTCTCTCTTTTAACCAGAGTTTTTCTCCCAGTAGCCAGATAACTTGGCAGCCCTGACTACGGTAGCCTTTACTTCTATCGCATAAAAGCTTTTGAGACAAGGGACTGCACTGGACCTCCAGAGCTAGTTTCTCATTTACGAGAACATCCGCTACCTGCTGAATCGCAGACAGACTATATTCAACGGCAACCTGATTGTCCTTCTTGGCCCAGTGATAGAGGGCCTCTTTGTTGGCCAAGTGTTCTGGACTTTCATTCTCAAAAATAGCCATACAATCTCTTAAAGATTCATGAGCAAAATGCGTTCGCATGCTCTGCCCTTGACGTAATCGCAGTCCGCCCCCACAGGCGGGGCAGGTATAAGCCTGCTTGGTCACCTCTTTTTCGAGGGCATTTACCAAATTTCCCTTGCTATCTCTGGCTACAAACATGGACTACCTCCTTTTCTTTTCTATTCGAAAAAGAAGTAAAAAAGACCGGAATTCCAGTCTTTCATATTGCTTTTCTACCTTTTAAACCTCTTAGAGAATTTTTTTAGCATGGGAATGAGATTGGGTATTTGCTCGCTTCTAATGACGAGCACGCCATATTCCTGACAACGATTGGCATAAACAGGATTGATTTTTCCCGTACAAACAATCAACTTGAGGCAACTCTCCCCAGCAAAATGATTGGCATAGACTTCAAGCTCATTGATGGCTTCAACTGATAAATCTGTCATCTTGCAGGAGATAAAGGTAATCGAGCGCCCCTTTCTCAGAATGACATCAATCTCATTTTGAACATTGTCCGCCTCTGGAAAGATACCATTCCAATCAATCTCACCACCTATCATGCATTCATCAAACAGCTGAGATTCGAGCGCCAAGAGGTAGAGATATACCTCTAAAATGTGACCCTTATTACGGCAAAAGACTTGAGCTTCTTGATTTGGAAAGCGGTAAGCTACTCGTTTTTTGTCCTCTCTTTCAATACAAAGCATCCCCGCTTCCACTAGTAAGGGGATTTGGTATTCTGGATAGAGGTAATACTTTCCGTTGTTTTCCAGTATCTTTTCGGTTTCCGCATGCAGGTCATTGGTCTTAGCTAGAGAGAAAAATTGGGTTACTTGATACCAGTGGGCAGGATTGGAAATAGCCGAGCTGGCTAGTTTTTTTATGGCCGCAATTTGCTCAACTGAGTGGACAGGGCGTTTTGATTTGAGCATTTTTCCACCACGCAAGGCTATCAACTGTTGGATGCTTAGGGTTGGAATGTCCAAATCTTCTTTTTCCAGCTGGCCAGCTACCCACTTGTATTGTTTTCCTCGTTCAACATCCATGGCAACGATGGGGAGGTGGCGATTCAATCCATATTGATAGAGAGATAAGGCTAGTAGTGAATCTCCGCCAAAAACATCAAGAAGAACCTGATCATAGCCCGCTAGGCAATAATCTAACTGGTTCGCTAGTTGTTCTAAAGACAGCTGACGAAAGGTCACACGCTGGATATGGGGGACTTCATCCGTGATAAAGTGGCGCAGTGAAAGTTTATCGTTATTGCTTATTTTCGTCAAAGATAAAAAGAGAATCTCGTCACAATCACTGACAAAGGCTTGGTAGACATTCTTTTCCAATACATGCCGATCATACAATTCCACCAAAAGACTCGCCATTGGACCACCTCCATCATCCACACTTTCTTGAGCCGAGAGCAATACAGCTCTACTGCTCATATTTCCTACTTTTAGTATAGCATAAAATCCTGCTCGCCCCAATCAACCAACGCAAACAAAAAACGAATAGAAACTTTTAGAAGTAATTTCTATTTAAGCTACTAAAAATATCAAATGTCACGACTTTGAATATAGAAACTTTTCAAACTTTGAAAGTCGTATTTCTCTCACACTGGATACCCAAAAAGAGAAGACACTTAATGCCTTCTCCCCATGTTACCTTTTTATCAACCCATTACAGTTGACAAAGAGACAAAGGAGAAGATCATCTGATCTTCTCCTAACCTTCATCATTCAGCAAATACAAGATTCTTATATGCTTCTTACTTCTCCTTCTTTTTCATCAGGAACAATCCTGTCAAGGCTGTTAAAAGACCAAGTAAGAAGGCGGAATCTGTTGCTGTTCCAGTATTTGGCAAGACTGCAGTCTCTTTTCTTTCTGGGGTCTGTAGCGGTGCCTCTGGTTTAGCTTCTTGACTCTGAGGAGAAGCAGGTTTGTTAGTTTGATCTTGTGAAGGAATTTCTGGTTTTTCTTCCTGCACTTGGCTCGCACTAGTCTTGTACACAACTGCATAAACACTCAGTTGATCTGTCATGAATTCGACATAGCGACCTTTTTGTTGGAAGACAAGACTATCCACTTGCTGAGCATTTTTAACAGTGTAGACAGCTTCAACTTCTTTGTTCGCAGCTAGAGGCAGACTGACAAATACCTTGCCTTTTGGCTGGATTGGCTGACCATCTTGACCTTCCAGAGTGATATCGTAGGCATCATAAGTCTTACCTTCCAAGTTTTGCGCTTTCACTTTCTTGACTTTCATACTAACAACTTTATCCAGTATAGCCTTGGTACCAATGACTTGGACCTTGGTGGCTTTATCAGTCAGGATACGCAAATCACTTTCCGGTTTAGATGGTACTGGTGGAGTGCTTGGTTTTTCTTCCTTACTTCCGATTTCCACAATCTGATCCACTGGGGCTTTGGAAACGAAGCTATCTCGAGTCACTCGACCGCTTTCCTTGCCATTTTCAATCGTCACTTCGACAAGCGTGGTCTTCTCACCAACCTTGCCTTCTTGGACAACTTTTCGAGTGCCCTTAGGCAATTGTGGATTTTCACGTTCGATGGTCTTGAAGCCAACCTCTTCAGTTACCACATCCAAGCGCGGCTGTTCAACGACAAGTTCTTTATCACCCGCAGCTGGCGTTACTTGCTCGACTGGTTTACCAATTTCCACGATTTGATCCACTGGTGCTTTGGAAACGAAGCTATCTCGAGTCACTCGGCCGCTTTCCTTGCCATTCTCAATCGTCACTTCAACCAAAGTGGTCTTCTCACCAACCTTGCCTTCTTGGACAACTTTTCGAGTACCCTTAGGCAACTGTGGATTTTCGCGTTCGATGGTCTTAAAGCCAACTTCTTCAGTCACCACATCCAAGCGCGGCTGTTCAACTACAGGGGCTGGAACGCCTTCATCTGGTGTCGTCTTGTGAACTGGTGGTGTTGGTGTATCTGGATTAGGTGTCTCAGCTATCTCAGCATGATAGGTAGAAACCTCATAAAACTCAGGGCGACCACCTTCCCACTTCAACTTAACATCTAATAAGTGGGCGCTGTTAGCAAGCTGGAAGGTTTGGAAACTTGTGGTAACCGCACCCAGATCTTGCCATGCTGTTTGGCCATCTTTGGAAATGGTTCTTGCCCAAACGTGCGCTGAGCTTCCTGCTGGAATATCTGAAATCAGGCGAACATGATTCGATTCTGTCTTTTCAGATAGATGGTAAATCAACTCACCGCTGTCTTGGGTCGCCTTGTAACTGCTGAGAATATTTCCATCTGCTATATTATTCTTTTCAGATGACTTGCTCTCTGTACCCGCACCTTCCACAGTTGGATTATTGACTGACTTAGTGTATTCTCCATCATTGATGACTAACTCTGTAAATCCAACAAAGCGATGACGATAAGGAGCTGTGTAGAGCACTCGGAGATATTTCGCTGCAGTTGCTTCTGGCAATTCTCCCTCAATATAGCGATTTCCAGGTCGCTGTGAATCATGTGTCCAGCCATCAGTTAAGGAGTCGTCACGTGCTGGATTTTCCTGACCGTCTCCTACTGAAACTACATCTTTCCAGGTCTTGCCATCTGCGCTAACTTGAATCTTTCCATCACGAAGATAGTTCTGTGTGCCATCTTTAATGTAGGCACGAATCTTCTTGATTTGACGGGTTGCTCCAAGATTGAGAGTCATATGACCATCGGTTTGTGGATAATCAGAAAATTCAACATAATTGTTTAAATCACCATCAAAGAGCTGATCTAGGTTTTTCGCTTTACGAACATCTCCGCTACCATAGTTAGGATCGATACCCATGCTGGTTGACTCAATTGATGTTGGTTGAATTTCCTTAGTAGTCAAGAGCAAGGAAGTCGTTCCTATTGCCTGTTTCTGACCTGTCTTGTTTTCAAGACGTACATAGCGGACGAGCTGGTGATCTTGTAATTCAGAAGCCCTATACCACTCCACTCCATTTGGAGAATAGCGGAGCTGGAGTGCTTGATTGGCATTCTCACCTAGTTTCAAATCCCCAATTTCATGGAGACGATCTAGTTTCATGCCAAGATATTGGCCCGCATCTAAAGTTGTTCCAGCTGGAATATCCATCTCGTAGCGGCCCAATTTTTCATGGACTTGAGTAGCCTTGAGTTGCTCAACATTAGTATCTGTATACTGGTCTGTTCCAGTCTCTGACTCAACAGATAGGTTGCCAATTCGCCACCAGAAATTCGTCTTTTGCGTATTTCTAACGCGTACATAACGGATATTCTGATTGGTTTCAACTTCTTTGCTTTGCTCACCTGTCAAGTTGGCCACTGTTGTCCAGTTTTGTCCGTCAGTAGAGACTTCGATGACACCAGCTGCTAGCTTATCTGTCACACCTTGTACCAAACGAATCTTCTTGACTGTTTGTTGAGAACCAAGATCCAACTGTACCCAAGCATCTACTGGGGTTGTATCTCTTTCTCCATTTGCTGTTGAAGAACTTGCCAACATTGCTTCTGTGCTATCACTATTGTCAGTCATCTTGGCAGACGTTGTATTGAGTTTATAGACCAGATTTGGACTGATGGTAATGCTTCCAGCTTTCTTCTTGGCATTTTCAAGAGGACGGTTAACTGCGATTTCACGGACTGCAAACCAAGTATTGTCTCGATCTTCTGTTGCAACCATTCGAATACCTTTGGCTTTGATGTCAAGATTATCTAAGGTAATCTCAGACTCATTGCCGACATAGTTACCTTGAGGAAGGGCAGTCCACTCACCCGCCTCATTTAAGTATTCAATCTTGGCCTTGTTAAAGGTATCTTTCGGATTGCTGACAGCTCCCATAGCAAAGCTCAATTTCTTGATAGAAACAGGCTTATTGAACTGAAGTCCAATATAATCGCCAGTACTAATTCTGGTTGGATTTTTAAAGATAACTTGAGTAGACAAGTCTCCGTCCAAGACCTGAGTCAAATCGCCTTCACCACCTGTACGGTTAGTAATAAAGGTCGTTACAACTTTATCTGGATTCAGTTCTTTTTCGATTTCCTTAGCTAGATATTCTTTTAGGTTAAGGATAAATGGACGGATATGCTGCACGCCCAGCTCAGCATTTTCATAGTGATCAACATACCAGAAGGAATGTTTCTTAGATTGCTCATAATCTTTTAAGCCCTTATAGTAATTATTCCAAAGGCCATCAGCATTTTTGCTACCAATAAATTCAGTAGCTGTCAAGAGAGCATCCAGAGCATTCATCTGGTCAATGGTATTGTCAAGCCAGTACTTAATCTGCTCACGCATCTGTTCATTTCCTGATGCTTTATAGGTCTCAGCTGCAGCTTTTAGTTTAGCAAATTCTGCCTTCAACTCTTTGCGCTCAGCTGAGACATCTTGACCTGCTTTCAGCTTGTTCATGAAGTTTGTCAGTTTCGGAGCTAGCTCTACAGACTCTTCTAGCTTCACAACACGATTATCCATATGTTGGTTAATCATGTGCTTACCTAGCTCACGGAAGGCTGCAGATTCTTTGGTCTCTGTAAAACGACCTGTTTCTGCAAAGTTGAAAGCTATATCATTAACAGCTTTGGCTTCTGCCTCATTCTTCCAGATATTCCAGCTGTACTCTGCAGCTGAGAAGAGAGCAATTTTAGATGGTTCTGATTGCTGCATTGGATTGAGCATGACCCCACCGATTAAGCTTGGATCCACACCAGGATGTAGGAATTTCTCACCACCACCCAAGATAAGGTGTTGCTTAGAATTATCCGTACACGGCCAGTTAATCCAAAGTTGAACAGGACGATATGGTTGACCAGATGCTTCTATATTTTGTTTGAGTTGAGTCAAGAAGTTTTCAGAAACTTCGCCCCAAATCTTGCCTCCTGTCAGAGTCATAATGCTACTTTTCGGAAGATTACGGTTTAGGGAACGCAGTTCGTCTTCTCGACCATTGCCCCAATACTGACTTGGAACAAAAATCATCTCTTTCTTCAAGCCTGGATAAGCCGCTTGTTTTTCAGTCAACCAATCGGTCATATCTTTCATCAAGCGGTTATAACTTTCATAACCACCATAAGGCTGAGCTGCATCATCTGCAAGGATACCAAACTCACGAACACCGACATCCAGTAACTGGGTAAATTTAGCTTTGATTGCATTCAGGTCTTCTTGGTAAACCGTCTCATTTTGGAAGCGAATTCGACTATTCATAAATGGATGAATGGTCCAGACATAGCGAGTCTTAGTTTCATTTCCTACTTTAGCAAGTTGGCGGATTTCTTCTAGTTTTTCTTTTGGATAAAGTTCTCTCCACTTACTGTTGTGATATGGATCATCTTTCGGTGCAAAAATATACTGGGTCAGTTTTAAATCACCGCCATATCGCATCAAGGCCGCCCGATCTTTATTAGACCATGGATTACCATAATAGCCTTCGATAAAGCCACGATTCTTCATATCAGCATAATCTTCAACATTGACCTCGCGCAGAACTGGAGCAGAGCTATCATTTAGCATATGCTTAAGTGTTGTTAGTCCATAGAAGACAGCATCTGTATCTTTTCCGACAATGGAAATTTGCTGACCTTTAACAACTAATGAATAAGCATCAATCTTATCAAATAGTCCTTGGTTGACAGACTCTGTTCTCTGAGCTTCTTCCGCTTTTGAGCCAGTCTGGTGAACTCCCAGATAGATATTAGTTGCTCCAGCTTCGGCTGTCTTACCAGTAGTATAGGAGATATTGCTATTTTGCAAAATAGACTTGAGTCGATTACGAGTATAAATATCAACTTGCTCACCAATTACCAAATGAACTTTCTTATCTAGACGTACCAAGCCATCGCCATAAGTAACCTTATGAGGAGTTGGGAAAATCTTATACTGTTTCTTAAGGTATTCTTGGCTTCTCAAAGCTGCTTCTACTACACTTGGATCTGCTGGTTTTTTAGCGATAAAGGTATCTTCCAATTCAACAGTTCCGTCATCTTTCGGAGCTGGAGTTTCAGGTTTTAGATCTGGTTTTGGTGCTGGTGGTGTAGCAGGCTCATCTGATGTAGCTATTGGTTTCAAAAGATTGATTTCAGCTGCACTGGCATATCCTTCTACTCCCTGTAGAATCTTCAACTGGATTGTATCCGTTTCGACAGCTTCAAAGTTTGCAATCTTTTCAGCTGCATTATTATCCCAAGTACCTTCAGCTACCTTAACCAATTGATCAGCCTTTTTAGCATAGACTTCATATTTAGTCACAAGACCATTTCCACCGCCTGGACGAGGAAGATAAGTCAAAGCATTGACAGCTGTTGCTTGCTTCAAGGTCATAGTAACCGTATAAGACGGATCCTTCTTCGTCCAATGTGAATGCCAGAAGGTTGCCGGATTGCCATCAAAGGCTTTCGAAACAGCTCCTTCTGTAGCATTTCCTGGTAGCTGCTCACTACTTGCTTCCACACGGGCAATCTGATCCTGTGCAATCAAACGTGGATTAACAAATGGCTTATCAGATAAGCTGAGATTGTGCAAAGTACCTTCAAAACCTCCGATTTTTTCAAGAGGTAGGACAAGACTTGTGTGAGCCAATCTTGGATGAGCTGGGTTGGCAACACGATTAATCTTTTCACCATTTACATAGAGCTCAGTTGACTGAGGTTTGGTGACAAAGACTAGCTCATAGCGTTTACCTTTTTCCAATGTCTTGTCAAACTGAATATGGTGTTGCTCAAACTTATAGGCTACTTTACCTGACTCATCAGATAAATAGAGCTTGTTCCCCTCACTAGAAGCTAACTCCTGCACACCGTCACCTGTAACCGTCACATCAACCTTTAAGACGTGACTTGGACCGACGTTCCCAATAGCATTTTCAATCTTGCTTTCTTTATTGAAGACCAGGCCTTTAGCGTTTTGTGTGATGTTTTCTACATCGTAACGCTTGATTGTCTTTGGATTGATTTCATAGGTCTCAGTATCATCAATCTTGTACTCTGGATTGCTACCTGGTGCATAAACATAGTCTGCGTGTGGTAAGGTTCTTCCTGCAAAGTTGTTAGCAGCCCGGTTTGATCCCCAAGTCTTTTCAGCAGTAACTCTTGTTGCTTCAAAGAAGCGCTTGAAAATATCATAAGAAGTCATGCCTGTTTCATGGAGATCAATATTATCATTCCAAACGGCATGTCCACCACCCAAGATATGAGGGTTTGAAGCTGCTAATTTTGGACCGTTGCCGGCTGTCGTAAAATCATTTGGTGTCCAGCGATTATATTGATACTCATAAGAAGAATAGTCACCGTATGCTCCTTGCTGGTTATTACCATTTGGCACACTGTAAGTCGGAACATCAGTAATATTGATAATCTTAGCACCAGCCTTCAAAGCCGCTTGTGGATGTTGCCAACCTAGACTCCAGATATCCACCTCGACATCCTTCAAATCAACCGGTGTTTGACCACTCTTACGGCTAAGTGAACCCCAAATTCGTGGCGTATAGCCCTTACCTTTGATATAGGTGATCAAATCGTTAACATAACGACGATAGTTTTCATTGTTGCCATAGTACTCATCTGTTCCTATGTGAATCGTTTTAACTCCACGAAGCGGTGCATCCTTACCATCCAGCAATTTATCATAAACAGACTTGACAAAGCGCAATGTTTCATCATAATTCTTGTCCAAATCAAGCATCGCAACACGCTCTACATTGTGCTTATTCGGACTTAGCTGTCCTTTATACATCAAGTCTGGACGAACCTTCACAAATGATAAAGCATGCCCCGGTGTATCAATTTCTGGTACTAAGTTGATTCCTAACTCATCAGCCAAAGCGATGAGTCTTTGCATTTCATCCTTAGTATAGTGTTGCTTAGAAGTCAAAGGAACACCATTGTCACCGACAATATCTGTCTGTAAACGGAAACCTGTATCTGCATGATTGAGCACATATTCAATTTCCTGCTCCTTGGTCAGATGTTTACCTGCTAAATGCTCCTTGAGGAAAATATAGTTATCATTCAAATGCAACTGCAAGTCATTCATCTTGTAGTAAGCCATGTTTAGCATAATGTCCACAAGGGTATCATAAGGAATAAACTTACGACCAGTATCTAGCATAAATCCACGGTGGCTGAAACTTGGAAAATCCCGAATTTCACCATTTTGGATATTTTCTTGCCCCATTTGAAGTAGGGTTCGAGTAGCATAAAAAGCACCTTTATTGGTCTGCGCTTCAATGGTAAAGACATTATCACGAATCGTAATACCATAACCTTCTTCACCATAGCCCTTGTCCGTTACCTTTTTAAACTCAATACGATGCGTGGATGTGCTGTCTCCCTTGGCAAGCTCTAATCCTCGAGAAATCAAGTCATTAGCATAGAAATTAGCTGCCTTGTCAAATCCTGAATCTCCAACAGATAGAACAGTGTCTTCCAAAATAGAAGAACGTCCTTCCTCACCATGCCATTGCTGAACAGTTGGAGCCACTGTTGGCTTGTCTCCAACTCCCTCGTCTGCATAACGACCAGGAACTCTAACTTCAAATTCCTTGGTAATGGTTTGGCCTTCATGCACTTGTTGCAAAGAAACTTTAACTGTCTGCTCTGTTAAAGGCTGGTGGATTTTATTATTCAGATCAATCACACCTGTTTTATTGCTACCAACTAAGCTAACTTTACCTGGTAATTTAGGTAGGTCAAGTGAATGGCCATCTTGAGCCAAATTCAGCGACTCTACTTGGTTAAGATTTGTTACCTTATCTGGTTCTGGAATGTTAGAATAAGCTCGTATTTCCTGAATACCGACATTGCGCCAGCGCATACTACCTTCAGTGTATTTTGTGATTTCCAACTTGAGATATTTGGCTTCAATTGGAGTATCAAGATTAACCCTTTCATCTAAGATAGGTTGACCATCTTTTTCATAAGCTAGTTTCCATTTACGAGTAGCTTCTTCTTCATTGATAGCCTCTGCCGTAGCATAGTATAGTTTCCATCCTTGAATGTTCGGATCGCTCGGCTGTCCCGCTCTCTGCCTACGATCCCAATCAATCTCAATTCGCTTGATTGATGTCACCTTATTTAAAGTCATGGTTAGATGAGGAGTTACTGCATTCCTATCTGTTGCCCAACGACTATTGTCGTCTCCATCTACAGCTTTATCGCCAGTATTGGATGTATTCTGCTCATGGTTGGACGCTCTCACCTGTGCATTCAATAAATGATTAACATCAGGAGTCTTTTCAACTTCTGTCGTTGGTGCAGTGGTGGATGAGTCTGGATGAGTTAATTCATTGCCCACCTTAGGTTTAGGTGAAGTCGATTCCGCAGTTGCTTCGGAAGTTAGCTCATGACCTTCTGTACTTGGAGTATCATTTCCCCCTGCCTCTGCTTTGGCAAGTTTATCAGCTAAATCAGCCGGCAATTCATTCAAAGGGTTAATCTTCTCCGCCGAATCTGAAGTAGTGTCATCAGTCTCAGTCGCTGCACTAGCACTCGAAACTGGACTTGTAGGGGTAACTTCTGCAGCTGCAGCTAGTTGGGAACTAAATAACAAAGTTCCTATCACAACAGAGCAAACTCCCACAGCATATTTCCGAATGCTATAGGTAGATTTTTTCTCAAAAAATCTCTTATCCATTTTCCTTTTCTCCTCCCAAAAAAGAGTAAGCGTTTTCAAAAGAACGCACTTTATATATTATTATCTCTATTATGCAACCCTTCCCCAAAAATGTCAAGTCTTTTTATAAGAAAATTTAAAGTTTCTAATTAACGCAAGTATCAAATATTCTGAAAAGTAACTAACGTTTTTTGATTCCTTATGTTCCTCTCAAAGAAGTCTTGATATTACTGAGCATTATCTCTAAAAACTCATCAGATATCTCACCCGCACATAGATTAGTTTACTTGCCTGAGACAGATTAATACCAACATAACAAAAAAGCTCTCCGAAAACTCGGAAAGCCTTATTTTATGCTACTTCTAGCTTCCTCGCCTTTCATTTCAAGGCTCGGGATAAAAAGG